>Ga0214473_10001353_pt1 | contig 32649 bp, 27 predicted proteins | sample RVTome_7_FD_203509 | JGI IMG/M metagenome (GOLD analysis project Ga0214473, IMG submission 203509) | Soil microbial communities from uranium-contaminated site in the Upper Colorado River Basin, Wyoming, United States - RVT98D197 | ecosystem: Environmental > Terrestrial > Soil > Contaminated >...
CCTCCAATGGACGGAACAGCCTACACCAGCGTGTTTCAGTTCTTCTATGAACTGATTGCGGTTGATTGAGAGCCGGTCCAAACGCAATCTAATCGGAAAGAGATGCCAGGCGTGAATGCGGTTCGCGCCTTCTAGAGGCAATTCAATTTCTGGGATATCGGCCAACGCTTCTAAATAAAGGTGGGCAATTCCTTCGCGCTCACGGCGCATCTCTTCGGCTCGTGCGAGCTGGTGAATACCGATAGCCGCAGCAATATCCGTAAGGTTGTACTTAAAACCAGGGGCCACGATTTGGTAGTCCCAGTTGCTCCCATTTGAGTATCGCTCCCAAGCATCCTGCGACAGTCCATGTAGCGACATCACCCGCATGTGCTTCGCCAATTCGGCATTGCCAGTCACCGCCATGCCACCTTCCCCAGTGGTAATGGTCTTGTTTGCATAGAAGGAGAAACAGGCGATTCTTCGCTCTTCATCTTCCATCTGCCCGCAACGTTGCCATTCGTCGTCTGTTTTTTGTCTCCATGCCGCGGGAAACGCATGAGCAGCATCCTCAACTACCCACAAATCATTAGCTGCAGCGAAGCCCTTTATCGCTCCCACATCCATCATCATCCCGCCCACATGTACCGGCATCATGCCAACGATTTCCGACACACCCGTCAATTCGCAATTCGCAATTCGCAATTCGCAATCACCCAGGTCCATGTTCAAGGTTATCGGATCGCAATCGACCAAGATGGGTGTCGCCCCCAGATAACGAACCACTTCGGCAGTAGCAGCGAAGGTCATCGTCGGCACAAGCACCGCTTGCCCGGCTTTGAGCCCCAGCGCTTCAACGGCCAGATGCAACGCCGCGGTACAGGAGTTCAGAGCGACTGCGTACGGCGCGCCAACTGCTGCCGCAAAGCTGCGCTCAAACAGCTGCCCACGCTTACCGCTCGTGAGCCACCCCGAACGCAGTGTTTCCACCACTTCACAGATCTCAGCTTCTCCGAGGTGCGGACGAAAGAAAGGTGTAACCCTGGCTGGTGTGGGACTAGCCATCAGTGAACTCTGACGATTCGCTATCTCTTAAAAGGTTTTTACGAACGCTGTAAAGATTCGGGCTTACCCCTTGGTCTCTCCGTAGGTACTCGAGTTGAATGCGCTCACGCTCAGCAACGATGACTCTCTATCCACTAGATATTTTCGAAGCCTATAGTGCCGCTTTCTTTTGAGCTTTCGTAACCGGCAATTTTACTTTCTTGATCTCCCCAACGGTTCCAGAACTTGGCAAGTCCGACCAGAAAGCCAAAACCATAAGCCAGGTGAAGGGTCGCAAAGGTTGCTGGAAGCAGCGGCAATAATCGCCAATTCGCGTTTCGCGTTGCGGAGATCGAAGCCACGAGACTGGCTAACGTATAGGAACCGGCAGTAAGACCGAATATCCATTTACCGACTGAGGAGAACGGCATTATCAACAGTAAAGCCAGCAAGGCACCGACAAAGAGTGGTGGCACAAGTTGCCGTGGTGATCCCTGCCGGGGATGCTTCTGCATCACACGCACCTTCCAGTAACCATATTGGAAATGCTGGCGCCAGAGCGACGTCAATGAGCTGCGGCTATAGTAACGAGAACGAAGGTCGGGAGATAAAAGGAGGCGACCTCCAAGCTTTCGCAATCGGTAATTATATTCATCGTCCTGATTGCGCACCAACTCTTCGTCAAAGAAACCTGCTCTTTCAATTGCTTGCCGCGTATAGGCCGCGAAGGGAATGGTATCGGCAAAAAATGCCCTATCTTTCACCGTACGAAAGGCCGAGCCTCCCACACCAAAGGGTCTAGCCATCGCCAAGGCAATCGCCCGAGCGCAGAGCGTTTCGCCAATGGTCTCTATAGGACCTCCGACTCCATCCACGCCGTCATGTATTAAGTGCTGAACGCAACGGCTTACATAGTCAGGCGCTATTTCGCAGTGTCCGTCGACGCGAATGACGATTTCTCCTTTAGCCTTGCCCAGCGCTGCGTTTAGACCCGTCGGAACAATTCTGCCAGGGTTATCTATCATCTTTAGACTTTGATGACGCTCGCGAACGGAGCTGATCACGTCACGCGTATTATCATCCGACATGCCATCAACAACGATTATTTCCGTCAAATGCGGTGGATAGTCTTGTGCCAAGACCGACGCCAGACTTCGTTCAATAAATACCCCCTCATTACGAACGGGCATTACGAGCGTTACGAACGGTAAATTATTCATTGAATAGCTATCTCAGAATACCGGCGCACTTCAGGAGGAACATTGCAAATGACGGCACGAAACTTTCCACTTTTGCTTCGTCCAATGGCTTGAACTGGCTTCACTTCAACATCCACATCCCCGACGTGTAGCCGCATATTGTTCACGATTCGCTCCGCTTGCTTTTGGGAAAACCCACTGGTGGGTAACACATTGACGACAAAGAGATTTGGTCCTTCCTGCACGACTTGCGCCTCTTTGATGTTGTTAATACCTTTGAAAACGGTATCGAAGCGCAGAATTTCACGACCGTCGGAGGTGAAGCAAATATCTTCGAATCGCCCCTCGATAGCTTCCACAATTGGCATGCTGCGCCCACATGGACAATCCTGCTTGACAGCCCAACGCGCCGCATCGCCTATGCGATAACGAATCAAAGGTTGTAGAGTGTTCTGCAAACCGGTGCAAACGGCTTCACCGATTACACCCGGGAGACAAGGCTTTCCGTTCCGATTAACTATCTCGACGATGCCGACCTCGGGGCTGACGTGATACTGGTTGTACTCGCACTGTGAAGCGAAAACACAGCCCTCGACGGCGCCGTAACGATCATACACACGACATTGCCAGGCTTGTTCAAGAACATGGCGAATCGTCTCCGTCAGGGTCTCGGACGTGGTAATCACGACGCGCGCAGGTGCGGGCAGATCATTGTTCTCCAGAGCATAACGGGCCAACGTGTTGAGGGCATTCGGATAACCCATAATGACGGAAGGTCGGTACGCGCGCAGAAAAGATGTGTAACTCGGTAAGAATTTGGGGGAGAGGTGATAGATCGAAGCGTAAGCCATATCCTCGACTGGGCTGAAACGCCAGAAAGGCGGCCTAGTTTGATTGAAGTGACAAACTTTGCGCGCGCCAAACATGACACGCCTGTGGCGGTAGTCAACTCCAGCCCAATGTAGATTGCGTGCCTCTGGCACGGCCATTTCTAAAGCATGAAACTGTGGCGTGTAATAAATCTCCGAGGGTGTGCCAGTGGTACCGCTCGACTTTTGCACGAAGGTTCCTTTTGGCGACCAGGCCCGTGTGAGCAATCCAATTGCATTAGTACGAAGCGTCTCTTTTGAAAGGAAAGGCAGCCTCGCTAGAGTCTCGAATGGTGGGGTCTTTTCTTGAACGCCCGATTCCTGAAAAATGCGGCGATAATATGGCGAGCCCCAGGCGGCGTCTAACAATGTTGACAGTTGCATCTCCTGGTATTGCCGGAATTGTTCGCTGGTCCACCCTTCACGCATTTTGAATTCGTGCACTAGTTGATGGAAGTGTGCACTGAAACGCCGCCGATACCACCACCAGCCGTAACCTGCGACGGCAAGCTTCTGAACCAAGCGAGGACTATTCAGATACAAGCTTTCTGAGAGACTTCCCACTTCCTTATCTTTCCCTGCGGGGGTTCGGAGTTTGTGAGGACTACGTAAAGAGATGAAGGACTTTTGACTCCTCTGGCTGTTGATTATGTTACGAGCGACACATTATGAAATGATTGGGGAATTCCGCTTCAGTTCCCGCCGATAACGTCATCGGTTACTGATCTTCACGTCGCTAGTGAGTGGACAGTTCAAGCTCTCGACTGTCTCTTCCTGTCCGAAGCGTATGCTGGCTAGCTTCTGCCCAAGCTTCGTAATTGTCGGCAAACCCTTCCCGAAACGCGTCCAAGTGCCAGGATCGTAAAGGAGATTGCGAACGGGCTTAATATGAAAGTCCTGAGAGAATATCCATCCGTCATTGGTGAGAGCGGGTACGATTCCGCTGAGCGCTTCTTTTGTGCCCTTAGCAAGATCACAATCTATGTATGCGATCCGCACGCGGTAAGGCACAGGCACAACAGCCAGCGTGTCGGCAAACCAGCCTTTGTGCGTAGAGCAAAGATCCTTCTCACCGAACCGGGCTAAGTTCTCTTGGAGCACGCTCTCAGGGGCAGCGTACTCACCGGAGAAGTCATAATTGCCTGCTTTCTCCTCAGGCTCCATCTCCTCAACACCGCAGAATGAGTCGTAAATGGAGAGGTGGTACCCGAACATCCGGCAGATGATACTGAACTTGGCGGAACTGCCTCCTTGCCAGCACCCGGCTTCTAAGAGTGCTTCGCCGTTCTGCGCAGGTCGCTCGGCAACGGCCCCGCAGATGATCGAGATTTCGCGCGGCTTGTGTCCGTGGACTACGTTCCAATCAATGATTAGAAATCTCGCCAAAAGCCTCAATTTCTGCGACGGCGACAGACTTTTTATCGAAAGGAGAGGCAAGTAACCCCAAATATCCCATACAAGTTTGAGCCGTTGCCTATTAATCTCCCGAGAGATATGGGGGCGAAACCAGCGGACGTAAAAATTGCGGACACGGCGCTCCATCAACTCGGTATTCATGCGCCTCTTTCTTGGGCGAATGGACTTGCCCTTGAGAACTGGATCGCCTATCTCGATCAAGGTTGAGCGCAACCATGCCTCTATTTGAGCGAAATCGACCTGATTCAAAGGTGGGTCACAACTCCCTGTACTGACGCAACTATATCTATAGATGCTCCGGTCTGACCAAGCGCACTAGCCTTCTCCTACTCTTATGCCATTTCTTCGCGTCAGAAGTTCAGAAAAGACATTCTCCCATTTGGGACGCACTTGATCTGGCGCTGAGAGACCAGCTAGGTTTTTGCCATTTCGCGAAACCAGGCTCGATAGCTCGCGATCTTCGGTCAGTCGAAAGATAGCCTTGGTCATGGCTTCAACATCGCCATCCGGCACCAGCAACCCGGTCCTCTCATGAGTCAGTAAATCGGGAACACCACCGACATTCGTCGAAACTACAGGCAATCCCATGGCACAGGCTTCTACAACGCACACTGGTCGGTTATCAACATGAGGTGTGTTGATAAAGATATCAGCCGCATTTCCCTCACGGATCTTATCCGCCACGTTGAGAAATCCTGGAAACCGCACGGCATCCTGCAGTTCCAATTCATTTGCAAGGCGTTGCATCTCAGCCTGTAGTCCTTTGTCCTGGCCGGCCATTACCAGGGTTGCTTCAGGCAGTTTCCGGCGCACGCGAGCCAGGACTCGAAGGGCCATAGCCGGGTTATAAATCTGGTGGAAAGCCCGCATCCAAAGCAGCCGCGGCCTCACCTTTGTGCGATGTCTGTATGGGTACACAGGTAAGTCGATCACATTGGGGATAACAGCGGCGCTAAAACCAAACGACCGCAGGGACCGAAGCAGATAATCAGATTGTGTAACCAAAATATTGGCCCGGCTGAACACGCGTCTGCTCCAGTGTGGATACCGGGAGATGAATTGCGGCAGACCCCCACCGTGAAGGCTGAGGACGGTTGGCAAACCTGATACTCGTCCGATTTGGCTGGCTATGTCTGCTACTGCGAAACTGGGACCGCTATAGACCAGTACGATCAGAATATCGATTCGCCTTCGGTTGTGGATCAGCGTATTAACAATGTCAGCAAGCCGCAAATAGCGATTTGTTGAACTCGAAACCGAGATTACCGGGTATCCCAAATCTTGAAATAAATCTGAGAGTTTTTCACCCTGAGTTGTTATGCGGCCTGAGTTTCGTCCCACCATTGGACCAACAAAGCACAGATTTGGCAGGCTCATCTTGGCCCTGAAGGGGTTGGAAAGAGAACTAACCAGCAGATGACTAACGCCATTTCCGTTAAAGATGCAATTCAATCTTTCGAGAAGAGCAGGAGCACTTCCGAACCATAGCGCGATAAGAACCTGTTGTTTAATGTTTTTAGCTGGTACTCGTACAGCCACCGATTTGGTAACTTGCCCATTCCGGGAAGCAATAGTGAGTATCGCCGCTCATCCCGTAATTTAAGGCCTTTGCTTCTGGCCAGACTGACTATCTTCAGCAGCGTCGGGCTATTGAGCGAATAACCATAGGATTGGGCTCTGCTCTGTTTTGAGTGGTAAAAGCCTTCAATCTTTGCAATAAGCCGTTCGCTATCGGTGACTTGCATAATGCAGCGGCCACCTGATCTCAGGAATGTGGCCACCTGTGCCACTGCGTTTTCGACTGAAACGACATGGGCTAATACTCCGATACAAAGTACAACATCAAACGAATCTTTCCACGCTAAGTCGAGAAAATCCTGATTGACATATTCGACGTTTCTCTTCAGCGCTCCGGACGTATTTACTCTTGCTCTCTCCAACATCTTTTCAGACAAATCGACTAACGTGAGCTTGTTGCTATAGGAGAGATACTGAAGGGAGACTCTGCCATCACCGCATCCTAAATCCAAAATGGCAGAAGAATTAAGTTCACCTAAAAGACTTCGTACAGCGATGGCTCTTACGGAAACACCAAAGTCTTTCCTCAGGTAAACTTCGGTATTATCGAAAAAGCGCTTAATGGATTGAGACTTGTAATTCACCGCTGTAGATTTTGAAAACTTTTCTTGAAACGCGAGAGAGCCCATTTTTGGGTCTACTGACGAGAGGTCATGATCGAATGGAGATAAGACTCTAACGACTGACGCCTATTCTTCGGTGCCATCTGTTTAAAGCAAGCCCTTGGGCCGGCAAGAAATTAACGAACGTGAGTCCAAACATGAAAGAAGCGGCAACCAATCGCATCGCATTCCCTGCCATGAAAAGCAGGCTCCATACCAGCGAAGCTACAATCAGTGCTCTGTTGTCTGGCGTATTGGGTCGTCTGAGATTTACCACAGCCATTACAAGAAGAATAAAAAGCGCCTCAAAACCAAGCACGCCATGCTCTGCAAGCAGACGGGTGTATTCTGTATGTGACGCGAAGCTATGCCTGTCCCGATTCCTGTATGATTCAGCCCTACCAGGTCCGAGCCCAAGGAGAGGATTCTCCTTCCAGGCTCTTAACTCGGCACCAGCTAAGAGATCCCTTCCCGTCAATTTTGTGCTTTCGAAACGGGTTTTAAGACCCCCTTTACTGAGTGCATCTAGACGAGGAAGTACAATGTAATAGGCCAAAAAAGAGAGAGACGCGGCTACGACAAGGAACCTCATCCGACTACGTGTGTTCTGAATTAGAAACAGGGAGGCGGCCATCGCACTGGCCCCAGCAACGTATAAACCGCCACGAGAGAGCGTCAAGGCACTCTGCGTTGCTAGGACCACAAGGATGGCGAGTGTCAACAGTCTGATATTGAAGGCGACCCGCTGATCCATCGCATACAAATAAGCCGCTAGTGCCCCCAACCCCAAGACAGCGGATACCTGATTCGGTCCAAAGCCACCGCTGGTGACGAAGTTCGATCCGCCAAAGCGAAGCTCTTGGGCAGTTAATGTGGAAAACGCGGCAATGGAAACAATTCCCACTACTGGGCCAATAAAAACTAAAAATAATCGGAGTATCTTTTCTCTGGAAAGTTCTATCTGTGAGAAAAACCATGCGCTAATCATGAGAGCAAAAGGACCTGAGAGGTTAAAACTTAAATCGTTTCGCGCCTCCTGGAAATCCATGCTCGAGGTGGTAAGGGCAACAGAAGGAAGAAGGAGAGTAAAATACACTAATGGAAGGATGGGAGCTTTAAGATTTCGCCGAACCACCATCGAGACAATAAGCAGCGCGGCTACCGCATATTTCCCAAACTCCCAAAACACTGGCACCTGAGTCATCCGCCACAGTACCTCCGCGCCGGTGATGTATGCCGCTATATAAGCTACTCGCTCCGGGCGGCTTTTGAATGTTGTAAACCACAGACCTACTGCGAGCGTAGCGAACGCGTGGAGCACCCCAACGGCGGCAAACTGCTTCATCAATAATGCGAGCGGGACATGCGCTGCAAAGAAAGCGAATATGCCGAATACGGGGCTATGAGCCCGTGTGATAGACGGATATCTAATGGCTATCGACTGGGCGGGCTGAACATACATAATCGCACAACCTGGATTGATTCATAACTGAATCGTATATTTGGCAAATTTTTTCCACTATGGAACGAGCGCTGTAGTTCTGCTCAATGCGGCGGTGGAAGTTCGTACTGAGACTTCGTCGGCGCTCAGGTGAATTGAGCAGCGACAACAACGCTTCCGCAAGCTCTCCAGGGGACCCTGGCTGAACGAGAATGCCGGCTCTACCTTCATCCAGGATTTCAGGGCATTGACCCACACTCGTTGCTACAACTGGCAGCTTGGCCATCCCATATTCAAGTAACGCGAGAGGGAACCCTTCCGTTGCCGAACTCAGTACTCCTATATCGCATTCCCCAAGAATTGCGGAGACATCTTGCCTCTTCCCGAGTATGGAGACGTGCTGCTCTAATCCGCGATGGGCAATCTCCGCCTTCAGAAGATCGATGTATGGTGGATCGCTCTCACCACCTACCAGCAAGAGGTGTGCTTTGGGTGTCTGACAAGTGACAATCCCCATTGCCCGAATGAGGTTCAGGTGATCTTTCTCTGCACGGAGATTCGCAACGCAGACTATTCTCCCACCCGATTGTCCTGCTAAGTCCGGTCGAGCGCCATTGGGCTTAGGATCGCATACAAAATTCGGGATATACCAGATTCTATCAAGAGGCACACGGATCTGGCGCTGAAACCATTCCGCGAGTGATTGGTCAACCGTTATCACGCCGCCAATGTGCTTCATCGCCAATCGGTAAAGCCATAAAGGAATTTCTCTCAATCCGTGCCTGCCATAATGATCATGCCAGACCACTTTGGGACGAGGTGGAAAGATTGAGGCTAATCGGGCAATGAAAACCGACGACCCGTGGGCGTGAATGATTTGAATATCGTGCTTCCTAATAAACGAAACTAAAAGAAGCAAGGCTTTGCCATCGATAAGCCAGTTGCGCTGCAAGCGAAGGCGCACCACATCACTCGCTACTAAATCTGATAACGAGCCATCCTTGCGGGTATTACATAAATACGCTTGATATCGTTCGCGTGGTAGCAGATTAGCGAGATTCACAGCCACTGTCTCGGCGCCACCAGCCTCCAATGTGTCTATGACATGCATTACACGAATTCGATTCATAACCGCATAACACATTCCTGGGAGGCAACTATCTGATCCTTTTCAGACGGCGCTATGCCCCAATGCTTGGTCAACAGATCACGTAAGGAATCTCGTAAACCTTCGAGAGTATATCTCTGGGCCCAGGCTGCCGCTTGCGTTCGCATTGAGTCAAACTTTTCAGGCGATCTAGCGATTTGTCGAAGTGCGCTAACAAGGCCATCCAGGTCTCTTGGGGATATTACAATCCCACGTCCTTCCCCCAACATCTCGGGTACTAAGCCTCTATTTGACCCAATGGAGATCAAACCGAAAGCCATCGCTTCAGCAATGGCCTTAGGCCACCCTTCAGTTTCCGAAGCAAGCACCAGCACATTAGCTCGCTGGTAGAAGTCGAGCACCTCTTGAAAATGTAATCCACCGACGAGTTTTACGCAGTCATTAATTCCCAGGTCTTTAATCTGCGCTTCGAGAGCAGCTCGCTGGGGGCCATCGCCAATAATTGAACAATCAACACTAACCTCCTCCGCTCTTAACTGGGCAATGGCTGACAAAAGCACGTCAACATTCTTTGCCGGCGAAAGCCGACCAACATGGAGTATTCGTAAAGTATCCCCTGACCTTCTGCTATCGGCGGTAGTGAGGCGCGCGCGCGCTATTTGATCAGCAGTAAGTATAGACGTAAAGAATGGAATGACATTCGGCGGCTGATGCGGCCACTGACCGTAAACGGTTACCGGGCCTTGCCACCATCGAGATCGCAAGATGGCTCTCTGCAATCTGACCGTCCACGGTTCTCCAGAATAGCCGTTCCATTGGCCGCAATATTTTGCTACCAGGCGCCTCGAAAAAAGTGGTCCTAAAATGGCGCCCAAGAGGCCCAGATTACCCGGGCAACGCACATGTATGGCGTCTGCTTCTCGCAAGGCTTTTGTCAACTGCCAGATGACTTTAGGCAGAACTGGCAAGATTTCAATCTTCGCCCTCAACGTCTCTCCCCCAAACTCTTTCTGCGGGCGAAGAAAGATATTTGACCGTGTGAACGGCAAGCAGTCGCCTGGCGGAGTTTCATCGCGGCACGGAGCGGCTATTAAAACCTCCGGGAACAGGTCGGCCCAAATGTCGATTTCTCTCGCATAGGGGCCGTAGGCAAACAACCCGTCTTCATAACGATAATGAGTTGTGTGTGAGAAGATCAGTAGTTTGCGAATGTCACGCGCCATTTCACTGTTGTATGCAGCGTCTGTAAAAGTTCTCATTCCGTTCTATCAAGGCGTCCATCGAGAAGAAATCGGTAACGCGCCTTCGTGCCTGGTCTCCTAACCGCCGGCGCAGAGCAGCGTCCTTTAGCAGATTAATGATCTTTTCCGCTATTGACGCTGGGTCATGCGGATCGCACAACAATCCAGAAACGCCATCCTCAATCACCTCCGGCCCCGGTCCAGTGTTGCTGGCTACTACGGCTTTGCCCATTGCCATGCCTTCGAGCCAGGCCACCGGCAGCGCCTCCATATGCGAGGGATAGACACAAACTGTGCTTGAAGCAATGACTGCTGGAAGCTGTGAATGCTCGACTGGTCCTTTGAAAATAATATGTTCTTCTAAATCCGGCGAAATACAACTCCTAATATGATTTGTAAATGAATCCCCGGTTTGTGGGTCAATCCTGTCAGGACCTACAATCTGCAGCTTCGCCTGCGGCACTTGCTTAAGGATTTGTGGCATAGCCTGTATTAACTGCCGCACCCCCTTCTTCTCACACACGGTCCCAACGAAGAGAATCAAAGCCTTTTGTTCTTCAACTTCTGGCTGCGGAGAAAACAGCCTTGTGTCAACCGGGTTAGGCAAGATTTCCACGGGGCGACCATTGAGGCGCAGCAATTCCCTCGTGGTTTCCTCAACAAAATGACTTACGGCGCACAAACGATCTGCGCGTTCAAACGACCGGGTCTCCAACCAACTTCGCCCGGGTCTAGGTTTCTGGCCCAGCGTAACAAAGAAAAAGTGGTGTCCCCCATGCATACGAATTATTTTTGCAGCGGGAAACGATCTGGGCACCATAGCCAGGCTCAACTCCGGTCCCTCCAGAACATCAATCGATGACTGTTTGTGAATCCCAGTCAACGCTTGTCGAAGCCGCCGGAGGTGCACGACAAAACCTGTCCCTCGCAATCTGGCATGAGGCAGCCTCACGATCTGCACGCCTTCATCGTCCTCTATACCCTGACGCTCGGGTGAATATATTCCAACGACAGTCGCTTTATGTCCCCGTTCAACAAGTGCGCGAGCTAGTGTTTGTGTAAAGCTGCCAACTCCACCATGTTTACCAGGTGGATATTCGTTACATAAAAAGCAGATATGCATTGAGTTCAGCGAGCGATTTCTCGAAGGATGTCGCAGATCCGTTGACTGGATTGTCCCAGGGGAACTCCGACTTCCAACTCCACAAGCCGGCGACGCCCCTCACGATCTAAAGAGGGATCATCAATATATGCATTGACGTGCTGCGCTAGTTCCTCAGGCGAGCGCGCGAACCTCGCCGCACCAAGGTCTATTACTGGCCGGTAATGTTCAAACCTGTAGAAGAAATCCCAGAGAGGAACACCAAAGGGTGGAGGATTACTAACATCAAAGGCAATGTTCACAACTGGCTTATCATGGGTCGCAAAATCAAGTGTCATTGTCGAAGCCATGTTGACATTGATGTCTGCATGATGCGTCAAGTTTGCCAGGAACTGAATATCATTCGAAAGCGGAATGACCCGGGACCAATCCCCATTCTGCGTATGTACCCACGCCGGCTTTGCATACAGCAACTCCGGATATCCTTTTCGAATCCCCTCGTAGCGGCCACCATCATCAACCGGAGCGGGACGAAGCAATACTTGAGGTTTGCTCTTGATGCGGCCAACGCGGATCAGTTCGAGGAGAACCTTGACATGCTGTGGATCTTCAGGACAGGTAGCTGTATCTCCCCCGGAGTAGCAAATGAGCGGCCGCGTTAGGTCTGCGCCTACACGGTTAAAAAATTCCTCGCGAGACCAAAGTAGGCTCTCGTCTGCATAGGGATCAAACTGAGGTGTGCCGACCACATGAACCCGATTCATCGTAACGTCTGGATAATACCTTAGCAGCTCACTGCGCATGTGATCGCTCCAGACAAAAAAGTGATCGAAGGGAGCGGCGATTCGTCCTTTGCTTGTCAGGTTATCCCAACTAAAAATGAATGTGGCAGTGGGAATGTTGAGGGAACGCGCAGCCAACACAGGAGGCAGGATGCTCGGTGGGCGTTGGTGGGAACAAAATAGCACTGCAGGCCTGATTTGTTGAAATAGTCGCCTGTAATGGTCAACCTCTCGTAGCTTGGCCACCTCGCGACAATGCCAACCATCCAAAACCTTTATTCCTCTTGGGCTAGCCGCTGCATGCCCAATTAATCGGGCGGTCCGGTGAACAGTCTTTCTGCGCCATGAGCCTTTGATCGGCAGGTTACGGTTGTACCGCATAGACCTGGTATCAGCCCACTGCATCTGTGCATATGCCAAAGAGTAACGCAATGTAACGGAGAGAGGTCTTTCTTTATATGGAATGAGTTGATCCCACTTGACGCTATCGTTTAACTCCCCATAACAAGCGGCAAGCCAGTCATCGGGAATGATATGCAAGACGTAAGTTTGACCATTTCTGCTGATGAGATCCAGAAACGAGCCCAGGAGTAAGTTACGCACACCAACTCCATCCGGGATCAGTAGCAGCAAATTCACGTTCAATCGCCTACCAGGCTCAGTTGGCGCTGATAAAACTCTTTGAGACCCGCAAGCCAGCATTCCAGAGAAAACCTTCCCTTGATCATTGCGATTGCGTCTGACCCTATCTTTCTCCGCGTCTTTCCATCTTTAAGCAAACGCGTAACGGGCTGGACGAATGCGTCTTCTACATTAGGATCCGCAACGAATAGAACTGACTCATCCGAATAAAGTTCTCGCGCGGTCTCATGATCAGAGATAACGCATGCCAACCCAGATGACATCGCCTCTAATACTGTGAGTGCCATTCCTTCGCTGGCTAGTGTAGGAAAAAGATAAAGATCGGACGCTTGATAGCATCCAGGCGTGGATTCATACGAAACACTACCCTGTATTCGAACTGTATCTGAAACTCTTAGGGTTTCTACTAGCCGCCTGATGTATAGTTCATAAGACGAATTGCCACCGCCAACAATCCACAAAAACGCATTGGGAATCTTTTTCAATACCTTAGGCCATGACTGCAAGATCAGGTGGGCGCCTTTTTTGGGAACGAGCCGGCTTAGAAGCAGAACAATGAGTTTATCGCGCGGTAAATCCCACTCAATGCGGAGTCTTCCCTTCTCTTCTTCTGATAACGGCCTGAATCTATCTATATCAACGCCGTTCGGCAAAATGCTTACAAGAGGTTCGTAAGTGTCAAGCCGGCGCCTCTCATACCGATAAGATGCGTATGTTAGTGCACAAACGGCATCAAATGAGTGAAGACTATACAGACGAGTTGTAGTTGCTGGGGGTAGATTGTAGGAAAGTCCATGTTGACTAAGAATGATACGACAAGGCCAATCAACTACCTGACGAAGCAAAGGTCCTAATTTATACGCATCGTAACAGATTATGATCTTTGGCCTTAGATGAGGCAGCATCTTTAAGACCTGCGCGGCGTAAATTAGGTTTTCTCTATTCCCAATGCCATTTAACCAGTTTCTTCGCAGCCTTTCGGGAAGAAGCAGCATTGTTCTTTCACTCAGAGATAACCGCGTCGCATCTACCAAAACCACCTGTCCGTTGAGATCATTTCGTTCAGGTGGCTTCCCTGCCCAGTAACTTATTGCCACCTGCTCGAATTCGGGCATTCGCCTGATTTGTGTGCCTACAAGTTTGTTATAAGACCCGGGAGCAAATGGTGGGAAGAATGTGAGGTGAACAATATCCGGTCTCTTCGCTTCACTCATTAGTCGTTGCAGGGCTGGAGTAATTTATGCGCTTAACGCCAAATTCCCGCTTAGCACCTGATCGTAGCGTTGATAAAGTTTGTCCACCATATCGGGCGTGATCTCTGCTGCAGGAACAAATAGCCCCAAGTTAGGCTTGTGATTCCTTCTAAGAAACCTCTTCCACAAACGCAGTGAGACCTCACGATTGAGTCCTACAGAGTCCTTGAAGCGATTTGTAAGACGGGAATCCTGGCGACGCTTCCACTGCACAAATTCCTTTTCTGCAGCCACACGCACCGCGGCTTGTTTAACTTCGGTATGGTCAGCCGAGACAACTCGATCAATCAGTTCGGAGCAGCGTTCACTAGCCTTGCCATCAACCTGGAAATAGAACTCTCCGATGAATGCCTGACGTGCTAACTTCTGCTCGTCCGGAACGGGCATCCCCGACAGGTATGCTCTGATGGCCTGATCGGCATCATCTAAGTCCATAACGACGTGGTTACCATTCTTGTACTCTGAGCGAGAGTCGCATGAGTAGCTCCCCATTTCTAATTGAAGGACCGGCTTCCCCAGCATCCATGCCTCCGTTGCGGTCGTGCAGTTGCGTTGCAGCAAAACATCGCAGTGAAACAGGAAGTCTCGGATAGGTGCATCAAAGGCCAGGTGTACATTAGGTAAGTTTTTAGTTAATGGCACATATGAGTCTATTAACTCTGAAGGATGAATCTTAATAATGAAGTTCCATTCTGGATGAAGGCGAGCCAATGCCAGCACCACCTGGGAGTGTTGCTGATGCTGTTCCGACCCGTCCCGTAGAAAATCCTGGACCCGTGAAGTCGTAAAAGCGCCCCCTGAGATATACCGCTGGATAACCTTCTTCGGATCTTGCGAAGTATAGGTAGTGTTTGTAGCCCAAAGGATGATCGGTGCGTCCGGGTTTCTGATGCCCCACCTGCTTAGGAACCTCTCCTTAGGCTCCAACAGCGAGAGATACGGCTCGCTGTAGAAGTCGAACCGAGGGCATCCGACAGTTTTAATCTGATCCTCTGTCATGAAGCCTTTCTTCATTACCGCATTTCGGTGGAAATCCCCCCAACTGAGATACAAATCAATGTTAGGCCGCTGACTATGACGATAACCCGTAACCAGGAGAACATCATCCTCACTCTGAAGCAAGCCTTCTGTTGGGAGGACGATAACTTTGATCCCAAGCTTCTTCGCAAATTGCACCTGCTGTACCTTGAAATCCCAGATAAGGTGATCCATTACGAGTGCATCAGGGGCATATCGCAACAACTTTTCTTCTACCCTGTCGGAATTAGAGAAGACGATATCGTAGCCGTGGCGCCGCCGTAGGTGGTATCCCACCAGTGCGTGTCCTTCAAGGTCGCGCGCCTTGAAGGGAACAAGAAAAAGTATCTTTCGAGTGCTCATAATGTGCCGGTGCAGAGCTTAATCTCTTAAACTAGGCATTCGTTAAATCACGTTATCTGTAAAGGGAGATGGTAGAAATCTTATAAGTGTTTGTTCACATCTAGATACATCTGAACATGATTTGGCAGGAAACTATCTGCACTGTTGTCCATTCACATGAGACCAATCCAAAGGCGTGCCGCGTTTAACGTCACAACTAACACGGTGGCCAACAATTTCATCCAAGTACCGAGGATGCAGACCATAGCCTGGACGAATGGAACGAATATTCTTTTCCGTAAAGGTATCCCCCGCCTTCATATCCTGCACGACAAACAGTGAGCGACGAAACACCCGGCTGTCCATTTCCCTCTTGGTGGCCTCGTAGCTTACCCGGCCCAGAGCCTTCTCGGCAGTGTGCACGGCTTCGACCATAGCTTTGAACTCATGTGGTTCTAATGAGAACGCGCTGTCAGGACCGGGTATTGATCTTGAGAGCGTAAAATGCTTCTCAATAATGCAGGCCCCAAGTGCTACCGCCGCGACGGGCACTGCTATGCCCAGTGTGTGGTCGGATAACCCGCACGGGACGCCGAACCGCATTGCCATATCCGGAATTGTCCGCAGGTTCATTTCCTCCGGCGGCGCCGGGTAAGCACTAGTGCACTTGAGCAGTGCCAACTGAGTGCCGCCCGCTTCGCGAAACGCGCGCACAGCCTCGTCAATCTCCTCAAGCGATGCCATGCCTGTGGACATAATGGTTGGCTTACCCGTTTGAGCAACCTTTTGAATTAGCGGCAAGTCTACCAATTCGAAGGAAGCGATTTTGTACGCAGGTACATCCATGCGTTCCAAGAAATCGACGGCCGTGAAATCAAACGGACTGGAAAAACAGTCGAGACCGAGCTCTGTTGCCACCTCCTTGAGTTCAGGTTGCCACTCCCAGGGCGTGTAGGCTTGACCATAGAGTTCGTAGAGGTTGCGGCCTTCCCAAATTGTGCCTTTGCCTATTTCGAAGTGTGAGTTACGACAGTCTATTGTTATGGTATCGGGCGTATAGGTTTGCAACTTGATAGCATCAGCACCAACGTCCTTAGCGACCTTGATGATTTCGACGGCCTGGGCAAATTCCTGATTATGATTAGCCGACATCTCGGCTACGATGTAGGAAGGCCTCTCCGAACCAATCTCACGACCATTAATGAACAGTGAATCCATGACTCCTTTCTTTCTCACTGCTGTTCTCGAATACAATGGAATGCCTCAGCGGCGCTGAAACCCACGACGCTGCCCCAATATTGTGCTGCGGCGCGCAGCGCCTCGGGAGAACGCGGGTGCGGAAACGGACGCGTTTCGCTCTCGTAGAGTTGCATCGCCTCAATCTTGAGGTCGAGAGTACTGCTGATGTCCACGAAAATATTCGGCTGGACCGCCGGGCTGAACTGGTGAAACGCCCATTCGGATGAAGACGCCACCGGGAAGCTATAGACTGCCTTAACTGGGCACCCCACCATCGGACGCGACGCGGTCAATGCCGCCCGGAAGGCGACCACATGGTCTATGTTGAGATCTCCACCATGCTGCGTATAAATCATTCGCGGCTGAACCAGCTTAATGAGATCTTCAATAATCTTCACCGCATCGAGCAATGGAATAGTATCGAAGCGGTTGTCGGGTAGCGAGTACATCCAAAGGTCTTTGGCGCCTAGCAACTTTGCTACCTTTCTGCTTCGATCGTGTAGCTGCCGTATCAAACTTGGATCGGCGTCTTCTCGATGGGCGGACCGTGACGTGATGCCTTCACCTAGGATAGCTATGTAAACGTCGTTCCCTTCTTTCGCCAATCGAGCAATCGTGCCCCCGCAGCCAAGCACCTCATCATCTGGATGAGCCGCACAAATTAGAACATTCATTTGGTTTTACGATAGAACAACGATTAAGGTCATTGAAGCACCTTAATGAAATTGTTGCTGCCCAATTATTAGGTAACCGTTCTTTTCGTATTCAAAATACCCATTATTTTCAATTTCAGTCTGAACGGCGTTTTTGACCTTTTTATCAGAGTCCGCATCGTAGTAAGTCGTTACCCGGTAAAAGTTCATTACATCCTCTAACAGCGGTATTCTCACAACATTGTGGAATAAAAAGATCGAAACATCCCAGAAATGCTTCCTAAAGTAGGACTCAAGAACGTCTGGACCGAAAACAAAGCACTGCTCAACTTGCAGCGGGATTTCAGTAAACTGCTTGACGAAGTCAACCATCCCATGTGGTTCATTTGGAGTGAAGATGGCAAGTCTCCCCTCCTTTTTCAACGCTGAGCGCATTGCATGTAGCACTTGATAACGATCTTTGGAGTAATATAAGGCATAGCTTGAGTGCGCAAGATCATATCTTTTTACCTTAAACTGTTCTGCGATAATCGGCCCCAGCTCAGCCATATCCCCACAAACAGCTTGGATATTACCCATTCCATTAAAGCTGTCTGATAGTGTTTGAATAGATTCCGATGACAAATCGATCGCTGAAACGCTTCCGTGCTCACCTACAAGTCGCGAAAAGGGTATTGTTTGTGCGCCGTTGCCGCAACCGACATCCAGAATATCCATTCCCCGTCGCACCTGCAGACGTTCCATTAACCATTCGTTGAAGTTTGTGGATGAGTATTTAGCGTTTGCTTTGAGTCTTATATCAAGGCTCACTGATGACGTAGCTCGGTCAAGCAAGTCGCCCTCATAAATAATCATCTTTCAAACCTTCCTCTTTTCGATTAAATTCTTACTCATCCCTACTCTCCCGAATGAAATGGATCGCGTGGTGGCCATGCACGGCGTCCACGCCGATTTTTTTGAATCCCGCCCTCTCGAATGCATGCAGTGATTTCACATTTTCAACTTTGATGTATGCGTGAATCATCTGCACAGGGCTTTCCTGAAAGATTTTTTTTGAGGCCTCATCGAGTAGACTCGTACCCAGTCCCACGTTACGCTTACTTTTAACCAGACTAACGTCTACTTCGGCATCGCCTACCTCGTTCCAATCGAAGCGCACCTGACCGAAAGGCGTGTCAGCTTCATCTACGCCAATGAAAATGCGACAATTCCGAGCGTTCAACTTACGCTCGAACCACTTCGCGTGGCTTTCCCACAAAATCGGTTCGCTTGAAAACGCAGATGAACGTACTTCGGGTTCGTTCACCCACTGCCAAAGCATCTTGCAGTCCTCCTCCCGCGCCTGGCGCAAGCGAAAGGGCACGCCTGCCATCTTCATCACAACGCGCCTTGCGCCACTGCCATCCACCAATCGCCGCCCGCGTTGGCTCATCGCGCGGCGCTTACCCACGTTACCCGCAAGCGCGTCAAGTTCTGCTGCTACGCGTCTCAGTGTGGTCTTCGAAGCGGCGCCGGCCGAATCGAGCGCGTCGGCGACAGCTTGCTGATTGTCAGCAAGCACAAGCACGAGGCTGGGCAGGCCCATAAAAGCTAGTTCCCACGAGGTCGTACCGCCGGCGGCAACAGCCACATCGGCCCAGCTCATCAAATCGGGCATGTTGGTGGCATCTACGATTAACTCAGCATTATTCTTCAGTTGTCTAATGTCCACTTTCAGATGTTCAACATGTGAATTGCTTCCCCCCACTGCTACCTTTATCTCTGCATCCAAGCTAGCTAAGGCTTTGAGCACTTTGCCGGTGACATTATCCGGGTCGCCGCCACCGAGCGTGATAAGTACCTTCCGCGCTCTATCCGGTATCTCGCGTTTCCATCCTCGCCATTTCAGAAACTGGCGGTGAAGAAGCACATAACGGGTACCGAGCAGCAATTGTGTGTACGGCTCGCGATTGGTGTACAGACTTGAATCAGCATGAAGATTCTGATTCAGAACCAGATCCGCATAGTAGTGACTGGCATGTCCATTGTCGTCAATGAACAGGAGGGGTAATGCCGCGTCCTTGATCGTCCGTTGATAATCGGCGCCAAAATGATACCCATCCACCACAACCACCTGTGCCTCGAGTTTCCGCGCAAGGTCAACCGTATGCGCCACATCGTCGGTCCCTCCCGCATCCACTTCAAGCCGCACAACGTGCATTCCCTCCGCCTTCAATCGCGCCTCGATCGCGGGAGCGTCCATTGCCATCGCGAAAGTTGTGCGCCCGCCTGTGTCCTGCCACGCCTGCGCGAGCGCAAGGCAACGCATGACATGCCCTGTGCCGATCTGCGGGCCCGCATCCGCGCGAATAAGTAAATTCTTCATGTCAGGCGAGCAAAACCGGTGTGCGCTACTGGGCCAGCCAGTTGGTCACAAATTGCGTTACGTTTCATCGCCGCGGCAACCTGAGCGAAAGTACCCTCAACAGCGTCCAGATAACTTTCTATATGCTGATCCTGATGGGCGTAGGTTGCGTAAAAAGCGTTCGTGGCTAAGAAACCGCGCCTGAGCATCAACTGCGTGAAGAGCGTTCGCACCGCCGGTTGGTCCTCGACCTGGAACACAAAATGACCAAGTGGAGGCATCCCGCTTACTTCCAATGGCAGACCCACGCGCTTGGCTGCTGTTCGCCACCCCTCCTGCACCAAAGCGCCGATTCGAATCAGGTGTTTGGAAACATCCAGGCGCTGATATTTGCGAATCGTCGCCAACGCCGCCACAGGGCCGATGCGCTCAGTCCAGTAGGTGCTGCTAATAAACGTGCTCTGCGCCGCTTGCATCACTTCACTTTTCCCGATAATCGCCGCCATCGCATAGCCGTTGCTGATCGCTTTGGCAAACACCGCGATGTCGGGTGTCACGCCAAAGAGCAAATGCGCCCCGCCTGTGTTGAGTCGGAAGCCCGCCGTGATTTCATCAAAGATCAAGACCGCTCCAATCCGATTGGCAATGTCACGAACCTCCTCCAGGAAACCCGATTCGGGAGCATAGTCGCGAATTGGCTCCATCACTATCGCCGCCAATTCATCGCGATACTTGGACACGATTGCCTGCAACTCTTCAATATGGTTATATCGAAAAGGCAGTGCCGTTCCGAACAATCCGCGGGGCACGCCCGCTGGTAAAAGCCCTGGCAGGAGGTGACCATCTAGCGCACTCTCCTCCGCCAAGTTCGCCGCCAGATACCAATCGTGCCAACCATGATAACCACAAAAGGCAACACGATCGCGTCGCGTGCGCGCTCGAGCAACCCGCACCGCCATTGCCATTGCCTCGCCCCCAGTGCGAGCGTAACGCACCATTTCCGCCCATGGATGCAATTCGCAGAGGAGTTCTGCAAGTCCCACTTCTTCAGGAGCATTGAGTGTGGACATTGACCCTGCATCAATCGCGGCCTTGACCGCCGCGTCCACGTCCGGGTCGGCTGCGCCCAACACGCACGCGCCGATCCCGTTGTAACTCATGTCAATATACTTCTTACCGTCCAGATCCCAGACTTCGACGCCTTTGGCGCGGCTGAAATAACTGGGCCACTGTTCGGGTAAGAACATCTCCGGGCGCTTGGAAAGCAACTGCGTGCCACCCGGTATTCTCGCTTTGGCTTTGACGTATAAAAGCTGTCCCGTTCCGTTCATCTTGCACTCGTCGACTGAAGGGCTTCATCTTCTCGCAAAGACTTGAGGTAGCCTTCATTGCGTTCGATGCCCTTATTCATTTCGGACAACTGGGAATGCTCTCGTAACAGTTTGAAAACCTCTGTCATTCCAAAGGCGCACAATCCGAGATGGCCATACACAGCGCGCACGAACTCCAAGTCTTTCGGCTCGTCAACTGTCCAGCGTAGCGAGGAACGATCTTCCGTGAACCGAACGTTTCCCAAACGAAAAAGCTCCGGATGGTTGCGCATATAAGGTGTCACGTGTTCTCGCTCCGACTTGAGCTTGGCTTCCCCCCATGAACGCTCAAGACTAGCGAAAGAAAACGCCTCTGTGTCCAGTCCGTCAGGATAAGTGCGTTCCAGCGTGTTCGTCGTGTAGTCGAATTCACCTTTGTTGAAACATTCGACTACTTCATCAATCACTTGCCCATCGACTAGCGGGCAATCAGCGGTTATTCGAACAACGGTCTCGGCGTCAAAATGCCTGGCCGCTTGATAATATCGATCAAGGACATTATCCTCGCTTCCTCTAAAGCAAGCGTGTCCTTCACGATTGCAGAAATCAGCGATCGGATCATCCCCTGCTTTGTTAGACGTTGCCACCACCACTCGATCTACCAGCTTGGACTGTTTCACCCGGTTCACTACATGCCAGAGCATCGGTCGACCAACAATATCAGCCAGAACCTTGCCGGGGAGGCGAGTGGAACCCATTCGAGCTTGCACAATCGCGACTTTTGTCAAGACAATTTCCTCGTTGAAACTACACAGCCGGATTCAGCAGACGCCTTGGCAGCCAGGGCAATGCGCATTACTTCGTTAGCCTCTTCAACTGGAAACACTGTCTGCCTTCGCCTGTTCACGCATTCTAGGAAATGTTGTAACTCATCCATATACATCTGATTTTTCTGCCAACCCACAGCCTGCGGAAAGGTTGTCCAGCGGTCAAAAATCGCGTCAAACCAACGCACAGTGCCCTCGCTGTAGTTCCAAAAAATCGAGCCATTCTCGCCAACAATCTGACATCCGCGCTCGTAGGTTCGTTGAACATAGTCGAGATGGATTTCGGAGAAAGCGCGATCAGTGTGGCGGCAAATCAGCGCCGCCACATCTTCCACATTCATTTCCAGAGAACTCAAATGATCGGCTAGACAAAAGACATCTTTGATATCACCAAGATACCAACGAGCCAGATCGATTTCATGAATACAGTCAAGCAGGCAGCCACCGCCCATCTCCTTGGTGGCACTGTAACTCAAACGGTAATCTTGAGTGGTACGCCATCCGGGCAAGTAAGAGCCGGTATAAATCCTTGCGAACAATACTCGGCCGATGCTTTCGCGTTCCAGCAGCTCTTTGACCTTGGCCGGCCCAGGATGAAACCGCATGTTGCATCCAACAAGTGTGGTTGCTCCGCTCTGACTTATCTCATTCAACAGTTCGTCCAGGCCCTGATGGTTGTGTGACAGAGGTTTCTCAATAAAGAGGTGGCAACCCTTGCGCGCAGCTAGCAAGGCCTGCTCGATATGTAGGTGACTCGGGGTGGCTATGACGACAATGTCTGGATTCCATTCCAGACCTTCTGCGAGACTTGCAAATCCGCTGTCCAAACCATTTTTGTAGGCCGCGAACCGACGTTGGGCATCAGGCTCAACCATTTCCAGCGAACCAATTCCTAAAGCCTTCAAGTTGTTGAAGTGGCGTGCCCCAATAGAGCCTCCTCCTACTACCAGGGCCTTCAACCGGTTAACTGTCCTTTCCTGGAATTGTACTCAGAACGTAACAGTCCCATCCAAAGATGATCCTTGTACTGTCCTTCGTGAAACAGGGCTTCGCGAAAACGGCCCTCCAGCCGAAAGCCAACCCTTTCATAGGCCCGCACTGCCGCTTCATGTTCGGCATAGACACCAAGGTCAATCCTCCTGAGATTCAGACCAAAGAATCCAAATTCAACCATCAATTGCGTAACTTCAGTACCTATCTTCTTCCCCCAGAACTCCTTCTCACCGATGAGGATGCCAAATGTTGCTTTACGGTGAACCCAGTTAATGGGCCCAAGTTTTACATTACCGATATGCTGGTCAGTATTCTTATCCACAATCGCCAAAATCACTTGATCTGACGACCTGCTGATCTGGTCGTAGAAGATCTCAAGGCGTTCCTTGGTTGAAGGGAAAATTCCGGTTTCCAGATATCGAGTCACCTCTGGGTCATTGAGCCAACTCAAATAGCGCTCATTCAAATCTTCGCGCGCTAACGGCCGTAGGTAGATCTGAGTGCCGATAATGAAAGGTACCTTCACGATTAAGCTGTCTTTTTAGTTTGTTAAATGGGCGCGTCTCTGAAATTTGTGACGTGATGAACAATGGTGATTACGTCTTCGATATCTTGATCGCTCATTGACGGAAAGATTGGCAAGCTCAAGATTCTTTCATAGGCCCATTCGGCCACCGGACATAAGCCTCGCCGAGTGCCAAACCGACGTTGATAAAAAGGCTGCAGGTGAACCGGGATGTAATGCACATTAACCCCAATTCCCTGGGAGCGAAGATCGGTAAAGATGGTGGATCGATCCGCAGACAAGTGCTCCAAATTCAATCGGATGACGTATAGGTGATACGCATGGGATACGTCTTCAGCGATACCAAGCGGCTTAACTGAAGGACTTGTGGCGAAAGCATCATTGTAACGACTGGCAATAGCCCGGCGGCGTTCTACCCAATCCGGCAACTTCTGTAATTGCCTAATTCCTAGTGCGCATTGGAAGTCTGTTAAGCGGTAGTTGTAACCCAAATCTACCATCTCGTAAAACCACGAGCCTTCCGCTTCGCGCTGACGATGATCGGAGGTGATGCCGTGATTCCGAAAAGCTCGCATTCGCCGGGCTAGTTCGAAATCCTCGGTGGTAATTACTCCGCCTTCTCCCGTAGTAATATGCTTGACAGGATGCAGACTGAACGTATTTAGGTTCGCCAGCGAGCCAACGCGCCGTCCCTTATAACTACCCCCGATCCCATGGGAGGCATCGGCAACAATTGATAAATTGTAGGAGTCGGCAATCGCCTGCAATGTATCGTAGTCACAAGGCTGGCCCGCGTAATCGACGGCCATGATTGCCTTGGTGCGAGGTGTTATCTTCGCTTCAACTTGCTCAGGGTCGAGAAGTAACGTCTCGGGATCGACATCCGCAAAGACCGGTGTGCCTCCTTGAAAGACCACACAATTGGCACTAGCCACAAAAGTCAAGGCCGGTACAATAACTTCATCCCCCGGTTTAATGTTCAGAGCATAGATTGCAGCATGCAATGCGGCAGTCCCGCTGCTCACCGCCACTGCTTCTTTAGCTCCTACAAATTCGGCGAAAGCTTGTTCAAACTCTGCGACCTTCGGTCCTGTGGTCAGCCAGTCAGAACGAAGCACCTCCACCACGGCGGCAATATCATCCTCATCCAACCATTGGCGCCCATAAGGCAATAGGGTCTTTCTTACCGGCGAACCGCCGTTCATAGCAAGCTCTTGGTTTTTAGTCAGCGCGACGCTCATTTATTATCCGTCAAATCGCGCACAAGCGCTTTCAGGTCAATCGGGGTCATGGCTAGTGGATTGTTATCACTGGTATATCTGAAACCGTCGGCAATTCCTCGACCATTCTTCCAATTGTCCAGCGACCACCACGGGTGTGCAGGTTGAATAACAAACTTGTCAACCAACTCGAGGGTATGTCGCGCTTCATCTTCAGAGACCAGCACCTCATGCACCTTTTCACCGGGCCTGATACCAATAATTTCGATTTTGCAGCCTGGGGCAACTGACTCAGCCAGATCTTGGATATTCATGCTGGGAATCTTGGGCACAAAGACTTCACCCCCATGCATCTCTTCAGTGCACCTGATGACAAACTCCGCCGCTTGCTCCAGCGTAAGCCAGAACCGCGTCATGCGCGCGTCGGTAATTGTCACCTTGCCATTCTTCCTTTGTTCGAGAAAGAGTGGTATCACGCTGCCGCGACTTGCAACGACATTTCCATAACGGACACAACTAAAGCGTGTCGGACCCGTTCCGCTATAAGCATTCGCCTGGATAAAAAGTTTTTCCGCCACCATTTTCGTGGCGCCGTAAAGATTAACTGGATTGACTGCTTTGTCAGTACTAAGTGCCATAACCTTTTTCACGCCGGTGTCAAGAGCGGCGTCAATAACATTGCGCGCGCCATCGACATTTGTACGCACTGCTTCAATTGGGTTGTATTCACAGGCCGGAACCTGTTTCAACGCAGCAGCATGAATGACGATATCAACACCGGCGAAAGCCCGCTGCAAGCGACTGAGATCCCGTACATCACCAATAAAGTAGCGTAGTCGAGGATCATCGAACCCCAAGACTCGCATTTCATGCTGCTTTAACTCATCCCGGCTGAAGACAATCACTTTGCGCGGATTATCATGAGAGAAGAGCACCTTGATGAATTGCTTACCAAAGGAACCTGTCCCACCCGTGACTAGAATTGACTTATCGGTAAATATCATGCGTCGTGATTCCCTCCCGCACTATCTATCTTGACGGGTCGAATACTGCCATCTGGAAATCTCCATTCGTATGGAATAACGAGCGGAATACTGTTCTGGCCCATAATGTCGGCACGCTCCCCAGCCATTCCATAGTCAGCCAACTTTCCCACTACATGAAACATAGTTAGTTCTTGCGGCTCGAATAAGCAGTTGCTACGAGTGTGGTCTCTCATCGCCATGCTTATGGTGTAGGATTGGGGTAAGAGCGGAACGCTTTTGAAAGCGCATGTAATTACTGCTTCTCCCTCAAGCGCCTCCGGACGTTGTCCATCAATGAACATATTGGCAGCAAAAAGCGGACCAGTTTGTCCGCTAACAGATATCCACATATACGGTTTCACAATGCGTTTCCTGGCAAAAAATCTGATTTCTATAGTTATTGGATCACCAGGATTGAAGGTAGTAGTTTCTTCTCCGGAAGCTCTTCTCAAAGCGACGTGTGTCACATCAATTGCTGCATTGCTCTTTACCTGCAAGGCGCCTTGGGAAAATTTTGAGAGATAATTAGAGATTGTTGAGTTGGCGTCGCCGATTGCGCAAACTCTGCCTCCATCTAACCATACGACCTGCTCACAGAGGCTCGCGATGGCTCCCATATTATGACTAACGAGCAACACTGTCCTTCCTTCCCTGGAAACATCACCCATCTTGCCCATGCATTTCTTCTGGAAGGCCACATCGCCGACGGCTAGTACCTCATCCACCAAAAGAATCTCGGGCTCCAAGTGAGCAGCAACGGCGAAGGCCAAACGCAGATACATGCCACTGGAGTAGTGTTTAACTGGCGTATCAATGAACTTCTCAACTTCAGCAAAAGCTACAATTTCGTCAAACTTCCGCTGAATGTCGGCATGCCTCATCCCCAAGACGGCACCATTCAGGTAAATATTCTCTCGTCCAGTAAGCTCGGGATGAAAGCCAGTGCCAACTTCGAGCAGCGAACCAACCCGACCGTGAATATCGGCATAACCTTCTGTCGGCTCGGTGATGCGTGAAAGGATTTTCAGCAGAGTACTTTTGCCGGCGCCATTGCGACCAATGATGCCGACAACTGCACCGCGTTTGATTTCAAGAGAAACATCACGCAGAGCCCATATGTGACTGTCGCTACCCGGTGTCCCACGACTTGCTCCGGTGCTGTCATTCCTTTGATCTCTGACAATGGATGTTAGGCGACGAACTGGTGCTGCGAAGGCCTGAGCAATACTTTCTCTGAGTGTTTTGTAGCGCTCTTGCCGGGCGCCGATACGATATTGCTTGCTTAGACCGTCAACCTTGATCGCAATATTGTCCATTACACTGCTTCGGCTGTTTTGTGTGAGAGATATATTCTTATTTTGCCGTGGCACGAGGATACAGCCTATGATTGTGAGACGACTGAAGCGGTAGAGCTATTACCTGGGAGAGTAGTTCTGAACTGATGTCTCTAAACTGTTTTTGACGCGGTGTGTCCCACAGTTGGGGATTGCGAAGCTCAGCCAAAAAGAGCTCGGCACTTCGACCCTCACCGAAATGAGTCGAAGGAGCACTCGCAACTGGAAGATTTCGTAGGGCGGTTAGAATAGCCTCTTTGTCTTCGGTAACATTGATAATCGAGTCGCAATGGAAACGATTCATCTGGCGTGTTCCAATGTTGACGGTCGGCACACAATACGCTGGGGCTTCACGAATGCCCGCACTCGAGTTGCCAACAATAGCTCGCGCATTCCTGAGTAGGGTGAGGAAATATTCAAACCGCATCGACGGAATTACTCGGACGCGCGGATTGGTTCGAAACCGTTCAAAGGCCTGAAAGATGGTTTCCGCGCCGAGATCATTATTCGGATAGATAACGACGAAATTCCACCCGGAAGATTCTACCGCTTCTATCACCGCCTCGACCTTCTGTCTGAGAAGATGTACTTCTGTAGTCACAGGATGAAAGATCAGAATGGCATACTCAGGGAAATCGATCGCGTATTTGGTCCTGACGTCGGTCAATGCTGGCAAATTCTCTGAAAGCATTACGTCCAGGTCAGGCGAGCCAATAATGTAAACAGATTCCTGAGCCTCCCCCATCTGAATCAATCGTTTGCGCGCCTGGTCGTTGGAAACGAAATGAACATGTGAGAGCTTACTGACAGCGTGGCGGATAAGCTCGTCCACCGTGCCGGAAACTTCACCACCCTCGATGTGGGCCACTAGTATGTTATTCAGAGCGCCTGCAATCGCCCCTGCCAATGCCTCAGTTCGGTCACCATGTACGACGATGAGATCGGGCCTAAATTCTCTGATGTAATGCCCCAAGCCAATGATTGTATTGCCAAGCACCAGATCCATCTGAGAATTAACCGAACCATCCTGGTTGATATATGAAAAGACATTTTCGAACCCGGCTTTGTAGATCTCGAGGATGGTTGATCCGTAACGAGAAAGCGTGTGCATTCCGGTAACGAAAAGAGTGTACTCAAATTCATCCGTCTCCTTGATCTGCTGAACGAGGGGCTTGATCTTGCCAAAGTCGGCACGAGTAGCGGTCAGGAAAAGAATTTTCTTCGGCTCGGTTTTCATGGTCTTGGGACAGAAAGGCAGGACAAAGGATCTAGCTGACGTCAGACCAACGCAGCTGTGAGTTTTTTGAAATGGTATTTCGCGCGACCCTGTTTATGAGGCTCTCATAGTGTAAAGCTGTGATCTCACCAGTGCCTGGTCGTTTCACCCAAATATTCTCCTCGGTCAGCGACTCTCCGGGAGTAATATCACGCAGAGCAACGACACAAGCGTAGGCGAAATCTATTGTCGGCTGCTCCTCGGGCAAAATACTCTTCGTGCCTCCCAGCGCCCGGTGAATGATCCTTGAGCCTGCGATCAGGTCACTCAACTCGGCAGGGTCAATTGAAATCGGGACATCGGGTCCGGGCCAGTTCTTGTCGGACGTAAAATGCTTTTCCAAAATACTTGCACCCAGCGCAACAGCGGCAAAGCACGTGTAATTGCCCAGAGAATGGTCGCTCAGGCCCACAACTGCATCCGGAAAGCGCGCAGCTAGTTGCCCCAAAGCGCCCAGCCGCACTTTTTCATAGGGTGTTGGATACATAGAGGTGCAGTGCAGAACGGCAAAGGGAACACGCGCCTGCCGCAGAATTTCGACGGCCAGCTCGACAGATGAAATATCATTCATTCCGGTGCTCAAGATGACCGGTTTGCCGTAACTGGCGATATGCTTCACCAGAGGATAGTTGTTGCATTCACCTGAGCCTATTTTGTAGCCGCACACGCCGAACCGTTCTAATCTCTCAGCGGCGGCGCGAGAGAAAGGCGTGCAGAGAAAGATCATGCCTTTGGACTCGACATATCTTTTAATCTGGAATTCTTCATTCTCAGATAAGGCGCAACGCGACATGATATTCCAGATGCTCTCGGTCGCATTGCCCGGAATGACGTCATTTGGGATCATTTCATCCTCGATCACGTGCGATTGGAATTTGACGCATTCACATCCAACGGAGTAAGCGTCATCAACCATCTGAATAGCTTTTTTAAAATCGCCTTCGTGGTTAATTCCGATTTCCGCAATGACCAGGGGAGGCTGTTGCGGGCCGACAAGTCTGTCGCCTAATGAGAACTGATCCACCCCTACTTTTAGGAAGCTAGCTGATGTAGCTGAAATGATCACGATATTTCTCAAAGACAAACTCAGCGACTTGAAAATCAAGTTCGGTATCTATGTCCCCAAGGGCATACAGTGGGTCAACTTCCAATGCAAGTATCTTGCGCCCAAAAAGTTTGCCCTCTTTCAACACCAAACTCGCGCGAGACACATAAGCCAAACCGTTTTCGAAATATGTTGGCGCCATATCCTGCGAGCGAATGCCAGGCTTATACTTAGGAATAAAATGCCGATCTTGGATTTCCCCTAACTTACGATGATTTCTGGTGACGGTGATCACCGAATCGGCTGTGTTCGCAAAGAAGAATTCAAGAGCCTGCTGTACTAAGGATACGGTTCGCAGCGGGCAATTCGGCTGAAGCGTCAACAGGGCCTCCGGGACCTTGCCCTCCGCACTGATCTGCTCAAGGACATGTCTCGCAACTGACGCGGTCGTCGCAAAGTCATCAGCCAGTGCAGGAGGACGTTTCACCACTTCAGCGCCCAGCGACCGCGCCACAGCCGCAATCTCCTCATCCTCGGTGGAAACAATGCATCGATCTATCAGGTTTATGTTTTGCGCGAGTGCAATGCTATAAAGAATGAGCGGCCGTCCGGCAAACGACCTCAGATTCTTGCGCGGCAGCCGCTTCGATCCACCTCGCGCGGGTATCAGCGCAACAACCATTTCACCGTTGGTCCCAATTGAGTGGCTCAGAGCACGTCAGCAAATGTCTTCTCCATGCGCCGAAAGTAAGCTGCTCCACCCGCCAGGATAACCACTGAGGCTAAGGAGGAAACGATGATGATCGGTCCTGGCGCTGTGTCAGTGCTGAGCAGGGCCCAACGGAAGCCTTCTACGACACCCACCATCGGATTCAATCCATAGACGGTGCGCCACGGCTCAGATAATAAGCTGCTGGGATAGGCAATCGGGGTCATGAACATCCAAAACTGAGTGATGAATGGCACCACGTAGCGCACGTCCCGGAACTGCACGTTAAGGGCGGATAACCATAGCCCGACTCCCAGGGACGTCACCAACGCTAATAGAAGAAAAACCGGCAGCCAGAGAGTGTTAACCGTGGGGAAGATCCCGTAATAGAGCATCATTCCCAGTAGCACCACGAAGGCGAGCCCAAAATCGACTGCTTCTGAGAGTACTGTCGCAATGGGCACAGCCAGCCTGGGGAAATATACCTTCTTGATTAGATTAGAGTTGCCTACGAGGCTGTTTGATGACTGGCTTAGACCACCGGCAAAGAAAGTCCACGGCACCAGCGCGGCATAAGCAAAGATAGGATACGGGATACCATCCGACGGAACTTTAGCAAGACGCCCAAAGAAAAGGCTGAATACAACCATGGTGAAGAATGGCTGGATGATGGCCCAGGCGGCGCCGAGAGCCGTCTGCTTGTAGCGTACTTTTATGTCGCGCCAGGTGAGGAAGTAGAGCAGCTCACGGTACTCCCAAAGCTCACCTAACTTGAGCGAGACCCAGCCCTTTGAGGGGGCGATGTGGATGGTTGGGACTTTACTTGAGTTAAGGTGGGCTTCGCTGATCATTGGAATTCAAAAACGATCCACGAAATCACACGAATCAACACGAAATGACATTTAATCGGTAGCCTTGATGGATAGCCCGTTACCAGGGGCTGCAGCGGTCGTCTCCGTGGCGTAATACTGACCATAATTACTCTGGTAATAATAGTAATCGTGCGATCGCAAGGTGGCCATATTCAGAACCACCCCGATAATCTTTGCGCCCACATCCAAGAGTACCTGCCGGCCGCGCTGGGCGATCTCTTTTGAACTCTTGCCGCCGTGGACCACCAGGAGAACACCATCAACCATTGAGCCAACTAGTACACCATCAGTAAACGAAGCAACCGGAGGTGAATCGATGATGATGTGTGTAAAGGTAGATTCAACGGCTGACAGGAAACGACGCATCTGTTCGGAACCCAACAGTTCGGCCGGGTTCGGCGGCACTGGCCCGCATGGGAGCAGGTACAAACCGCTTTCAACATCATGCTGAACCAGGATGAGCATCTCCGCTGCGCTCAGCTCACTTGAGAGAATGGTACTAAGGCCGCTTCTGTTTGATATTTTAAATACTGAATGCAGCCGGGGTCGGCGCATGTCTGCATCTATGATTAAAACTTTGGCTCCGGTTTGTGCCAGACTATAGGCAGTATTGATCGCTGTGGTAGTCTTGCCTTCACCAGGCAAACTGGAGGTAACCAGGAGCGTTTTTGGCGCACGTCCCGCCTTCGATAAGAGCACCGAGGTGCGCAACTGGCGATATGATTCGGCCAATGTAGACGGCGCGTCCGTTCTAGTTAATAAAGCAGCACCATTGCCATTACCATTCATCTTGCTTTGTAGAGCGCGAGTACCAGGAAAGAACCGCCGCAGATGGCCTTCAACCAGTGGGATGACTGCCAGCGGCGGCAGGTGTAGCATCTTTTCCACGTCATCAGGCGTATCAACTGTATCGTCGAGATACTCGAGGAAGAGCGCCAGGCCCACACCAAAGGAGAGTGAGAGGAGCATAGCCACTGCTATCACCTGTAGTCGCCGAGGCCCGACTGGCGATTTCGGGGTCGGAGCATAATCGACAATATGAATATTGTTTTGGGTCCCTGCCGCCGACACGTCGTTCTCTTTGCCCCGCTGTAACAGTCCACTCAAGAGCTCTTTATTTGTCTCAATCTCCTGCTGAATAATGCGGTAGTTTACGGCAGCCTCGTTTTGCGTCAGCGTCGCCGCACGTTGTTTGTCAAAAGCCTCACGCAGCGCTCGCTCGTGTTCCAAAGCCTGCCGGTAACGTGTCTCGAGATTTGTGAGCAGATTGGTGCTGGCATGCTTGCGTAAATCCTGCGCCTGTTTTTCCAGCACGGCGATTTGCTCCTCGGTCTGTTTGACTTCAGGCCACTCCCCAGTATTTTCAATTAGCAGCTCGGCACGTCGCATCCGCAGAGTAGCGAGTTTTTCATTCATCGCGGCGACCTGACTTGTGTCCGTCTCGGCGAGCGCAAGAGCTGCTCCAGGTGCCAGCGCCCCGCGATAGCTCGCTTCCGCGGTCTTACGGTCGTTCTCCGCTTCCAGCAGTTGCTTATTGAGGCCCGTAAGGCGATCGACGACTGTATTCTGGCTTGCATCAAGCGAAAGAATCTCTTTGCTCCTGGCGTAATTGATCAACTTTTCTTCGCCAGTGCGGATCTCTGACTGTAGCTCAGCAATTC
>Ga0214473_10001354_pt1 | contig 32624 bp, 37 predicted proteins | sample RVTome_7_FD_203509 | JGI IMG/M metagenome (GOLD analysis project Ga0214473, IMG submission 203509) | Soil microbial communities from uranium-contaminated site in the Upper Colorado River Basin, Wyoming, United States - RVT98D197 | ecosystem: Environmental > Terrestrial > Soil > Contaminated >...
CATCGGGCCCTTGAAGCGGATCTTGCCGTCCTGAGGTCTGCGCTTCTCGGAGATATCGAGCTTCGACATGATCTTGAAGCGTTGCACCACGGCGTTGCGGTGGGTCGGCGGGACTTCCAGGTACTTGTGGCAGTCGCCGTCGATGCGCAGACGGACCACCACGGGCGCGGTTTTGCCGTACGGCTCGACGTGGATGTCCGAGGCGCCTTTGTTGTAGGCGTCGATGATGATCTGGTTGCATAGCTTGACGATGCCGCTGTCGGTCTCGTCCACCTCCGCCATGGGCGTGGGTGCGTTCTCCGCTTCCAGCTCCTCCTCCTCGCCTGCGCCCGAAGCCTCGAGCTCCTTGATCAGCACGCGCACGTCGCCGCCGTCGTCCCCCTGTGAGGAGGTGATGCCGTAACTGGCGTTGATGTAGTCGATGATGTCGCCGCGCAGCGCCGCTACGAACTCGTGGCGCGGTGCCAGGTTGATGGACTTGATCGCGTCGAGGCGGGTCAGGTCGTAGGGATCCTCGACGCCCACGAACAGCGTGCCTTCCTTCTTCTCGATGGGGGCGCACATGTTCTTCTTGAGGAAGTCCGAGGTCAGCCGGGCCTTCAGGTCCTCGGGGATCGTGCGGCCTGCGAGGTCGACGAAGCTGCAGTTGAAGAACTGGGCCAGCGCTCGGCCGATCTCCTCCTTGGGGACGCGGTAGTCCTCCATCAAGAGCTTCGACACGTCCAGCTGGTTGACACGGGCCGAGGTCACGGCGTTCTCGATGTCCTTCTCGGACACCAGGCCCTTGTCGACCAGCAGCCCGTACTTCGAGGGCTTGTTGCTGCGCGCCGCCCGGTGCTGGTTGTAGAAGGCGATCCCCAGGATCTTGGCCAGCTCCTCGGCCGCTCCCTCGTCCTTGGGCGTGAAAGGACCGCGGCTGCGCGTGTTGATGAGCTGCAGCACGCCGAGCAGGTACTTCTCGAACAGGATCGGCGTGGCGAGAACCTGGACGGTCTTGAAGCCGGAGGCGCGGTCCCAGCGCGAGTCGAACTTCAGGTTCGGATGCAGTCGCGTGAGCTCGGCGGGGTCGTAGGCGTTTTTGATGCTGGCGGTCTTGCGCGACAGCGCCGTGAAGCCGGCGATCGAGCCGAAGGTCTTGGGGACCCGGATCTCCTTGACCTCCTGGCCCGCCTTGAACAGCGAGAACAGCTCCTGGTTCTTGGTGTCCAGGGCGAAGATCGTGACGCGCTCGGCGTCGACCAGGTCCAGCACCTTGTCTTTGATGTCGACCAGGATGTCCTGGATGCTGGATGCCGAGTTGATCATGTTGGCAATCTCGATCAGCCGCTTGCGGTAGTTGAGCTCCCGCTGCGTCGTGTCCACGGTCCGCGTGCTCATGCGGCGGGCCTCCTTAGCACCGGCGTCCTCGCTCCGCGCTTCGCTTCGACAACGACCTCGGCGCGGAGTGAATCCCTTCTCGGCGGTCGGAGCGGACGTTCCGCTGCGGAGAACGCCGAGGGCGTGAAGCGATTGACGCCCTTGAGAATAAGGGCAGGCAGCGGCAGGGTCAAGCCTAGCGGACCCGCAAGCCGTTCTTCACGACCACGTCGACTTTCTGCAGCAGGGCCACGTCGGACAGAACGTCGCCCCGCACGGCGATGACGTCGGCGTAGCGGCCGGGGCTTAGCGTTCCCAGGTCCTGCTGCTTCTTGAGGAAGCGGGCCGGCCAGCGCGTGGCGCCGCCGATGGCCTGCATCGGTGTCATGCCGAGCTTGACCCACGTGTCGAGCTCACGCCAGGTGGAGTCGGTATGGAAGTTCGCCGGGATGCCGCTGTCGGTGCCCACCAGCAGTGTCACGCCAGAGTCGCGCAGCTGCTGGAACTTCTTCGCGAGCGTCGGGATGCGCCGGAAGGTGAGGGTGAAATAGTCGAGGGAGGCCGGGTTGCGCAGCGAGCGCCGGATGTCGGCGGCGATCGGCTTCGGGATCTCCTTCTGCCAGGTCGGGTCGTCGAGCCGCTCGGGGAACACCCGCGCCGTGTAGTCCGCGAGGAACAGCGGGGAGATCGTCGGGCACCAGTAAAGCGTGCTGTTGCGCTTGCGGAGGCCGGCCAGGATGTCCTCCGGGTAACCGGGCTCGGTAGCGAGGCCCGTATGCTCGAACGAATCGATTCCGTACTTGAGCCCGATACGGATCTCGTCCTCGCGGTGGGCATGGGCGACGACGGGCTTGCCCGCTTTGTGCGCCGTCTCCACGACCGCGCGCACCTCGTCCTCGGTCATCTGGTCCTGGTCGATGAGCTTGATCAGGTCGACGCCGGCGTCGATCAGCTTCTGCACCTTGGCGCGGGCATCCTCGGCGCCCTCGACACCCCAGCGCACGAACTTCTCGTACTCAAAGTAGGGACGATGCTGGATAAAGGGGCCGGAGACGTACAAGCGTGGGCCGGGGATCTCGCCCTTCTCGATGCGCCGCCTGACGTGCAGGATGTCCTCGAGCGGGGCGCCGAGCTCGCGCGCCGTGGTGACGCCGCTCAGCAGCAGCTGCCGGGCCGCGATCGGCATGATCTCGTCCCTGAAGCGGCTCATGTAGGTGGTGTCCCAATACTCGTATTCCGCGTGGCCGAGGATCATCAGGTGGACGTGCATGTCCATCAGCCCGGGCAGGACGCTCATGCCCTCTGTGTCGATGACGGGCGTGCCGGGTGGCAGATCGACTTCGCTGCGGGGCCCGACGGCCACGATGCGCGCGCCCGCGATCAGCACCACGCCGTCCTGGATCGGCGGACCCTCGTAGCCGTCGATCACCTGCCCGCCCACGAGGGCCAGCGTCGGTTTCTCGGCGGCCCGGGCCGCGACCGCGATCAGGCTCAGAGTGACGAGGCACGTCGCTTTGAGTTGTCGCATGGCGCGAGGCTAACACAGGTCTGCCAGGCGCCGACGTCAGAGTCTGCCGGCCGCTCCCGATGGCTCCGCACACCCGCCGCGCCCGTAGATGTGGACGCCCAGAGCGGCGTCTAGCAGCGGTGGCTTGTGGTTGGCGAAGTCGGTGCCGACGAACGCTGGCAGCAACCCGGCCCGTTGCATGGCGCCCACCCCCTCAGTCCGCCAACGGGCCGGTGTTCAGCGCCAAGGCCGGCCGAGGCCTTGCCGTTGGATTAGACTGGGTTCGATGCCTGCTCCTGGCGGCGGCGCGCTCCTGTTCACGGGATTTCCGGGGTTCATCGGTGCGCGCCTGCTGCCTCGCTTGCTCGAGCTGAGGCCGGAGACGCGGCTCAGTTGCCTGGTCCAGGAGAGGTTCCTCCATGCGGCGCAGGCGTCGATCGCCGAGATCGAGGCGAGCCACGCCCATGCGCGCGGCCGCATTGACGTGATCCAGGGCGACATCACGCTGCCGGGGCTCGGGCTGGAGGCCGCGGCCGCACGCACGCTGCGCCAAGAGCTGACGGGGGCCTATCACCTGGCTGCCGTCTACGACCTGGCCGTCGCGCGCGAGGTCGGCCAGCGCATCAACGTCGAAGGCACGCGCAACGTGTTGCGATTCGTCGCCGAGGCGAAGCACTTCGAGCGCCTGGAATACGTCTCGACGGCCTACGTGTCCGGCCGCGCCACCGGCGTATTCCACGAGACGGATCTAGACGTCGGGCAGTCCTTCAGGAACCACTACGAGGAGACGAAGTACCTCGCGGAGGTCGAGGTGGCGCGCAGCGGGATCCCGTCGGTCGTGTATCGCCCCGGCATCGTGGTGGGCGACTCGCGCACGGGCGAGACGGCGAAGTTCGACGGGCCCTACTTCGTGCTGACGGCGATGGAAAGGGCGCCTTCCCCAGGGCTGTTCCTGCGCATCGGCTCTGGCCGCAACACGGTGAACCTGGTGCCCGTGGACTTCGTGATCGAGGCGCTCGCGCGGCTTTCCGCCAGCCCTGCCAGCATGGGCAAGACCTATCACCTCACGGACCCAGAACCGCTCCCGACCCTCGAGCTCGCGCAGCTTTTCGCGAGAGCGCTGGGGAAGCGTCTGGCGCTGGTTCCCGTGCCGCTGGCGCTGGCGCAGGCGCTCTTCGCTCCACGGGCGGTGCAGCGCTATTTCGGGATGCCCGTGCAGGCTCTCGCCTACTTCGATCAGCGCTGCCACTACGACAGCCGCCAGGCCCAGGCGGATCTCGGGCGCCTGGGTGTCCGCTGCCCGCGCCTGCTCGACTACCTGGACCGTCTGGTTGCGTTCTATCGGGCCAGACGCGGGAGCGTCCGTAGCTGGGCGATGATCTGAAGCGCCGCGCGGGTTGTCAGCGCTGCAGCAGCGCGATGACGTCCTTCTTGCCGGCACGGCGCGCGACGTCCAGGGGAGTCTCGCCGTCACCGTTGCGGGCTTTCGTGTCAGCCCCCTGGGCGATCAGGAACTGCACGATCGCCGCGTGCCCGCGAAGGGCCGCCCAATGCAGGGGCGTGCCGCCGTAGCTGGCGTCTTTGGCGGCTAGCAGCGCGGGGTCGGCCGCCAGCAGGTCGCGCACGCGGGCCAGGTCGCCGCGCTTGACGGCCTCGGTCATCTCGCCGCTGCCGGCTCGGGCCGGGGCCGCCGCAGTGCCGCCGCCACCGCGGAGGACCTGCGCCACCTCCGTCTTCTTGGCGCGCTCCGCCACCTGGAGCGGCGTCTCGCCGTCCTTGTTTTGGGCCTGGGGACTGGCGCCTGTCGCCAGCAGGAGCTGTGCGACGCCCGCATGCCCCCGAAGCGCGGCCCAGTGCAGCGCGGTCGCTCCGTAAGAGCTGTCCTTCTCGTTGACCAGCGCCGGCTGTTCGGCGACCAGCCGCTGGACCGTGCCCATGTCCCCGCGCTTGACCGCCTCGATGAATCCCGGATAGCCGGTCGTGGGCGTCAGCAGCCGCGTCACTTCGGGCTTGCGGCCGCGCTGCGCCACCTGGAACGGCGTCTCGCCGTCCCTGTTGCGCAGGTCGACGTCTGCGCCTTCGGCCAGCAGCAGCGCGGCGATCGCCTCGTTCCCCTTGAGCGCCGCCCAGTGCAGCGGCGAGGCGCCGTAGACTGTGTCCTTCTCGTTGACCAGCGCCGGGTCGTCGCTCAGGAGCTGGCGCGTCGCGGCGAAGTCACCGGCCTTCACCGCCTCGAAGAACACCGGCACCATGGCTGGGTTGCGGGGCTTGGCCGCAGGCGGCGCGACGGGCCGCGCTTCCTCGAGGGCCTGCTTGAAGGCGGCGATCACCTTCGGCGGGAACTCGCTGGGGCTGAGCTTCAAGCTCTGGTCGGACTTCCAGGCCTGGATGAACTTGGCCTTGGCGCTCTGCTCCTCGCTCAGCTGGAGGTAGCCGATCGCCAGGTAGAGATAGGCGCGCGACAGCTCGCGCGGGTTGCTTCCCTGGCGGGAGAGCCGCTGGACTACGGCACTCAGCTTCTTGACCGCTTCCTCGAAGTCCCCCTCGTCCACGAGCCGCACGCCGTTGTCGAGCTCGGGATCGGTCGCGCTCGCCTGAGCGCGCAGCAGCCCCGGCAGCGCGAGAAAGACGGCCAGCGTCAGGCAGAGGCGTCTGTGCATTGCGGGGTCTCCTCCCTACGCGGACGCGTCCACGCTACTAAGGTCCGCGGATAAACACAAGCGCCCGGAGCCGGGTAGCCCGAAAGCCGGTCGCCTGGGCCGCGGCGTCAGCGGCCCGGCTGCCTGATCTCCTTTCCGTCGCGGTCCTTGGCTTCGCGCACCAGCGCCCGCACGTCGGCCAGCAGGCGCTTGGCGTCGTAGACGACGCCGTCCTTGATCGTGTACTTTACGCCGCCGACCCGGACCGGCTGGTCCTTCTCGTCGAGCTTGATCGCGCCCATGCCGTAGAGCACCTGCAAGTTCGCCAGCGGGTTCTCGTCGACGACCAGCAGGTCGGCCTTCTTGCCGACTTCTACGCTGCCGATCTCGGCGGCACGTCCCAGGGCCCTGGCGCCATCGAGCGTCGCGGCCCGCACGACCTCGAGCGGATGGAAGCCCGCCTCGCGCAACAGCTCCAGCTCGCGCACGTAGTCGAAGCCGTACAGCTTGTAAATGAAGCCGGAGTCCGATCCGGCCGCCACGCGTCCGCCCCGGTTCTTGTAGGCGTTCAGAAAGGCCATCCAGAGACGGTAGTTGTGCTTCCACTCCACCTCGTCCTCGGTTGTCCAGTAGAACCAGTAAGAGCCGTGGGCCTTGCGACTGGGCCTGTAGAACTCCCAGAGGCTGGGCAGCGTGTACTCGTCGTGCCACTCGGCGCGCCGTGCCCGCACCAGGTCGCGGTTTGCCTCGTAGATCGTGAGCGTCGGCACCAGAGTCAGGTCAAGCTTCAACAGCTCGCCGATCACGGCGTTCCAGCGCTCGCTGCCCGGGGGCGCCGCCTGCTTCCAGAGCCGCCCGGCCTGGCGGAAGCGGTCCTGCTCGTTGCTGAAGTTGTAATCGGGCGGGAAGTCCTGGACCGTGCGATCCGTGAACAGCGCCTCGGGCAGGCCATACCAGTGCTCGATGGACGTCAGACCGAGCCGCGCGGCATCGAGCGCGTTCATCCAGGCGACCCCGGTCGGGGAAAGGTGGGCGGCGGTACGGAGCCCGCGCGCCTTCGCCTCGTCGATCGTAGCGGCCATCAAGTCCGGCCGGTGCGAGAAGAGCTTCAGGCCGTCGGCTCCCTTCTTGGCTACTTCGGCGACCCAGGCCCGCGCCTGTTGCGGAGTCGCGATCGGCTCCTTGCGGCCCTGCTCGAAGTAAACGTACGCCTCGATGCGCGGCGCCGTGATCTCGTTCCGGGCGCTGCGCGCCTTGTGCTCGAGCACCCAGTCGAGGCCGTTATAGCAGCCGGCGTCCCGGATCGTCGTGATGCCGTGGCCCATCCACAACTTGAAGACGTACTCTGCGGGAGTCCCCTGCTCCGCGCCGCCAATGTGAGCGTGCAGGTCCACGAACCCGGGGAGCACGTAGCGGCCCTCGAGGTCGATCTCCTTGTCGCCCGGGCGCAGCTTCGGCCGCTTTTCAGGGTCGATCGGCACCGACTGGTAGCCGACGCCCGCGATCGAGGCGATGCGGTCCCCCTCGATCACGATGTCCGTGGGCCCCGAAGGCGGCGCGCCGGTGCCGTCGATCAGCGTCACGCCACGCAGGATCAGGCGCGGGAACGGCCCTTCGCCTTCGGCACGTGGCGGCGCGCTCGGTATCGGCTGGGGCTCCAGGACCTGTGCCCTTGCCGAGGCTGCGGCCAGCGTCAGGGCAACAGCCAACCGCGCCAGCTCTCGTGGCCTCATCTCGCAAGCCCTCCCGATGCGAGCGGAGTGTAGCCCAAGCCGGGCCGGTACCGGACGATCGTCCAGCACGTCGAAGTGGAGTGGGCTCGGGATCCGTTAGGATGGCGGTTGGAGTGCGGCCGAACCCGATGCTGAGCACGAACACCTGGAACCGCGTGCGCTACACAGTGTGGGCGCCGGTCTACGACCTGGTGGGTCGCCGCTTCGATGCGCGCCGCCGCGAGTCCATCCGCCTGCTGGAGCCGAAAGCTGGAGAGCGCATCCTGATCGTCGGCGCCGGTACGGGAGGGGACCTGCCCCATCTTCCGCCGGGAGTCCGCGTGCTCGCCACCGACCTCGCGCGAGCGATGCTGGCGCGTGCGCGTGAGCGGCTGAGGCCTGATGTCCGCCTGGCGGTCATGGACGGGCAGCGCTTGGCCGTTGTTCCGGGGTCGTTCGATGGTGTCGTGCTGCACCTGATCCTGGCGGTGATCGCCGACCCGGTGCGCTGCCTGCAGGAGGCCGCGCAGGCGCTGCGTCCGGGTGGCCGTCTGGTCGTCTTCGACAAGTTCGTCAGGGGCGAGAGGGTCCCGCTCTCGTTGCGCGCCTTGAACCTGCTGGCCAAGCCCCTGTTCACCGACGTGACGCGCCGCTTCGAAGACATCCTGGAGCGTTCCGGAGCGCCGCTGCGCGTCGAGCACGACGCGCCCGCGCTGCTGGGCGGCTTCTTCCGGCACCTGCTCCTGGGCAAGACCGGCGGCCCCCGGTGAAGGCTCTTGCTTCAGGCGATTGAGGCGGCCCCCTGTCTCGGGCCGCGGCTGGTGGTATCGTGGAGTCGGGAAGGTCGATGTGAAGTCATCCATGGAAGGGCTCAGCCACAACGAGCGGCTCCAGCTGCTGCGGTTCGTCTGCTCGTTCGTATGGGCCGACCTGAACGTCAGCGCCGGCGAGCGCGGCTTCGTCCACCGCATGGTGAAAAAACTCAAGCTCACCCCCGCGGAAGCCCGCAAGGTCGAGGGCTGGCTCGAGCTTCCGCCGTCGCCCGACTCGGTCGACCCCGGATCGATACCGCTCAAGCACCGGAGGATGTTCCTCGAGGCCGTGCGAGGCGTAGCGGCGGCCGACGGCGCCCTCGGTCCCGAAGAGAGCGAGGATCTCGTCCTCTTCGAACGGCTGTTGCGGTAGGACGAGCCGGCGGGACGCTAGCGGGAGCGCCGCAATGCGCGGGTAGAGCCCCTCGCCTTGCCTGGGGCGATTTCAGCGCGGTGGACTTCGAGAAGGCGATTGGCCCCCATCCTGCGCCCGGCTATGCGGCGGCGTCCAGGGCAACCTGCCCTCGAGCCGACCGTGGGCCTCGTCGCATGGGTGGAGTTGGCCTGCGGTGGACCCGAAGGCACGCCTCCAGAGCCGTGCAACCGCCGCGCGGTCGGCGACGACGACAAGGCCCGCGTGGTCGCGAAGGAAGCTCGCCGGTACCTCGGGCCCTTGCGGGCCGCGCAGCGCGCGGTGCAGGATGTCCGCCTTGCCCGCGCCGGTGACGAGGAGCATGAGGGACCGTGCCGCGAGCAGGGTGGCGATCCCGACGATCAGGGCCTGCGTGGGCACCTGCTGGCCGGGGAAGGCAGGGCGGGCGGCCGCGATCGATTCCGGGGTAGATCCACGATGCGCGTACGACTGTCGCGGGCCGATCCCGGTTCGTCGAAAGCCACGTGGCCGTTCGAGCCGAGACCCAGGATGGCGAGGTCGATCCCCTCCGTGAGCGCCGCCTCGTAGCGCGCGCACTCCGCACTGGGCTCCGCGGCCGTCCCATCGAAGTGGAGGAACGCTTCGGCCGACATGCCGAGCGGCTCCACGACGAGCCGGCGCAGGAAGGAGGCGAAGCTGCCGGGGTGCGACGAGGGCACGCCCCGGTACTCGTCGAGCGCGAACGGGCGGGCGGTCTCGGTGCGGAGACCCGCCGCGCGCCGCCGTGCCAGCTCGGCGAACAAGGGGAGAGGAGTCGCGCCCGTTGGAAAGCCGATCCGGGCGGCGGGCACGCTGCGGCGCAGGGTCTCAATCCGGCGCGCAGCCTCGATGGCCACGCCTTCGGCAGCCTCACAGCGCACGATCTCCGCGGGCGGCATCCCGATCGGCGGATGGTACACGAGGTCGCTCGCCAGGACGTGGCCTGGTGGCGCCGCTGGAGCTAGCATCGTCCCGACCGATGGCGCCCGCCTGGCCTCGACGGGGACGAGGCCTCGGAGCGGCTACGCACGGTTCACGACCAAGGAAATCGGCAAGGGGACCGGCCTGGGCCTGGCGACGCTGCACGACATCATCACCCGCGCCGGCGGCGCGATCCTCGTCGACAGCGAGGTCGGCCGCGGCAGCAGCTTCACGGCGGTGTTGCCGGCGTAAGCGTCCACCCCCTGATCCCCAACCACGCCGAGTGCGACGTCACGGCCGTCTACGACCACCACTTCTACGACCCGGAGAAGCGAAACCGCGCTCGAAGCCTGGGGCCGGCGGCTGGATGCGATCGTCAGCGGGGCGACGAGACCCGCGGCCGTTGTCCGGTTGGGGCGCGTGTGAGCTGGCAAAGGCGCATGATGGGGATCTGAGGCATGCCCACACTCAGCGCCTTCCATGGCATTGTTATCCAGATGTTTTGGTGAGACCATGCTCCGCCTCACTTTCATGCGCTCTACGGAGAGCACGAAGTGCTCCTTGACCGGCGCGACCTGCGAACGATCCGCGGCTCGTTGCCGCGACGCGCGATGGCCCTCGTGTTGGAGTGGGCAGTCCGAGCATCGTGAGGAACTGTCGGAGGACTGGAACCTATGCAGCCAACTGAAGCCTCCCAAGCGGATCGAGCCTCTGAGGTAGTGCCCGCCGTCCGTCTGACGGCGGCATGGCGCGTCACCTCCGTCGAGGTCCTACCGAACGCGCATCTGGGCGTGCGTTTCGTCGACGGCACGACGGGCGAGGTGGACATGCAGAGGTTCCTCCAACGGCCGGAGGTCGTGGGGACGGTGTTCGAGCCCCTGCAAGACCCTGGGTTCCTGGCGCAAGCGGCTGTCGTGGCGGGGGCGGTGCAATGGCCCAACGGCGCGGATCTGGCACCCGCTGCCATGTACGATGTCATTCGCGCTCAGGGGATCTGGTCCCTGCAGTGAACGTAGCGCTCGCGGGAGCGTGGGGGAAGACATCCACTGATCACGCACCACGACCCGCCGAAGACCCGACTCCCCGAGCGCGCCCGCGAGCTGATCTCCCGGCGTCCGGCGTCGCATTGAAGCAACGACAGGGCATGCCCGTGTCGAGAGGAGGCCCGTGAGCCGCCGTCTCCGCGTCGGAGTCCTCGACCTGGTCGGGAACGCGCCCAGCCCCAGCCTCTGGAACCGCATCATGAAGCCGAACTTCGCGAGCATCATGCCGCAGGTGATCGCGGTGTGGTGCGAGGAGGCCGGGCACGACGTGACGTTCGTGTGCCACACCGGCGTCCTGCCGCTCGAGCGGCAGCTCCCGTCCGACCTCGACGTCCTGTTCGTGGCGGCCTTCACGAACGCGGCCCAGGCCGCGGCCGCGATCAGCGCCCGCTGGCGCGCGGGGGGGGCGGTGACCGCGATCGGCGGGCCCCACGCCCGTGCCTATCCCGAGGACGCGGCGCTCTACTTCGACTACGTCCTCGGCTTCACCGACAAGGCCGTGGTCGGCGAGGTGCTGCGCGACTGCGCGCCCCACCGGCCGGCCGGCCTGCGCCTCGGGGCGAAGAAGCAGCCGTCCTACCTGCCCGGGGTGCGCGAGCGCTGGAAGTTCATCCAGCCGACCCTCGCCCAGGCCCCAGCGGTGAAGATCGTGCCGATGATCGGCAGCCTCGGCTGCCCGTACACCTGCAGCTTCTGCGTGGACTCGGTGGTGGACTACCAGCCGCTCGGCCACGACCAGATCCAGGAGGACCTGCGCTTCTTGCTCCGGACGGTGAAGCGGCCGCGGGTGGGCTGGCACGACCCCAACTTCGGGGTGCGCTTCGAGGAGTCGATGGCCGCCATCGAGGAGGTCGTCCCCGCCGGGGCCATCGACTTCGCCGCGGAAAGCAGCCTGTCGATCCTGACCGAGCCCCACCTCGCGCGGCTGCGGAAGAACGGCTTCGTGGCCATCCTCCCGGGCATCGAGTCCTGGTACGGGATGGGCAACAAGTCGAAGACGGGGCGCACGGTCGGGATCGAGAAGGTGAAGCAGGTCTCCGACCACGTGAACCAGATCCTGCGCTACATCCCCTACGTCCAGACGAACTTCGTCCTTGGGCTGGACGTGGACGAAGGCGAGGAGCCCTTCGAGCTCACCAAGCAGTTCGTGGACCGCACGCCGGGCGTGTTCCCGGCGTACTCGCTCTTCTCCGCCTTCGGCCAGGCGGCGCCGCTCAACCTGGAGCTGCAGCGCGCGGCGCGGGTCCTGCCCTTTCCCTTCCACTTCCTCGACAACAACCACGCGATGAACGTGCGGCCGAGGCACTACACCTGGACGAAGCTGTACGACCACATCATCGACCTGCGGCGGCACTCCTTCTCGTGGCGCGCGGTCCGGCGGCGCTTCGCTGCGAACGACGGCGTGCTCACGCGCTCGCTCAACTTCGTGCGTGCCGTCTCCTCCGAGGGCCTGGGGCGCATCCGCCACGACACGGTCGTGCGCGGCCTGCTCGAATCGGACCACACGGTCCGCCGCTTCTTCGAGAGCGAGACCCCGGCCGTGCCCGCCTTCTACACGGACCAGGTGCGGCGCGACCTCGGCCCGCTCTGGCACTCGCTGCCGGCGGGGGCCATCGACCACGACCCGAACGCGTACCTGAAGGCGCAGGCGGTCACGGCCTGACGCGGGCCTCGAGCTCGGCCCAGCGCGCGTAGAGCCGGTCCACCTCGGCCTGGGCCAGGGCGAGCCCGCCGAGCCTCGCCTGGACCGCGACGTGGTCGGCGGCCACCGCGGGGTCGGCTAGCGCCTGGTGGCAGGCCTCGAGCCGCGTCTCAGCCTCGAGGATCCGGGCCTCCATCTCGTCCCACTCGCGCTGCTCGAGGTAGCCGAGCTTCCTCGGCCTGCCTCCGAGCGCGTCCGGCGTCGGCGTGGCCGGGCGCGAGCGGGCGGCCGCGCGGCTCCGGCCCTGCTGCCACTGGTCGTAGTCGGCATACGGGACCGCGCCGCCCCGGCCGTCGAACGCGAGGATGCGCGTCGAGACGCGGTCGAGGAGGTAGCGGTCGTGCGTCACCAGCACCAGCGCGCCGGGGAACTCGAGCAGGCTCTCCTCGAGCGCCTCGAGCGTCGGGATGTCGAGGTCGTTCGTGGGCTCGTCGAGGAGCAGCAGGTCGGGGGGCTCCAGCATCAGCCGGGCCAGCACCGCGCGCGCCTGCTCGCCGCCGGAGAGCCGGCGCACCGGCGTATCGAGCTGCTCCGAGCGGAAGAGGAAGCTCGCCCAGCCCGCGACGTGCAGGCTGCGCCCCTGGAACACCAGCGAGTCGCCGTGCGGGGCCAGCGTGCGCTTGAGCGAGACCTCGGGGTCGAGACGCGAGCGGTGCTGGTCGAGCATCACCACCTCGAGGCCCGGAGCGTGCTCGACCGTGCCCTCGTCGGGCGCCTCCTGCCGGGTCAGGAGACGGAGCAGCGTGCTCTTGCCGGTGCCGTTCGAGCCGAGGAGGCCGAGGCGCGTCCCCGGCGAGGGAACGAGGTCGAGGCCGCGGACGATCTCGCGGTCCCCGTAGCTCTTCGTCAGCCCCTCGGCGACCACGAGCCGCTCCGTCGCCGAGAAGTCGAGTCCCAGGGCCGAGGACTTCGAGCGCGAGTCGAGGTTGGCCAGCTCGTTCTGCAGGCGCTGCGCCTCGTCGAGGCGCGCCTGCGCCTTGCGCGTGCGGGCGCGGGCCTTGCGCGAGAGCCAGTCCAGCTCGCCCCGCACGCGGTTCCGGAGCGACTCCTGAGCTCCGTCCGCGAAGCCGGCCTTTCCCATCGCCACGGCGATCCGCCCCTCGGCCTCGTGCTCGTTGAAGTGGAGGTCGCGGACGGCCCCGCGCAGGACGCTGGCCACCGTGGCCCCCGCCTCGAAGGCCGGGTCCTGCGGCACGTAGCCGGTCCTCAGGCGCTTACGCGCGGCACGGGTCCCGGACGAGGGCTCCTCGAGGCCGGCCAGGATCTTCAGGAGCGTGGACTTGCCGGAGCCGTTCGGGCCCACGAGGCCGACGTGGTCGCCCTCGAAGACACCGAGCGAGAGGCCCTCGAAGAGCTGTACACCTGGGCGATCGGCAAAGACCTGGTCGAGGCGAGCCCCTGCGTGGGCCTGTCGAAGCCGAGCCCCGAGACGCAGCGGGAACGCGTCCTGACCGAGGACGAGATCCGCGCCGTCTGGGCGGCCTGCGACGCCGAGCCAGGGATCATCGCGGACGCCTTCCGCCTGATGCTCGTGACGGCTCAGCCCCGCGGCGAGGTCCTGTCCATGCGCTGGCAGGACGTGGACGGCGCGTGGTGGACGATCCCGGCCGAGCGGGCCAAGAACGGCCTATCGCACCGGGTGCCACTGAGTCCCCAGGCGCTTGCGATCCTCGACCGCCCGCGCAGGCGCGCGAAGGGCCCTTGGGTGTTCCCATCGCCGACGACGGACCGCCCGATCGAGAACCCGCAAGAGGCCGCGGAACGCCTGCGCGAGCGCTCGAAGGTGCCCGGCCTGCGCCTACATGACCTCCGGCGAACTGCTGCGCCGCTCATGACCGGCATGGGCATCTCGCGGCTGACGGTCAAGAAGATCCTCAACCATGCCGAGCGCGACGTGACGGCCGCGTACGATCGCCACTCCTACGACCCGGAGAAGCGGACCGCGCTCGATGCGTGGGGCCGGCGCCTGGAGGCCATCGTGAGTGGGCTTCCGAGGAAGGGGCCGATTGTCGCTCTCACGGCCCGCGGGCACGCGGCCAGGAGCTGACGCCCGCGGTCTACGCGACCGCTTTCCGCGCCGAGGTGACCAGAGACACGGCCCGTTGGCGAAGGGCGGAGCGATGCCGTGGCGTGGAGAATATCTTATTGAAGAAACCGCTCGCTTGTGCGACCATTGACGGAGGGGAGGCTTCGTGGACTTCCGCTGGAACCAGTGGAACATCGAACATCTGGCTGGACATGGGGTCGATCCCGACGAAGCCGAGGAGGTGGTCAGGGAGGCCCAGCGTCCCTATCCGCGGCGGATCGGCGAGGACAAGTTGCTTGTCTGGGGCCCGGGTCGAGGCGGTCGGCTGCTTCAGGTCATCTTCGTCGTTGACGAAGACGGGACGGCGTTCGTGATTCACGGCCGGAAACTGACCAAGCGGGAGAAGGGACTCCATCGGAGGAAGGGACGATGAGAGCGAAGAAGAGCGTGGTCGGGAAGTACGCCCGGATGACGGCCGACAACCTCCGTTCGGAGACGGCGGAGTTCGACAAGGAGATGGTCGTCACGAAGTCGAAGCCGCTCACGGCAGAGGAGCGCGCCTGGTGGGAGCGAGTCCGCCGACGGCCGGGCCGACCGCGCAGGGGACGCGGCGCAAAGGTCATCTCGGTGAGCCTCGAGCAGGAGCTACTGGCCAGGTCCGACGCGCTGGCGAAGAACCTCGGCATCTCCCGGGCCTTGCTCATCGAACGAGGGCTCAAGGCCGTGCTGGCCGCAGAAGGGCGACTTTGACAGCTGCCGTCTGACCTTCGGCTCCTGATGGAGAAGGCCGGCAGGAAGCAGAAGCGTGACTACCGGGAGTCGCAGCGTGAGCGCGGATGGGAGTCGTGAGCACTGAGTACGTGGAGCAGCGCGACGGGGTGTACAGGGTCGCCGGCACCCGTGTGTGGCTGGACTCGATCGTGTACGCCTTCACCTCGGGCCATTCGGCCGAGACCATCGCACAATGTTTCCCGGTTCTGACGCTCGATCAGGTGTACGGCGCCATCACCTTCTACCTGGGACATCGTGAGGAAGTCGATCGCTACCCCGAGGCTCAGCGACAGGACTTCGAGGCCAGGCGTGCGGCGGCGCGCGCCGCCGATCCGATGTTCTACCAGAAGCTGGCGGACGCGAAGCGGCGGACGCAACTCGGCCGCTATGCGGACGCCGATGGGGAAGCTGCCATGACGTTGGTCAGCCTGGACCTTCCGGACTCTCTCTTCTGGCGCTGCGCCTCTCGCCGGAGGAGTTCGGGCGCGAGCTTCGATTGGCTGCGGCGACCCACTGGTACGAGCAGGGGAGGATCTCGCAGGAGAACGCCGCTCAAGTCGCTGGACCTCAGCCGGCCTCAGTTCCTTGCAGAGCTGGCGCGCACGAAGTCTGACGCCTTCGTCGTCAACTTCGAGGATCTGAAGCGGGAGGTGAATCTTGGTTGAACCGCCAGGTCCCTGCATTGAACGAAGGCGTCTCGGTCACGCGGGGGAAAGGGCGGAGCGAGTGGCCTGGGGGCCATCGCCGAAGGGATGTCGGGCCTGGTCACCCAACTGGCGGAGGGGCTGGCGCGAACGGGCACGCGCTGAGGCCCGGCCTTCAAGTGGACGGGCTCCTCGACGCCAGGGAGCCGTCATCGCCATCATCGCTCGTCTCGACGGTCTTCCCAGCGCTCGCGCGAACGCACCTCGTCGACGAGACCCCGCACGCCCTGGTTGTCCGAGGGGTTGAGCCACAGCATCCGGTCGAAGACGCCCTCCGCCTCTTCGAATCGACCGAGCCGCCAGAGACACAGGCCGAACCCGTGCATGCAGCGGAGGAACGGACGGTTGTCGACGTGGCCCCAGGGCAGCAGCCCTCGAAAGCGGGGCTGAGCGACAGCTCCCCGATGCGGACGCCGGCCTCGTAGTGCCGGATCGCCTCCTTGGGCCGGTGGTCGAAAACGAAGTTGCCGAGATGCGTATGCGCGTCCAGGCAGCGCAGATCGGCCTCGCAGAGCTTCATCAGGATCGCGTGCGCCGGCCTGCCTTCGCCGGCGTCCTTCAGGTCGTTGGATTCGCCGATCGGGTCGGAGTCGGGGTCGTCGGGATCCGCCCCTGGCAGGACTTGCTCCATCTCGAACGCCTGCCTGGGGCCACGGGCGATGATGGGCTTGGCCCACTCGTCGATGGGCTCACCCTCCTCGCCCCAGTACTCCTCCTCAGGGTTCCAGATGCCCTGGTCCTCCAGCGCGAGCGGGACGAGCCCCAGCGCCGCCACCTCGAGTCTCGACGACTCGATCTCTCCCGAAAGGTAGGGATGCCCGGCGTAGCTCCACTGCCTGCGCGGTCGAACGACGACGATCTCGGCGGGGACCACCTTCCAGAGCCGGCTTGCACGGAGCGTGAGGACACGGCCGCTTCCGAGAAGTTGGCAGCGCGCCGCGTTCTCCTTGACCGACAACGCGACCAGATCGATCGGGCCGCTCAAGTCGATGTCGTTCGCCGTGGCCTTGTGCGGGCGACCGCGCCGAGGTGCGGACGCGTGGTCTGCCGGGGACGGATCGAGGTCGAGCCACTGGCGGTAGGCAGCGAGGTACCGACCACCCGCAGAATGCTGGGGCAGCACGACATCGGCAGCCGCCACGATGTACTCGGAGCCGTCCGCGCGCCGGCACCTTGCCGTCAGCTCGCGCCGTGGGTTCCCGTCGTAGTCGAGTGAGGCGACGGAAGGCCCAGAGCTGCTCGTCGTCGCCGTGGGCGTCGGTGATGATCTCGTCGATGAGCGGATCGAGATCCCCTGGAGCCTTGCTGCCGTTTCGTACCTTCTTCATCGGTGGTCGCAGCGTAGATCAGGACGTGCGTGTCAGGAGCGATCATGCAGCTCGTCCCGGGAGGGCAGAGGGCCGGACGAGGAGAACCTCATGCTGGCGATGCCGGCACGCAGGCGGTTCAACGCCGCGGTTCGGTCGTAATCCTGAAGGACATCGATCGGCTCGATGATCAGGCGCACGCGCTGCTGCTCTCGGAGTTGGAGCTTGCCGACAGGCTTCAAAACGCCTTTCGAGAGACCGCTTCCACGACCTGTACCATGCGCCTGACCTCCTCTGGAAAGCGCGTTGGAGCGTCCGAAGTCATGGTACTGCAGCGAGGCCCGCGGGTCCGACCGCTACGCCGGAACCTCGTGCGCCTCGATCCACGCCTGCAAGCCAGCGCGATCGAGAATACCCGAGGCGACCTGAAGGATCGCTTGCTCGGCCTCGTCCACCGTCGCCTCGATGAGCCCCCATTGAGCCGAAGGAACGCGACCATGGCGGCGTGCCCGACCCTCTTGTTGCCATCCACGAATGGATGGTTCTGGATGAGCGAGAAAGCCAGCGCTGCGGCCTTGCCCGCCAGACCGGGGTAAAGGTCCTCGCCACCGAACGTCTGTCGCGGCTGCGCGACCGCCGATTCCAACGCGCCAAGGTCGCGAAGGAGCGACTGCTGGCGGCTCTGTTCCATGACGAGGTGGTGGAGGACCAGTACCTCAGCCAGGCTGAGGTACCGCACTACCGCAAGCGCTCGTAGAGCTCGCGGTTCTCCTCGACGATTGTCTGCGCGACCTTGAGGAAGTCGTCGTCGGGCTGTGCCAGAAGGTCCCGCACGGCGGTCTCGGCCAAGGCCTCAGGGGACACCTTCAACTGGCCGGCAACGGACCTGAGTTTGGCCTCTTGCTCGGGGGTCAACTGCAGCGTGATCGCCATACCAGCCTCTGGCCAATTCTACTGCGATTCCGCAGCGCCGCCGTTCAGTCCGAAGGGGGCTCGGATCGGGCTCTTGCGGCCGCATCGCCTTCTTATCGCTGCCGAGCGCTGAGCCCTCGCAGCCCGCGGAGCAGCCACAGGGCCTCGCGCATCCGCGTTGGCATTGCCCTCGAAGCCAGGCGGAAGACAAGGAACCTCTCGAGGTTGGCATCCGAGTTCCCAAGCCATGCGCCGATGGTGTCTCGGTCAGCGCAGCCAGGAGAACGCAGGAAGCTCAGGAGAGACCGGCCAGGACTAGTCTGCGGAAGCGGCATGTCCTCATCGCCCCGCAAGTGGGCGATGGCCGCAGCTCGTGCCAGATCAAGCGGCCTCTCCAGGAGAGGCCCGTCTCCGTGCAGACTCAGCATTGTCGAGGACAGCTCCTTCCGGAGCAATGCGTCCGACGTCCGGAGAATCTCGCCGGCGGAGATCACGCTTGCAAGGACGAGCGCGGGCCGTCGCTTATTCGCCACTAGAGCGTCTCTGTCGCGTTCCCGCACGAGATCACTCCACGCTGAAGCGTCGAAGTAGACCTTGCCGCTGCTCTGTGACCCCGCCACTCGGTCGGGCCCAGTGTGCGGTGCGAACTCGGTGCTCGCTCCCGGCGGCTCTGGACCCGGGGGGACTTCCATCGAAGTAGGGTACCGCGCGGCCGGGCAGTGTGGCATCCGTTGCCGTGCGAAGGCTCTGCCCGCGGGAGCTTATGCCTGGCTTACCCCAGGGCGCTCTTGGGTTTGTAAGTTGGTGGACCGCGGGGGGATCGAACCCCCGACCTCCTGATTGCGAATCGCGAAATCTACCATCCGGCCCCGTCCGCGCTCGTCCGGAGCCGTCCAGCCTCAATGCTGAAAGTGCTTGACTAGTCGCTCTCTTACGGCGCCTAATTGTCCGGGGCCGTTCGGTGCTGTCCGGCGACCAACGCCCGGAAATCCGCCCGCCTGGGCGGGCCGGGCGGGCAGACGCCGACACCCTGATTGGGGATCAGGATGTTGCTCACCGACCTGGTGATCCGACAGACGAAGCCGCCTACGACGGGCCGGTTGTGGCTGTGGGACGAGAAGCCGCGCGGGCTGGCGCTCCGCATCACGCCGAACGATGTCCGCTCGTGGTGTGTGTTCTACCGCTTTAAGGGCTTGAAGCGGCTGCTCACGCTCGACCGCTACCGCTCGGAGGACTCGGACCCGGCCGTGACGACGGGCTTGACGCTCGGCGCTGCCCGCCGACGGGCGGTAGGCGTCCTTCGTGACGTGGACGCTGGCCGAGATCCGCAGGCTGAGAAAGCGACCGCGGCGCGGAGCGCGAGGGCGGAAGCGCTGCGTGCCGGCGCCACGCTGGCGCAGCTCGCGGAAAGGTGGCTCGCCGAAGGCCGCGTAGCGAAGGGCGAGCGCAAGGGGCAGCCTTGGCGGCCCTCCACCCGCGCGGAGTTCGAGCGCCTGGTGCGCGACGAAATCGTCCCGGTGCTCGGCGCCCTGGATCCGGGAGCCGTGACGAAGGCGCACATCCGGACCCTGTACGACAACCTCGAGAAGCGCTCGGCGTCCGCGGCGAAACACACGCTGGCCGTGCTCCGCCTGTTCTACCAGTGGGCGGCCGAGGAGGATCACGTGGACGCCGTGCCTCTGTTCCCGAAGCGCGGGACGCAGAGCGCGAAGCGGACCCGCGTGCTCGAGGATCCCGAGCTGCGCGCCGTCTGGACAGCGCTGGAGGCCGGCATCTCGGAGGACGCGCAGCCGGGCAAGGTGGAGCCGATGTCCGAGGCGTTCAAGCTGATGTTGCTGACAGCGCAGCGGCGGGGCGAGGTGCTCTCGATGCGCTGGGGCGACGTCTCCGAGGAATCGGACGGCGCCTGGTGGACGATCCCCGCGGAGCGCCACAAGGGCGGATGCGAGCAGCGCGTCCCGCTCACGGCGCCGGCCGTGGAATCGCTCAAGCGGCTGCACGGCATAACAGCCTCGGAGGAGTGGCTGTTCCCATCGCCGAAGCCGACCGCAAAGCTGCCGTTCGTGGGCAATCCGCAGAAGGCCGCGGGCCGGCTCTGGAAGGCCGTCGACCTCAAGGGGAGCGCGCACGTACACGACCTGCGGAGGACGGCGGCAACGTACATGACCCGGCTGGGCGTGCCGCGGCTCGTCGTCGGCAAGGTGCTCGGCCACGCGGACACGGACGTGACCGGCCGCTACGACAAGCACGCCTACGACCGCGAGAAACGAGCCGCGCTCCAGAAGTGGGCCGACGAGCTGCTGCGGATCGTTGCGTCGAAGGATGCGGCTGCGTCGTCGGCGAAGGTGCTCCCGTGGGCGCGGTGACGCGGCAATCGTGGCATCGGGTCGGCCCGTTCCCGTTCGATGAGGCTACGCTGCGGCCGCTCGCTTGGTCCTGGCCTTTCCGGCTGACGGTTACCGGCGTCCCGAACGTCTGGTCTGAGGACCTCGACGGAAGCAACGCCTTCCCGGCCCTTCGGCTGCGCAAGCCGAAGCGAGGCGACTGGCAATACCCGAAGCCCGGCGACCAGCAACACAGGACCGAGCAGCTCGCCTTCGCCCTGGTGAGGCCGGAGCTGTGGAAGCGTCAGGAAGCGTTCATCGCGCTGGCGAAGCCCGAACGCGACCACGGCAATCAGCTCGAGCAGGCGCTCGGCGATGGGCAGGCGGCGACTCGGCTCGCCAGCCTCATGAGTGAGCTGGCAAAGCTTCACGTCGAGACCGTGGACGTGCGGGCTGTCGTCGTGTCGCTCGACAAAGCAAAACACGCGGCGCTGCGCGCGCATCGCTGGCGGCCCGGCGTGACCGAGCGACAGCAGCGCTGGAAGCGAACACTGGCCGCCATTCAGGACTTCCAGCAGGCCGGCGGGCGCTACCGAGAGCAGGAGAGCAGGCTCACCCGTTACGATCGCGCCGTGACCGGTTTCCTCGCCGAGACACAGATCGCTCTCGCCGAGGTACGGAAGCGGCTCCGGAAGGCGGGCCGCCCGCCGGTGACGCCTTGGCGCGAGGAGTGCATCACGCGGCTGGACACCCTCGGCGTCGGTGGCAGATCCGCCAAGCGGCTGCTTACCGACCTGACCCCGCGCCCGAAATCCTAGCCACTTCCGCGAACATTTTCAGCGCACTCGGCCCGCCGTGAGTGGTCGCGGGTGTGTGACCGTGTCCGTGTCCGCCCAGCATGGCGGCAACACGGAGGCGAACGATATGGACGAGGAGCGCATCGCACGGGAACCGGAGCGGAAACGCATCACCGGCGTGTGTCGTACTGCGTGGTGGGCCGCTGAGCGCAGAGGCGTCGCCCCGCGCCGTGTCCAGCTTCTCGGCGGGCGCGTGGGCTGGCGCGTATCCGAGTTGTACGCCTGGGTTTTATCGCGCAGGCCGCGGTCGTGAGCGAGCGCAGCAACGCCGTCGGCGTGAACGTGCGCCCCGTCGCACGAGACGCCGAGGTAGGTCCGGCCATGCCGCGCGTCGTGACGCAGGAGCTCCAACTCGCGCAAGAGTTCCTCGGCACGCTGCCCGACCTCCGCTCGCCGTGGTCGGAGCTGTTCGAGAGATTCGCCGACGAGCGCGCCCTCGCGCCGGCGATGCGACGCGCGGTCAGGACGGCCGTGTTGCGGCTCAGAATTTTTCACGCGATCGAGCGCTCGGCGCGGAGGCCCCGTGCCGCGCGGTAGGGCAAGGGCGAGCGTCGAGATGATCGAGGCGGCCCCGGCTGGACGCGCGATCTACGTTTCGGCCATCACGAAGGCATGGCAGGAGATCGCCACCGAGATCATCGAGATCGGGAAGTGCCTCATCCGGGCCAAGGCCGAGCTGCCGCACGGCGACTTCGAGACGATGGTAGAGAAGGAGCTGCCCTTCGGGCCGCGGACGGCGCAGCGGCTCATGGCGATCGCCAGCAGCAAGCTCCTCTCAAACCCGACGCATGCGTCGCTTTTGCCTGCCTCGTGGATGACGCTGTACGAGCTGACCAGGCTCCCCGAGGCAGTGCTGGTCAATGCCCTGATTGACGGAACGATCACGCCTTCCACGGAACGGAAGGACGTAGCCAAACTGCGCCAGGCGAACGCTCCTACCAGCAGGATCACGATCGCCACGACCAACACGGTCTCGGAGTCTCTGGATCCCCGGGCCGAGTGGGAAGCGGGAGTCGTCGTGGGCGCCGAAGCCGCCCTGAATGCGATCCACGAACATCGCGACCACCGGGGGCTCACGGTGCTGATCATCAACCACGTCAGCGCCGAGTTGTACGCCTCGCCGAACCTCAAGCGGCTGACCGCCGAGCTGCGCTCCTACGCAACCCACTGCGTCGGCAAGTTCGCACCTACCGACCTTCGCCCCGCCCCCGAGGTGCGCCTGGCCGAGCGGGAGCGCGAAGAAGTAGGCACCGAGGCGGTGACGCCGTGAGCAAGAAGATCGAGCCTCGAGGACGAGGGCGCCGTCATGCGGAGCTGGACGAAGAAGGCCACCAACACTTTTGTCCAGGTACAAGAATGAAGCCGGCGAGCCTGTTGCGCGCAACATTCCCCCGTTGCGCAACGTTGCGCCTGCTTCTGCGATCTGCCTCCACCCGGAGCTGCGTCAACGCTCGGCCCGCGCCGATTTTTCTCCTCGCTCCCCTTTCTTCTCCGAAAACACTCCCATTCCCTCTTTTCTTCCAGATGTCTCTAGTAGGTTCCTGTCAATGCAGCCGTAGCCGTAGCCGTAAATACGAACGTCAGGCAACCGTCAGGAAGCGTCAGTCAGCGTCAGGTTGGAGCACGTGAGTTACACGCCGCTGGACGATTCGCTGCTGACTTCCACGCTGCTCAAGGAAGGCCCTGACGTTGTCGCCGTCTGGGCGCTGATCCTTGCCTCCGCGAACAAGCTGGGCGAGAGCGGCATGCAGCAGAGTGTCGCCGCGTCGCTCCTGCGGATCAGCGACGAGCGCGCCGAGGCCGCCTTCCAGACCCTCGCCGCGCCCGACCCGTGCTCGCGCAATCAGGAGCAGGGCGGACGGAGGATCCTGCCGTGCAAAGACGGGCGTTGGCTGATCGTCTCGCACCAGAAGTACCAGTGGCTCGCAAGCCGGGCCGCCGCGACCGAGCGCCAACGACGGTATGAGCTACGGCAGAAAGAGCGCGATCGCACAGGCGCGGCAACCGAGAGTACTTGCGATGAGCCCGGCTGCGGACTGCCTGCTGCGTCGTCGGTCGCGGGCCGGATGGTCTGCACGGCGCACGCATTCGACGCCGCACGTGAACCCGGCGAAGACGGTTGAGCATGCCGGGGCGGGGCCATAACACTGGGATCGGTCCCGGGCGGGACGGTTACCGTACTTTTTTGGGGGTCTGTACAAGATGGGGACTGCGGTACAGGATCCGAACACTTGCGGGGACTCGGGAGAACTGATGCCAGGCCCGCCGCGGCTCTCTGACGCCGACCGCAAGCTGCTTGAGCTCGCCGCCGATCGACGTGTAGAGGGCCGGCTCTTCCGCTGGCCGCGGCTGCGTGCGCTCTTCCGTCGCCTGGGCGTGCCAGTGGAGCCGGATCTCCGAGGCGCCCAGATACGGAGCAGGGCACGCGCCCTGCTCATCGCGTACGGGCTCCGCGCGCGTTCAGACAGCCAGCAGGCCCGCGGCGAGGGGGCCAGGTGAGTCCCGAAGGCCCGCCGCTCTCCTGCCTCCAGGTGGCCGAGGCCCTCGGCGTCTCGCCGCGGTTCGTCCAGAAGCTCATACACGCGGGCGCCCTCAAGGCATTCCGGCTCCCGTCCGCGGGGACGATGGGCCGCCCCGGCCGGCTGCGGATCTACCGGGCGCAAGTCGTCGCCATGCTGGAGAACAGGCAGCGACGTGCTGCGAATGTTGCGAACGTTGCGAACGTTGCGAACGTTGCGAATCGGCACACGCAAACCCTGGACTCCAGGCAGAAGGCGGCCGTACCTTCGAAGCGAGGAACCAGATGCCCGAGGTAGTGCTCGCCGTCAAGGTACCACCGAGGATCCGCGCGCTGCTCCGACAACTGAAGGAGCAACGCGAGCTGAGCGAGGGGCGCCCCGTGACGCAAGCCGCGATCGTCGCCGAGCTGATCGCGCGCGCGGCCGTCCGCGAGACCGAGCGTGCTTGACCACCAGGTGCTGGCCGCCGGCGACGTGCGCTCCGACTTCTTCCGGGCCCTGGAGCCGATGACCGAGACGGTGGCGAGCGTGCTCCCGGCCGGCGCCGAGGCGATCGTGGACCGGGTCCGCCTGCTGGTGCAGCTCCGGCCGCTCGTGGTGCGGGTGGCGCTGATCGGCGCCGAGGACCGCCCTGCGCGCGACCTGGGCGTGCTCCGTGCGACGGGTTTGCCGGATCGCGGAGAGCGGCTCGAGGCTGCATTCCTGGCGGTCGTGGCCGGGATCTGCGCCGGGCTTGGGCGCGCGGGCGAGACAGCGATCGAGACCGCCCTCTCGCTGCGAGGGATCGGCGGTTTCGTGTTGGTGGCGGAGCCGGGCTGCGGAGACATCGAGCTGAGGCTCGCCGCACCAGGCGAAGACCTGGGCGAAGCGCTGGTGCTCGGTTCAATCGCGTCGATGCCATCGACGGCGCACTGAGGGGGACCTGTGGTGATGTCAGCGGTGAAGTCGATCATGACGTTGAGGGCGCGCGAGGGCGAGCTGATCGACGCCTGTGAGGGGCTCTACGACATGGCCGAGAAGCGCGGGGGCGGCATGACCGAGACCGAGAAGCGGCGCGACGACGAGCTGAAAGCCGAGCTGCTGGAAGTCCGGGCGAAGATCGCCACCGCAGATGCGCACGCGGCACGCATTCGTATGGCGCCCTCAGCGAACACAGCGCCCGGCTCCGGCGTCGCGCCCGTGACGCCGGAGGATCTGCCCGCCCGACAATTCGCGGCCCGGTCCGACCGGACGGGGCGCCTCTACCGGGAGCTGTTCGGGACGCCGCAGGCTTCGGAGCACTTCCGGAGCGTGGGTCCATTCCTTGAGGCCGTCGCCAGTGGTCGCCATCATCCCGGCCTAGTGGCCGCGTCGATGGTCGAGGGCGCCGGGTCGTCGGGCGGCTTCCTCGTCCCGGAAGAGCACAGCGCGGAGCAGCTCGACGCCGCACTCGAAGAGGAGGTAGTCCGGCCGCGTGCGCGTGTGTACGGCATGGTGGGCGACACGCGGAAGGTCGCCGGCTTCGAGGCCAGCGGGAGCGCCACGACAGGCCCGTTCGGCTTCGTGCCGTCGTGGACGGCCGAGGGCGCAACGATCGCCACGGTCGATCCCCTGATCCGCATGATCGAGCTCAAGGCGAAGAAGCTGGGGTTGATCGTGCAGGCCAGCAACGAGCTGGTAGCGGACGGCCTGTCCTACGCCGCTCAGCTCGAAGGCGTGCTCAGGAGCGCGATCGCCTGGAGCCTGGATCACGCATTCCTGAACGGCACTGGCGCGGGCCAGCCGCTCGGAGTGCTCAACGCCGCGTGCACGATCGTGGTGAGCAAGGAGACCGGTCAGGCCGCGGACACGTTCATTGCGGCGAACGCGCTCAAGATGTATTCGCGGCTGTTGCCGGGCTCCTTCCGCAGCGCCGTGTGGGTCGTCAACGCGACCACGATCCCGCAGCTCTACACGCTGAACATCCCGATCGGCACGGGCGGGGCGCTCCTGCCCTACTTCCAGGTGGGGCCCGACGGCCGGATGACGCTACTCGGCCTGCCCATCGTGCAGACCGAGAAGCTGCCGGAGCTGGGCGACCAGGGCGATGTCCTGCTGGCGGATTTCACATTCTTCGGCGTAGGGCTCCGGAAGGAAATCGCACTGGATCGCTCAGCCCACGCGGGCTTCTCGCAGGACCTGGAAACGTTCCGCGGCACGCTGCGCGCGGACGGCCAGCCGCTGCTCAATAAGGCGTACACCCCGAAGGTCGGCCAGAGCAAGAGCGCCTTCGTCGTGCTGGCGGCGCGGGCGTAGTAAGGGCTTCATGCTAGGGACGGCTCCCGGCCTTCGGCGCACTGACGCTGAAGCCGTCGAGGCCCTGCGCCAGCTCACGGCGAGCGTCGCGGAGTCCCGGCCAGGGGCCGACCCCGAGGCCCTGGCCGAGCGTCTGCTGGAGCGCGTGTCCTGCCGCGCTGACGCGCTGGTGCTGCGTGCCGCCCTGGTGGAAGTGGGCGCCCGGGCGCTGTTCGCTCCGCCCGCCGCCTGATCCCACGTAGGCGTCGAACGCCTTCTCCGGGAGTGCCGCGAGGCGCTGGGCGCGTGAGGCGTCCTGCGTCGTGATACCGAGGTCCGAAAGCTTTGCGGGCGCGATTAAAGCCCTATCGTGCGGCTTTACTTTCTTGGGCTGCGCTTGCTTCTGCCGCTCCCCGCTCTCAGCCATCGCGCGCAGGATCTCGCCCTCGGGGGCGGCGCTTCACGGTGCAGACGGTCAAGCGTGTAGGCGCGGGAGGTGCCCTTCGGTATCTTTGGGGCGTTGATATTATCAACGCTGCTGTATTGGTTCCTGCCGGGCTCTGGCTTGGTCGCCTCCCGAAACATGCGCAGCGCCTCGGCGTCGTCCTTGAGCAGGAGACCATCGGCGCGGTGATCGAAGCCTACGGCGCGGGTGAGATCGAGCTGGATGCGGTCCATCGAGAGACGCCGAAGTCGGGGACTCACGAGGTCGTTCCGGGTGGAAAGACCTACACGCTACTGACCGTCGCGCGCTTCCTCGGCTGGACAAAGGCCGCGGGGACGCAGGCGACCAACTCCTGCCGCGTGGCCTTCGATGCTTGGCATGCGGCCCGCCCTCGCTGCGTCCAGGGCGAGCGATCGCGCCCGCGCCAAGGGGAGGGCCTGGGCCGGCGCCGGATCGTCGCTCGTGGGCCGGGGCTTGTGCCCGCCCGGCGCCCGCCCGCGTCCGACCCGTTTCTCTAAGTTGGTGGACCGCGGGGGGATCGAACCCCCGACCTCCTGATTGCGAACCAGGCGCTCTCCCAGCTGAGCTAGCGGCCCACTGGCGGGAAACGCGAGTTTAGCAGAGGGGCTGGCCCAACGGCAACCGCGCGGCGGTAAACGGTAAACGCCGCGAATGCCGGTATGCGCTCGCTTGCGACTCGCCACAGTTTGCCCCGTGCCAATGGAGCCGCGTTCAAACGCACGCGTCAGGACGACCCGCCTTGGACGTAGAATCCCAGGCGGAGGCCTCATGCCCGTCGTGGATCGTCTCACCCAGGAGCGATGGGAGGACGAGCGGCTCGCGTCCTACGGGATGCGCAGCGCGCGGAGTCGGGGACGGCGCTACCCGGAGCCGGAGCATCCGCTGCGCACGCGCTACCAGCGTGACCGGGATCGCGTGATCCACAGCTCGTCCTTCCGGCGCTTGGAGTACAAGACGCAGGTGTTCGTAAACCACGAAGGCGACAACTACAGGACGCGGCTCACCCACAGCCTGGAAGGGGCGCAGATCGGCCGCACCGTGGCGCGAGCGCTGGGCCTCAACGAGGAGCTGGTCGAAACGCTCGTGCTGGGACACGACCTGGGGCACACGCCCTTCGGCCACTCGGGCGAAAAGGCCATGTCGGAGCTGATGCAGGAACATGGGGGATTCGAACACAACCGCCAGACGCTGCGGATCCTCGAGACGCTCGAAGTCCGCTACCCGGAGTTTCCGGGGCTCAACCTCACCTGGGAGGTCCGCGAGGGGATGATCAAGCACCAGCCCGAAGCGGATGCCAGGGCGCCCGAAGACTACGCTCCCGGCGAATGCCCGACGCTCGAGGCACAACTCGGCGACTTCGTCGACGAGATCGCCTACAACAACCACGACGTCGACGACGGACTGACGTCCGCGATGATCTCGATCGAGCAAATGCGTTCGGTTGCGCTGTTCCGCGAGGCGCACGACCGGGTGGTCGCGCGCGGCATCGAAGACGACCGGATCGTCCGGCACCAGGTGGTGCGGCGCATCATCGACCGCTGCTGCCAGGACCTGATCGAGACGACACTCGCGAATCTAGCGGCGGCCAAGGTCACGTCGGTCGAGGAGGTGCGTAGAGCCGGCCGGCGGCTCGTCGGCTACTCGGCAGAGACGGCCGGCCTGGTGCGTGAGCTGAAGGACGTCCTGTACAAGAACATGTACCGGCACTATCGCGTCGTGCGCATGGGCGACAAGGCGGGCCGCATCCTCCGGGACTTGTTCCAGTCGCTCACGGCAGAGCCCGAGCAACTCCCTCCGCGCTACCAGGAGCGCATCGCCATCGACGGCGTGCCGCGCGTGGTGTGCGATTACCTGGCCGGCATGACCGACCGCTTCGCCCTCGAGGAGCACCGCAAGCTCTTCGACCCGCTCGTCAAGGTCTGAGGCCGGACGCTCGTCCCGCCCATGCTGCTGTCGCTGCTCCTGGTCTACGGAGCGGTCCTTGTCGGGGCCGGGATCGTGGTGGGGCGGCGCGTACGCGGCTCCGGCGATTTCTTCGTGGCCGGGCGTGCCCTCTCGGGCCGGATGGTGTTCGTCACGCTGCTGGCGGCGAACATTGGCGCCGGCTCCACCGTGGGCGCCGCCGGCCTGGGCTACCGCTACGGCCTCTCAGCCTGGTGGTGGTCGGGCTCGGCCGCGATCGGTTGCCTGTTCCTCGGTCTCTTCGTCGCGCCGCGCCTGCATCGCCTCGCCACCGACCGCGGCTTCTTGACCGTCGGCGACTTTCTCGAAGCCCGCTACGACCGTTCGGTGCGCGGTCTCGTGGCGTTGCTGCTCTGGGGCGGAACGCTCCTGATCCTCTCAGGGCAACTGATCGCGGTCGCGTGGGCGCTCGAAGTGCTGCTGGACTTGCCCAAGGTCTGGGGCTGCCTGCTGGCCGGCGTCGTCGTGGTGGCGTACTTCAGCGGCGGCGGCCTGCTCGCCTCGGTCTGGGTGAACCTCATCGAGCTAGTGGTACTGCTCGCGGGCTTTGCGCTGGCCGTGCCCTTCGCGCTCGTCGCGGCGGGCGGCTGGCCGGCGCTCGGGGCTGCCGCGGGCCCGGGACAGGCAGACGCGTACGGAAGTGCGACCGGCATGGGGGCTGCATGGATCCTGGGCCTGGTGCTGACGCTGGGACCGTCTTTCGTCGTCTCGCCCGGCCTGGTTCAGAAGACCTGGGGCGCTCGCAGCGCAGCCGGCGCGCGTGGCGCCGCGCTGGGCAACGCGGCCGCGCTGGCGCTGTTTGCGTTCGTCCCGGCGCTGCTCGGCATGAGCGTGCGCGCCGTGCGTCCGGACCTCGCCAATCCGGAGCTGGCGCTGCCCACGCTGATGGCCGACATCCTGCCGGCGTGGCTGGGTGCCCTGGGCCTCGCGGCGCTCTTCGCAGCGGAAGCCTCGACGGCCGACGCGGTGCTGTTCATGCTGGCGACCTCGCTGGCCAAGGACCTGTACAAGACATTCCTGCGACCGGACGCCGACGATGCGACACTGCTCCGCGTGAGCCGCTGGACGTCGGTGGCGGCCGGCGGGCTCGGGACGGTCCTTGCGGTCTTCGTTCCCACGGTCGTGGACGCGCTCAAGGCGTTCTACGGCGTGATGACCGTGGCGCTTTTCGCGCCGCTACTGGTGGGGCTGTTCTCGAGACGGCCGCGCGCCCGCCACGCCCGACGGGCGCTGGCGGCGGCTGTGGCAACAGCCCTGGCCGGCCAGCTCCTGTGGCGCGGTTCGCCGCTTGCGTCATGGGCGCCGTTCGCGGCGGGAGTGCTGGCCGCGCTGGCCGTCTTCGCCACGGCCTATTTCGAACCGGCCGACTCCTGAGCGGGATCCAGCAGCAGGTTGTCGATCAGTCGCGCGCGGCCAAGGAAGACGGCGAGCGAGAGCAGCGCGGGCCCGTCGAGCGTCTCGAGCTCGCGGAACGTGACGGGATCCGCGACACTCACGTAGTCGGTGCGCGCGAGCGGCTCCGCTTCGAGGACGCGGCGCATCGCGCCGCGCAGCGCCTTGGCCTCGCGTTCCCCGCCGGACCACACAGCGCGCGCCGCTTGCAGCGCGCGGTAGAGCGTGGGCGCGGCCGCTCGCTGCTCCGGGCCGAGGTAGCTGTTGCGGCTGCTCAGGGCGAGGCCGTCCGGTTCTCGCACGGTTGGGCAGCCCACGACGTCCACGGTGACGTCGAGGTCCCGGACCAGCGCGCGGATCACCGCGAGCTGCTGAGCGTCTTTCTGGCCGAAGTAGGCGCGAGTAGGCTCGAAGATGCCGAGGAGCTTGAGCACCACGGTGGCGACAGCCCGGAAGTGGCCGGAACGTCGCTCGCCTTCGAGCGGCGCGGCCACAGGCCCGACGTCCACGGCCGTGCTGTGGCCTGGCGGGTACATCTCCTCGACACTGGGCGTGAAGACCAGGTCGCAACCTGCGCCGGTGAGCAGTGCGCGGTCGCGCTCGATGTCGCGCGGGTAGCGGGCCAGGTCCTCTCCGGGCGCGAACTGCAAGGGGTTTACGAAGATCGACGCCGCCACACGCTCGTTCTCGCGTCGCGCGCGCTCGAGAAGCGAGAGGTGGCCGGCGTGCAGATAGCCCATCGTCGGCACGAGGCCGACGCTGCCCGAGCGGGCGTGGCGCCATTCCTGCACTTCGCGGATCGTGGTGGCGAGCCTCACAGGGGGATCGGCTCCAGGGGTTGAGCCTGTGGAACTCGGGTGTGGCGCAGCACCTCGGCGCAGAGCCATTCGTTGACGGGTGTGGGCACTCCCAGGCGGCGGCCCTCACGTACGACGGCACCGTTCAAGGCGTCGATCTCGGTCGGCGCGTCGCGGTCGACGTCCTGCAGCATCGAGGACCGATTGTCTGCCGTACGAGCGGCAACATCCCAGGCGAGCCGGGCCGCGTCGACGTGCAGGTCCACGCCACGCGCTCTCGCGACGGCCGCCACCTCGCGCGCGGCCTGCGCAAGCAGCTCGCGGTCCTCCGCGCGTGGGAGCAGCGCCCCGTTCGCCGCGGCACGCACGACCGAGAGCGGGTTGATCGCGCAATTGACCGCAAGCTTGCGCCACACCAGCCGCTCGATGTCGTCGCTCAACTGCGTTTCGAAACCGGCGCGGCGCAGCAGTGTGGCGAACCGGGACAGCCGGCGGCGCGTCGCCGCCGTCGAACCCAGAGCGACGTTCCCAGGCTGGGCGCGCACGTGGCCCGGGGCGAGGAGCGTCGCGCCAGCCGTGACGACGCCCACCGCGACGCGCTGTTGTCCGGCCGCCGACTCCAGGGCCTCGCGGTTTCCGAGGCCGTTCTGGAGCGTGACGATCAGGCCACGGGGCGCCACCGCCGCAGCCGCGGCCGCGGCGATGCCGAGTGTCTGGTGGCTCTTGACCAGGACGAGCACGAAGTCCGCAGGTGTGAGGGGCTGATCCAGGCGAGCGGACGCGACGCGCGCGAGCGCGGACTCCCCTGGGTCGTCGACGCGGATTCCGCGTGTGGCGACGACGGCAAGCGCCTCGGGCCACGTCCCCACCAGTGTGACGCGCGCGCCGGCCTGCGCCAGGCGCGCCCCGAACAGGCAGCCGAGGGCTCCAGTGCCCAGAACGACGATCCCAGCCCCCCGCTCCTCGCGGCGGGGGGTGGAGGTGAGGGGTGTCACGACCGCTTCTTCAGCACGCGCAGTGGACCGGCGTCGCGCGCCTGGTCGATCGAGAGAAACGTCGTCCACTCCGTGTCAGGCATGGAATACGAGTGTTCGCGCCCGGGGAAGGTCCGCGATTCGACGTCGCTACGAAACGCGCGGATCGCCTCGCGCATCGAATCGCCCAGCTCGGCGTAGCGCTTCGCGAACTTGGGGCTCAGCCCGTCGTACAGCCCGAGCAGGTCGTGGACGACCAGCACCTGGCCGCTCGTGCCGACCCCGGCCCCGATCCCTATCGTCGGGATGCGGAGGCGCTCGGTGATGTGCGCCGCAAGGCGGTCCGGCACGCTCTCGAGCACGAGGGCGAAGCAGCCGGCGTTCTCGAGGGCGAGCGCGTCCTCGAGCAGGCGGCGCGCGGTCTCGGCGGTGCGGCCCTGCACCCGGAAGCCGCCCAGCGCGTTCACGCTTTGTGGCGTGAGGCCGATGTGCCCTTGCACGGGGATGCCGGCGCGCACGATGGCGCGCACGGTGTCCGCATACTGCGCTCCACCTTCGAGCTTGACCGCGTCCATGCCGGCCTCCTGCAGGAAACGCCCGGCGTTCCGGAGGGCCTCGACCGCGTCGGCCTGGTAGCTCATGAACGGCATATCGCCGATCAACAGTACGCCGCGGGCGCCGCGGCTCACGGCGCGCGCGTGGTGCAGCATCTCGTCCATCGTAACGGCGAGCGTGTTCGGATGACCGAGCACGACCATGGCCAGGGAGTCTCCGACGAGGATAGCGTCGATGCCGCACTCGTCCAGGGCGCGCGCGGTGGGGTAGTCGTAGGCGGTCAGCATCGTGATCGGCTCGCGGCGGCGGTGCTTCTCGGCGAGCGTCAGGACCGTGGTCTTGGGCCGGCCGGGGCCGGGTGCTCCCGGTTGCGTGGACATCGCCTCACTCCTTCGGGAACGAACGCGGCGGCCCGTGCTCGAGAGGATGCGAGGAGCGGAATGCGGCGGGGGTTCTGGCCCCGAGGCCGTCCCGGTCCGCGAGGATCCAGGCGATGGGCCGTCAAGCTGCGTGGCGCGTCGTTCTCCCGTGCTCGCCGCCCCTCATGGGGTCGGCGGCTCGCTGTCGAACGTAGCACGGATCTGCTGGCGCGCCAAAGGAGCCGCTGCGGTTTCACGGTAACATCCTGGCCCGCGGAGGGCGGAGATGAGCGTCGATCGGCGAGGGTTCGCCGCCGCGATGGCCGGGACGCTACTGGCGCC
>Ga0214473_10001355_pt1 | contig 32624 bp, 31 predicted proteins | sample RVTome_7_FD_203509 | JGI IMG/M metagenome (GOLD analysis project Ga0214473, IMG submission 203509) | Soil microbial communities from uranium-contaminated site in the Upper Colorado River Basin, Wyoming, United States - RVT98D197 | ecosystem: Environmental > Terrestrial > Soil > Contaminated >...
ACTCTCATTCCGATTCTGCAAAGGGCTCAGGAAATTTATAGCTATCTCCCCCCGGAAGTTCTTAGACGAGTCTCTGAGAAGACAGGAATTCCTCTTAGCCAGATTTATGGGGTTGTCACTTTCTACGCTCAGTTTTACCTCACGCGAAGAGGAAAATGTATCATCAAGCAGTGCGATGGCACAGCCTGCCATGTTCGGGGTGCAGGGAAGATCGTTGATACAATTGAAAAGGAGCTCGGCATCAAAGCGGGAGAGACCACGCCAGACTACAAATTTACCTTTGAGGTTGTCTATTGTCTTGGCTCCTGTGGCTTATCTCCGGTCGCAACCATCGATGAGAAGGTGGTGGGCCGTTTGGTCCCAGAAAAAATGGCCCAGATCCTGAGGGAGACAAAATAGGTGTGCGTGAGATCTCTCTCCATATTCTGGATCTTCTCGAAAATGCCGTAGAAGCGGGCGCTTCGAAAATCGAGATCAAGATCGAAGAAGGTCTAAAAGCGGACCGGCTGTTGATCGAGATTTCAGACAATGGATGTGGCATGAGCAAGGAATTGATCGGAAAGGTCCTGGATCCTTTTTATACCACTCGCAAGACGAGACACGTCGAGCTGGGGCTTCCTCTTTTCTTGGAAGCCGCCCGCCGCTGCGAGGGAGATCTTGTGATCAATTCAGACCCAGGCAAGGGGACGCGCGTGAAGGCATCGTTCCGCCACAGTCACATCGATCGGGCTCCTTTAGGCGATATGTCCACCGCACTTTTAGCCATCTTTTTGTCCGAGCGTCCGGTTGATATAACCTATTGCCATCGGGTCAATTTACAGGAATTCCGTTTCGATTCTTCCGAAATACGAAAGGAACTTGAAGATATCTCTTTGACGCATCCGAAGGTGAGGGACTGGCTACTTCAATTCCTAAAGGAGGGAGAAGAAAATCTCCTTCCAGAAAGGCAGCTGCCAGAACGATTCCAAAAAAGAGTTGCAGACCATAAGCGGTAGCCGCTGGCTTTAGCCTGCGGAAGTAGCGCAACCTGAAGGTTGCGGCTACAAATGCCATGCCATCGGCACATTAATTTGGAATCCCTTTACGAACCCTTTTGGAAGGGTCAAGGACAATGGAGAAAAACAAGGAGGAACATGCGATGGCACGATTGAAGAACATTGAAGAGCTCAAGAAAATTCGTACGGAAGCACAAAAAGACCTCATGGTGCGCACGCAGACCGGAACGCGGATTGTTGTCGGAATGGGAACGTGTGGGATTGCCGCAGGGGCCAGAGAGGTCATGCAATCTATCTTAAAAGAGTTGGAGATGCGGAAAATTGAGGCCCATGTAGAAACGGTAGGGTGTGTTGGCATGTGCGCTAAAGAACCTCTCGTAGACATTGAACAGGCGGGAAAGTCAAGGATCCGATATGCCAACATCAATCCGGAGGATGTCCCCCGACTGATCGAAGAACACCTCATCAAGGGAAATGTTATCCAGGAGTGGGCCATTGGCCGGTTGGACGCAAGAAAGATACAGTGAGATATTTTTGTGGAATTAGGTTTAACGTTAAGCTGAAAGTCTCTTTTTGTCATCCTGAACGAAGTGAAGGATCTATAACCTATTGATATGCCGAGATTCTTCGCTTTGCTCAGAATGACAAATACCCGTTCCTTAGGCTTTTTTATGAAACCATTAGTATTGACTCTCTCAGTTTATAACGAAGGAGGCGGATATGTCTGAACCTTTTTATAGGGCCAATGTTCTCGTATGTGGTGGAACCGGTTGCACGTCCTCAGAGTCGCTGGAGGTTATCAGCGCAATGACCAAGGAGATTTCGCGTCGGGGCTTGGGAAACGAGGTCCGTGTTGTGCAAACGGGATGCCGGGGTTTCTGTGCCATGGGACCTGTCATGATCATCTACCCCGAAGGAATCTTCTACTGTCAGGTACAACCCCGGGACGTCCAAACGATTGTTGAAGAAACGCTTGTCAAAGGACGAATCATTGGGCGGCTCACGTATAAGATACCAGACTCCCATAAAGAGCTGCCCCGCTACCAGGAAATTCCATTTTACAGCAAGCAGGTCCGTATCACCCTCCGAAACTGCGGCATCATCGACCCGGAAAAGATCGATGAATACATTGCGCGCGGTGGATATGAAGGGCTTTCCCATGTCCTCTTTGACATGACACGGGAAGAAGTCATTGAAGAAGTAAAACTCTCCGGTCTGCGAGGTCGTGGCGGCGCAGGCTTCTCCACCGGAACCAAATGGGAATTTACAGCAAAGGCCCAAGGAGAGACGAAGTATGTTGTCTGCAATGCGGATGAGGGCGATCCGGGCGCCTTTATGGACCGCTCGATCCTGGAAGGGGACCCTCACAGCCTTCTCGAAGGGATGACCGTCTGCGGTTATGCCGTCGGAGCCAAGGAAGGCTACATCTATTGTCGTGCAGAGTACCCTCTGGCTATTAAGCGATTGAAGAATGCCATTGTTCAGGCGGAAGAGTATGGTCTCTTGGGAGATAATATTCTGGGCACGGACGTTAGCTTCCATCTCCATATCAAAGAAGGGGCGGGGGCTTTTGTGTGCGGGGAAGAGACCGCTCTCCTGGCATCGATTGAGGGCCGTCGTGGCGAGCCGCGGCCCCGGCCTCCCTTTCCGGCCGTCTCAGGACTTTGGGGCAAGCCGACCAACCTTAACAACGTCAAAAGCTACGCAAATGTCCCCCAAATTATTGTGAACGGGGCAAAATGGTTCAACAACATCGGTACGAAGCGAAGTCCCGGAACAGCCATCTTTGCCCTCACCGGCAAAGTAAACAACACGGGTCTGGTCGAAGTCCCAATGGGGATTACCCTGGGTGAGATCATCTTTGACATCGGGGGAGGTATTCCAAAAGGAAAGAAATTCAAGGCCGTGCAGACCGGCGGCCCCCTGGGAGGCTGTATCCCGCCCCAGCATCTGAATGTTCAGGTTGATTTCGATTCCCTGCAAGAAGTGGGTGCTGTGATGGGGTCCGGAGGCATGATCGTCGTGGACGAGGACACCTGCATGGTCGAATTCTCAAAGTTCTTTCTCAACTTTGCCCAGGCAGAATCCTGCGGGAAATGTGTTCCTTGCCGCGTAGGAGGCAGACGTATGCTTGAGATCCTTACCCGGATCACCGAAGGGAAAGGAAAACTGGAAGACCTGGACACCATCCGTGAGATTGCCAAAGGAATGCAGACGGGCTCCCTCTGTGCTCTGGGCCAACTCACTCCGGGCCCTGTGATGTCCGCACTGCAATACTTTGAAGCCGAGTTCAGGGCCCACATCCTGGATAAGGAGTGTCATGCCGGAACCTGCAAAGACCTTGTCCGGGCCCGTTGCATCAATGCCTGCCCTGCGGGAATCGATATCCCTTCTTATGTAACACTCATCGCTCAGGGGAAATATGGGGAGGCATTAGAAATTCACCGGGAAAAGAATCCTTTCGCCCTAACCTGTGGCCGGGTATGTCCTGCGTTCTGTGAGGAAAAATGCAGGCGGGGGGACATTGATGAGCCCATCGCCATCCGGGTCGCAAAGCGTTTCATGGCCGATCATGAAATGGAAAAGCCATGGACCCCCAAAAAGTTGGAGGGTCCCAAAGAGAAGAAAGTTGCCGTTGTCGGGGCAGGCCCGGCCGGGATGACAGCAGCATTACGGTTGGCACAACGGGGATATCCTGTGACGATATTTGAAAAATTGCCCATAGCGGGCGGCATGATGGCTATCGGGATTCCGGAATACCGCCTGCCTCGAAAAATTCTGAATAAAGAAATTGACAATGTGAGAAGGGCGGGGGTTGAAATCAGATTCAATCAGGAATTGGGGAAAGATTTCACGGTTGATGGGTTGCTGGGAAAGGGTAGTTTTGGCGCCGTTGTCTTAGCGATTGGAGCCCACAAGAGCCGCCGGCTTGGAATTCCAGGCGAAGACCTGCCAGGAGTCTATCATGGCACTCAGTTCTTAAAAGATGTAGCCATGGAAAAAGTGCCGGATATGAAAGGGAAGCGTGTGGCAGTGGTAGGCGGGGGTGCGGTTGCCATTGATGCGGCACGAACAGCCATACGGCTGGGAGCAAGAAAGGTCCATGTGATCTACCGCAGGACACGGGAAGAGATGCCGGCATGGAAGAACGAGATTCATGCCGCCTTCCAGGAGGGGATTCAATTCCATTTTCTCACTGATCCTGTCGGCGTCCTCGGTCCGGACCATGTCACAGGAGTCGAATGCCATCTGCAGAAACTGGGAGAGTTTGATTCGAGCGGCAGGCGCCGTCCCGTACCCATTGAGGAGAGCGAATTCGAAGGCGCTGAATTCGTCCTCGACGCAGACATCTTCATTCCTGCCATCGGGCAGACCCCGGAGGCCGAGTGCCTTGTGAATGGAAACAAAACGATCAGCGTAAGCAGATATGGCACCCTTCCCGTGGGACCTGATCTGAAAACGAGCATGGAGGGCGTCTTTGCCGCAGGGGATTTGGCCCTGGGCCCTGCCACCGTCATCGAGGCCGTTGCACAGGGAAACAAAGTGGCTGTAGCAGTAGATGCCTATCTCAAGGGACAGCCCGTGGAAAGGCCCCAGTTTACAACAGAATTCTGCGAAGTTCCCCAGCTCTTCAACCTTGACGAATATGCCGAGGCAAGAAGACCGGTGATGCGAGAGCTGCCTGTCGGAGAACGCATCCACAATTTTGAGGAGGTGGAGGCGGGTTTCGATGAACAGAAGGCCCGTGAGGAATGCAAACGGTGTCTGCGGTGCGACCTGGAATGGTTAGAGTCGATGGGACTCCGGAGCGAGATCAAGAAAGTAGCATAGGGAAGAAATTGAACGTATGAATTATAAATCCGAAGCACGAAATCCGGGCGAAGCGTCCCGAAGGGACCAATTCGAAACAATTTCAAATGACCAAAATTCGAAATTCCAAACAGATGAATAAAGAGGTTTTGAATATTAGGTTATTGTGATTTCGGATTTGTTTCGGATTTCGAAATTCGAATTTCGGATTTTGAAAAAAAGGAGGTAATCTGCCCGATGGATAAAATGATAAATTTGAAGATCAATGGACGCCAGATTCGGGCGCATTCTGGGCAAACCATTCTCGAGGCAGCGAAGACAGCCGGGATTGACATCCCAAGCCTTTGCCACCATCCTGCCATCACACCCCATGGCGCCTGTCGCATATGCTTGGTCGAAATTGAGAGACAGCGGGCACTTCAACCCGCCTGTACCTTTCCGGTTTCCGAAGGAATGAAGGTGGAAACAGAGTCGCCCAAAGTCGTGGAGGAAAGGAAATTCGTGCTCCAGGTACTCTTCTCGGAGCGGAATCACTACTGCATGTTCTGCGAAATGAGCGGCGACTGTGAATTGCAGGCCTTAGCCTACCGGTATGGAATGGATCACTGGACCTATCAGAATTCTTATCCGAAGATACCGGTGGACGGAACAAGAAAATATTTCATCATGGACCATAACCGCTGCATTCTGTGCCGCCGGTGCATAAGGGCTTGCAGTGAGCTGGCAGCGAACAATACCCTGGGTGTGAAGTTTCGGGGCGCCAAAACGATGATTTCCGCAGACATGGACTCTCCCTTTGGTGAGTCGACCTGCGTTGCCTGCGGAACCTGCCTTCAAGTCTGTCCCACCGGCGCCCTAATCGATCGGAAGAGCGCTTATACCGGTCGTGAAACCCAAGTGGAGAGAACGAAGAGTGTCTGCATGTTCTGCAGCGTCGGGTGCGGCACCGAGATCATCACCCGCTCAGGCCGGGTTCTACGCGTAGAGGGAGAATGGGAAGAGCATAATAAGGGGGTCCTCTGTGTGGCAGGACGGTTTGAACCGGTCTACGACAACCGGGAGCGGATCAGAACCCCATTACTCCGGAAGAATGGGGAGCTGGTTCCGGCATCCTGGGATGAAGCGCTCGACATCGTTTCCGACAAACTGAAAAGCACAAAGGGAAACAAGATTGGGGCCTGGACAACCAGCAAAACCCTCAACCTTACGATGAGTGAGTTTGTGGCCGTCTTCCAGGGAAAAATCGGCGCCCACGTGGGCGTTCTTGAACCCACCCTCAGCGAACTCGAGCTCCCTGTGGGAGGGTCTTTGAGCGAGTTGGTCTCCTCAGATTGCATCCTGGTCGTCGGCGCCGACCCGCTTTCAGACCATCGTGTGCTTGGCTATCATATCAAGCGAGCACGAATGAAGGGCGCCCAGGTGATCCTTGTATCAGAAAATTGCAATGAAATGGGTCGATTTGCCCACAAGAAATTTGCGCCCGAAGACCTGGTACGGGCGATCAAGATCTGCCAGAACAGCGCCTCTCCATTTGTGGTTTACGGGGACGGGACTACACAGAAGGATGCGGAAAAACTCGTCGTGTTGAAACGGAAAGCACAGTTCATTCCCGTTTTCCCTGCTACGAATGGTTATCATGCAAAGGTGTTGGGTCTCCAATATGGACTCAACAATCATCAAATCGAAATGATCTACTTCCTCATGGAAGATGCCGCACCCAAGGATGAATGGATTAAAAGAGCTCAAAACGTAAAGTTCCTGGTCGTTCATACCAGTTACCACGGCCCCATTACGGAGACCGCCGATGTGGTCCTGCCTTCCCTGCTATGGTACGAGCAGGAGGGTTCGCTCTACAACCTGGAGGGCAAGAAGGTTGCTGTAAGGAAGGCGGCGCCTCTACCGGAGGGGTTGATTCCCGAGAATGAGGTGCTGACCCAATTGGCAGCGCGGTTATAAGAAGAATAATGAATAGGAGAATGGGTTTTAAATCCGAAGCACGAAATCCGGGCGAAGCGTCCCGAAGGGACCAATTCGAAACAATTTCAAATGTTCAAAATCCGAAACCTCAAAATCTTTCTGTTTGGGTCATTTGAGCATTTGGATTTCGGATTTGTTTCGGATTTCGATATTCGGATTTCGGATTTTCTTAACAACTTGTTTGGTTCCGGTAATAATGGAATAGGAGGAAAACCCATGACAAAAGTTAAAGTTGCAATGGATTGGCTGGCTGCATGCGCCGGTTGCGAGATGTCCGTGTTGGACATGGATGAGAAACTGGTTGAACTGTTGGATAGAATAGAACTCACTTCAACCCCCATTACGGATTTGAAGCATCCACCGAAGGAGGGGGTGACGGTGGGAATCGTTTCAGGAACGGTCAACAATACGACCAACCTGGAAGTCGTCAAGGAGATGAGAGAGAGGTGCAAGATCCTGATTGCCATGGGAGACTGTGCAGTCTTCGGTGGCATCATGACCATGCGTAATTTTTTCGATATGAACGAAGCCCTGAAGAGGGCTTACATAGAAACGGAGAGCACTGTGGAAGGCATCCTTCCCAGTTCCGAGGAACTGTGCAAGCCGATCAAGGCGTGTCCGGTAAATAACGTGGTTAAAGTGGACGTCTATCTCCCCGGCTGTCCACCTTCACCCGAGGCCATTCACTATGTGTTGAGTGAATTGTTGGAAGGACGCATCCCTGTCTTGTCGGGTGAGAACCTCAAGTATGATTAACTGTAGCCGCAACCTTCAGGTTGCGTTTTATCGCAGGCTGAAGCCTGCGGCTACCAGTTTATGGCCTGCAGTCGTATTTGTGATTTGTTTTCATAGACGATTGAGTAATGTGCACCCGGGAGGAAAGAAAAATGCAGAAGATCACGATTGAACCTGTCACACGAATAGAAGGTCATGCCAAAGTCACCATTCATCTGAACGGGAAAGGAAAGGTCGATAGGGCTTTCTTTCATGTGAATGAATGGCGAGGCTTTGAGAAGTTTACGGAAGGCCGTCCTTTTTTCGAAATGCCCCAGATTACTCCCCGCATCTGCGGGATCTGCCCGGTAAGCCATCACCTCGCATCGGCCAAGGCCTGCGACATGGTGGTGGGCGTAACCCCTCCGAGACCGGCGGCGCTCCTCCGGGAATTGATGCACATGGGACAGTTCATCCAGTCCCACTCCATGCACTTCTTTGAATTGGCTGCCCCGGATCTCCTTCTCGGCTTCGACGCCGATCCTGCAATCCGAAACGTTGCGGGAATCGTTCAAGCCAATCCCGATTTAGCCATCAAAGCCGTACGGCTTCGTGCTTTCGGTCAGGATATCATTCGAAAACTGGGAGGCAAGCGCGTCCATCCCAATCACTCCATTCCCGGGGGGGTCAATGCTCCTCTTTCGGCAAAAGATCGGGATGAGATCCTCATCCAGATCGATGATATGATCGATGTGGTCAAAACGGCGATCACCGTTGCAAAAGGTTGGTATGAAACGAACATGGAGGTGGTCAACCAATTCGCCGTCTTCTCCTCGGGATACATGGGACTCGTTGACGAGCAAGGAGGCCTTCAGTTGTATGACGGGATGGTTCGCCTCGTGGATAGGAATGGGAAGAAGTTGGAGGAATTTGATCCCAAAGACTATCTCCGGTATATCGGTGAACATGTGGAAGACTGGTCCTATCTGAAATTTCCCTTCTATCTCAAAATGGGGTGGCCGAAAGGCACCTATCGGGTTGGACCGCTGGCACGCCTCAATGCCGCAGACAGGGTGAACACCCCTCTGGCGGGCGAGGAATTTAATCAGTTTAAATCCCTTGGAGAGGGTAAGCCCGTGGAGGGCACTCTGTGGTATCATTATGCCCGTCTGATTGAAGATCTTTATGCCATTGAACGGGCCAAGGAGATTCTCCTCGATTCGGACGTTGTCTCCACGGACCTCGCAACCGATTACACGGCGCTGACGGGTGAAGGAGTGGGATGTTTGGAGGCGCCCCGTGGGACCCTGTTCCATCACTATAAAACAGACCCGAACGGCATGTTGACAAAAGTGAATCTCATTGTCGCCACCGGACATAACAACTGGGCGATGAGTAATTCGGTTGAGATGGTTGCGAAGACTTATGTAGATGGAAAAAAATTGACGGAAGGGATGTTGAATCGAGTCGAAGCCGCTATTCGCGCTTATGACCCCTGCCTCTCCTGTTCGACCCACGCCATTGGTGCAATGCCCATTTTGATTGAAATGGTGGAGCCGGACGGAACAGTGGTGGACCGGATCGCAAGAGGGTAGGTCAGCCACAGTTTTGAATCTCTCCATTCCCCCTTGCCTGCCCGCCTACCTGAATTTTTTCCCACCTTCAGAGGGGTAAGGGGGACTCTTTTCTGGAGCAGACAGGATATGGAAAACAAAGTATTGCTCGTCGGATATGGGAATGCTTATTGCCACGACGATGGCGTTGCCCTTTATATCATCAATGAATTGCGACGCCGGTGGGGAATCCCTGATCTTCAACCGGATGAAGACGGTTTGGATGATCTTACCCATGAAGTCGACTCCATCATGCTTCACCAGTTGGTCCCGGAAGTCGTTCCAGTGGCGGGCCAGTATCCCCTCATTGTTTTCATCGATGCCCACACGGGTACGATTCCGGAAGACGTTAGGTTGGTTCGGGTCGGGGAAGATCGTCGATTTCACTCCGTGACTCACCATATGAGCCCGGGAAGGGTCTTGAGCATGATCCACGAAATAACGGGGAACACCACCGAGGCATTTTTAGTATCAGTGAGAGGTGAAAACTTCGATTTCGGATTTGGTATTTCGAGCCAGTGCCGGCAATCAGCCGACCTCGCCATCCGGAAGATTCTCGACTTGGAGTCCCAATGGAGGACATAAAAGGGTAAAGTGGAAACTGTTTCAGCTCTTCGCATTCATGTTAATGGGGTTGTCCAGGGGGTTGGCTTTCGGCCCTTTGTCTACGGGCTTGCAACAAGACTCTATCTGAAGGGGTGGGTTTTAAACACCACCTCCGGCGTTATCATTGAAGTGGAAGGGCCTCCCTCTACTCTTGAAACCTTTCTTCGGGATCTTGTTGACACAGCTCCCCCGATCTCCTGTATCGAGGAAGTGAAAAGCCGGGTCATTCCCCCAAATGGTTACCGTCATTTTGAAATCCGGAAAAGCCAAGCGGAGGCAGGGTACGTCTTAATATCCCCGGATATTGCAACCTGTGAGCCCTGCCGGAATGAACTGTTTGACCCGAAAGACCGGCGGTACCGGTACCCTTTTATCAATTGTACGAACTGCGGTCCCCGTTTCACGATTATATCGGATGTGCCTTATGACCGGCCTCTCACGACCATGGCCCGGTTCAAGATGTGTCCGGCCTGCCAGGCCGAATATGACGATCCCTCGAATCGCCGCTTCCATGCCCAGCCTAATGCCTGTCCGGTCTGTGGCCCAAGGATCTGGCTCGTCCCTTCGTCCGCACCCTCCCCGGAAACTCCAACCGTTCCGGAGGGAGACCCTCAGAATTCAGAAGTGATTGAGCGATGCGGGGAGTTGATCCGTTCGGGAATGATCATCGCTCTGAAAGGTCTGGGAGGATTTCACCTTGCTTGCGATGCAACGAATCCCCAGGCGGTAAGAATCCTTCGGGAACGTAAACGGCGCATTGCCAAGCCGCTTGCTGTGATGATGGCATCGCTCGATGAAATCCGCCAACATTGTGTCATGGTCCGGCAGGAGGAAGAATGGCTGAAAAGCCCGCCTTGCCCCATTCTCCTCCTCGAATGGAAATCGGAGTCAACGGTCGTCCGGGAAGTAGCCCCGGGAAATCGTTATCTGGGAGTCATGCTTCCTTATACACCTCTTCATCACCTTCTTTTGCGGGAGGTCGGGCGTCCCCTTGTCATGACCAGCGGAAATCTTTCGGAAGAACCCATTGTTCAGGACAATGCGGAGGCGTGGCGCCGCCTCAGGAACCTCGCCGACTGGTTTCTTTTCCACAATCGGGAAATCTATGCCCGATACGATGACAGCGTTTGGTTTGCTTCCACTGTTTGTGGGGAAAAGGGAGAGTCCACGGGGGGAGTTCAACCCATCCGGCGGTCACGGGGGTATGCTCCCTTTCCCCTGAAGTTGCCTTTTTCCTCCCGTCCGGTGCTGGCTTGCGGTCCTGAACTGAAAAACACCTTCTGTTTTGCGAGAGATCGATATGCTTTTCTTAGCCAGCATATCGGTGATATGGAGAATTTGGAGACGATGGACCATTTCCAGACATCTATCAGTGTCTATGAAAGACTTTTTCGTCTCCGGCCGGAAGCCCTGGTCCATGATTTACATCCCGATTATCTCTCCACGCAATATGCCAAGGAACGGGCATCCAGGGGGGGCCTTCCCTTAGTAGGCGTTCAACATCACCATGCTCATGCTGCCTCCTGTATGATTGACAATGGACTTACGGAAGCGATCATCGCAGTGACCCTCGACGGAACAGGGTACGGACTCGATGGGACGGTCTGGGGCGGAGAATGGCTCGTAACGGACCTGAGGGGATTCCGGCGAGTTGCCTGGCTGGAGCCTCTGCCTCTGCCAGGAGGAGATTCGGGCATCCGCAATCCCGGAAGAATTGCCATGGCCTATCTTCTCCATCTGTGCGGCCATGTGCCTCCCCTTCCTTTTACGCTGAAGTTGGACAGGCTGGAAAAGGAAGCGGTTTCCCTTCAGGTTCATAGAAAGATCCATCTGGCCTGGACCTCTTCGTGCGGAAGATTATTCGATGCAGTAGCCGCACTGGCAGGGGGGTGTGTCCGTGTCACCTACGAGGCTCAGGCAGCCATCGAAATGGAGATGGCTTGCGCCAATACATTGGAATCGTATCCCTATGACCTTCGATCCAAAGGTCCATCCATGGCCTGGGGACATGGGGATGATCTGCCGGGAACGGACCTCAATTACGAAATCCTCCTCAGGCCGGTCTTTACATCAATCGTTAAGGCGATTGAACAGAAACAGTCTTTGTCCCAAATCGGGAGCAGATTTCATCGGACTCTTGCAAGGATTGTGGGGGACGTCAGCCATCTCATTTCCGAGAAGACGGGTATAAAAAAAGTGGCGCTTTCGGGAGGATGTTACCAGAACCGTCTTCTGCTGAAAATGACCGTCGAAGAACTGGGCAAGCATGGCCTTCATCCATTGTTCCATCATAACGTCCCGGCCAATGACGGAGGGGTTTCACTTGGCCAGGCAGCCATCGGCCATTTTATGATAAAATGAATATTTAGGGTTAACCTCAACGTTGCATTGAAAAGGCTGTTGGGTGTGTTTCCAAACCTTTACCAAGCGGATTTTTTCTATGTTTTATGGGTAACACGCGATATCACTTCACGTGACTTCAGCATTGTGCTTGGAAACGCAGTAGGGAAACGCTAAAAGGTTCCGCTGTAAAGCTTTTTCAACACACCCACCAGCCTTTTAATAGGGTTTTATGCAACTGGCAGGTTAAGGCTACGGCTCCGAGGCCCGTATCGTTTAGGGTTTAAAGGTTACGTGCCTGCACGCCGGAGTGCGTTTCGGCACGCAGGCGTGAAATTCTTAAGACGTATAACGTAGCCGAATGTCGATTAGACCCGACCACGGGACGAAACGGGCATCGTTACCATTGCCGTGAGACGATGGATTTATTTTCTAAATCACTGAGGAGATTGTTATGGAAGAGAAAATCCCACAAAAGCCCCAGGGAGATCCTTTCTATTGGGAGAAGCTTTCCAAGCTTCATCCTACGGATGTCTGCAATCGAACCGAGGCCGTTTATAACCCCAGCCGGGAAGGATTTGTCCTGGGAGTCTTTAACCTGAGGTATCTGATCCTCCCCAAAGGAAAGAAGATCCTGAGGACGGAATGGAATGATCAGACCGTGGAAGAAGAGCTCGATCCATTCTTTTATCTGATGACCCTCTATTATTTGATTGAGGCAAAGGATGTCAAACCCGCTCACAGGTGGGTGAGTGAGAAGGACCTCAAAGGCGGCTCCACCTTCTTCCGTGGGCCACACCGCCTTCATGTGGAAGAATTGGAGACTCTCTACGGAAAAGACCCGGAAGCCTTTCTTCGGGCAGGCATAAGGTTGGGTGGGAGCGAGATTCTGTTTGGCGACAGAGGGTTTGCGCTGGAGGTATTTTCGAAGGTACCTCTGGCTTATGTTCTCTGGAAGGGGGATGATGAGTTTCCGGCCAGGGTCAATGTCCTCTTCGATCCAACTATCGAATCCCATCTTTCCCTTGATGTGATCTGGGGGATGGTCGCTGAGACGAGCCGACGCCTCGTTGGCCAACGCTGAATTAGCAGTTTGCTGAAAAAGCCATTTTCCTAAGGCTGCTCAAAAATGCCCAGATGCAAGGCGCCTCCTTCGACAAGCTCAGGATAAACTCCATCCTGAGGAAGGATGAGGGGTGCCGTTGCGACGAATAAGGAGCAACTCTTGGCACGCCCGCGAGAAGGTGAGCGGGCCGGATAACGCCCCAAATGGGGGCGTTTTTCAGCAGCCTTTTAGAGCGTCTTCAGCATCTCTTCCGCCAGGTCTCTCAGATCGCTCTGACTCGCAGTCATTTCCAGGATTTGGAGTTTTGCTCTAAAACCCTGCTGTTCAACCGGCGTCCTCTTCTCGTAAAGGTCCCTCATGGTTTTGAGAACCTGGATGACTTGATCGGCATCGGAATAATCAAAGAGGAGAGACAGGGTGCTCCAGTCGTCGGGCAGACCAAATTCGTCTAAAAAGGCCTTGACAGCCCTGTCAAACTGGTCCGTGCCCTGAAGGCTTTCCAACTCTTCCAACGCCTTCTGATATTTCTTGGTCCCCTTCTTTCCCAAAAAAAGCTTATCCGCTTCTTTACGATATTGCTTCCTCATCCACTCTGAACGGTGGGATGGCTTTCGTTCTTTCGGCGCTTCCTTTGGGGCGTAAGGCCGGTCCTTCCTCCGATCTATCTCCCTCCAAGAGGGTCTTTCCCGTTCGTCCCCGTCTTCATACCTGGTCATGCTTTATCTGACTCCAGAATTGTAAATCCACCTCTAACGTAAATGACCGCCCAAAAGAAGTCAAACTAACTTCCCTCTCCTGTCTCTAAAGAATCAGCAACGGTAAAGGTCCTGTCTGATTCAAGGCGCAACACTCTGAAAAGCAGTCGTTTTCCATGAAGTTCAATTTCACAAAAGTGGAAGAAACGAAGCTCCGGGCCATCAAACAGATCGGGGAAAGACCGCTTTTGAGAATCCAGGGTCACTTTATGTCGTGGTCCCCCTCCTCCACCGGAGACGATAAAGTGCTTATTCTCCACTCGAAAGCGCTCATACGTGTGGCTGTGACCACTAAAAAAGAACCGCGTTTTGGAATATCGAACAAAAGGGTCAGCAAAGTGCGTCCTAACTTCTTGATTTGGACTGACCACGCGGCTATTGGTGAAGGGCGGTTCGTGGGAACAGACAATGATATGATCAATAATCTTATCCTTTTCAAATCTCTCAAGTTCAGCCCGATACCAATTCACCTGCCGTTCATTTTCTACTTCAGTCAAAGTGGAAAAGTTGGAATCCAACATCACCAGGGCGACGTTTTTCCAAATCATGCTGTACCAACGACTACTTTCAAGATACGGAAACCGATCAAAATAATGCTCCAACGCTTTCTTGTCGTTCCCGTATAACTCGTGATTTCCGATAAGGGGAAAGCATGGAATCTCTTCCTCATGCCACGTTTTATGCAATTTATCAAATTCCTGCCAGTGTTTTTCTGAGCTGCCTCGAGTGGTGAGGTCCCCCAGATGGAGAATGAAGGCGGGTTTCCTCCTTGCGATTTCGTCAGCGATCAGCTTCCGTTCCCTATCATTTCTTTCCCGCCAGAATTCCCAGTGACTGGTGCTTTGTGTATCACCGATGATTAAGATGTGATTTTTTGCCGGACCGATTTCCTCAAAACCGGCATAAGGGACTGTCTCCGAAAAAGAGGGGCTTGGAAGAGCTTGGACAAGATGAAGAAAGCTTAAAAAAGTTAATAATATGAGTCCAATACATAGTCCAGTTTTCAACGTTCTTTCTCAAATATAATATAGTCTTTAGGTTCTTTCGGCTTTTAAGTGGGTACTGTCTTCTCGTAGAGTCGAGTCTACGACTTCCCTCCCCTTATTTAAGGGGAGGCTGGGTAGGGTTACTTGTTTCCCAGGTTTGTAGCTTATTTTTTGCTTTTGTTCAACTCATTTGGGGTGAAATGAGAATGAGAAAAATATCAATACAAGCTGTTATATTCGATATGGATGGGCTGATGCTGGATTCGCAGCGCATTGCCACGGAAGCCTACCCAAGAGAAGCAAACGATGAGATGCGAGCACTGGCCTATGCGGTCGTACCAGATCTGGTGGCTGCGAAGGACGTGATATTGGACCTGATAGATGAACAATAGCCCAAACACGGTGCGCAGCAGCCGTTTTACAATAGAGATTTGACAACAGGCAGGAAATGTAATACATTGTTAGACATGAAATCTGCTACCTTGACAATCCGATTGGATAAAGATCTTAATGGATTACTGTCTAAAGCCAGCAAACGATCTGGGAAAAACCGCAGTGAAATTGCCCGAGAGGCTTTGCGCCGCCAACTCCGACTTCAACAATTTGAGGAGTTGAGAAAAAGGATCATGCCATTCGCTGAGGCTCGGGGTCTTTTAACAGATGAAGATATTTTCTCCCAGATATCATGAAGGTTTTTCTCGACACAAATGTGTTGGTCAGTGCCATGGCCACGAGAGGCCTTTGTGCCGATGTCTTGAGAGAAGTCCTCACTTCCCATCAATTAGTTGTTTCTGCTGCATTATTTACTGAGCTGAAAAGAGTCTTGCGTCAAAAGCTTCGGATTCCAGCTGAACTCATTAATGAAGCAATAGAAATCCTCCAACAGGATGCTTATTTTTCAGCTGCTTCAACATTTCCAGATGTTGAAATTCGAGACAAGGATGACCTTATGATTCTCTCATCTGCATTAAATGGAAATGCCGATCTGTTGGTCACTGGTGATAAGGAGCTTCTCGATTTGGGCAAAGTTGAAGCCATGGAGATCGTCTCTCCCAGGGGATTTTGGGAAAAAGTACAGGCCAAACGAAGGCAAACACGTGATTAGAGTTAGCCATACTTTACCTGTATTGTGGGAGGAAGTCGTCGTACATTTTGGAAATAAGAAAGCATATGATTCGCAAGTGCATTGATTCGGATTTTGAAGCGATTTACGAGATCATCAATGATGCTGCACGGGCCTATAAAGGCGTGATACCGCACGACCGGTGGCACGAGCCCTACATGCCACGCGCTCAGCTCAGATATGAAATCGAGGATGGGGTATGTTTCTGGGGAATCGAGGCGGATCAGGCCCTCGCGGGTGTCATGGGGATCCAGGATAAAGGAGATGTCTGCCTCATTCGGCACGCCTATGTCAGGACGAATCTCCGAAATGCGGGGATGGGAACCCGGTTGTTAAGGCATTTGGAATCAATGACAGAGAAACCGATCCTGATCGGAACCTGGGCTGACGCCACCTGGGCCATTCGATTCTACCAGAGGAACGGATACGGGTTGTTGAGCAAGACCGAAAAGAATGACCTGCTGAAAAAATACTGGAGTATTCCGGAACGACAGGTGGAGACATCCGTTGTCCTGGCGGACAGGAAGTGGAGTGCCGTTCGAGGATGACGACACCGTCCATGAGGATTACAATAAAAAATAAATGAAAGGAGCTAAAAATTATCATGAGTTTTCGGAATACACAACAATTGACCGCGACGATCAAAGAGAAGGCCCGTGAATTCGGCTATGTCTCCTGCGGGATCACGGATGCCAGTCCCTTTACGGAGTACCTTGATGCCCTTGAAAAGCGCATCCAGCACTACCCGGATTCCTCTCACCTCTATCAGGAGTTGCGTGAGAATGGATACCCGAAAAAACAGGCGGAATGGGCCCAATCGGTAATTGTGTGCGTCAGTCGTTACGGGAAATACAGGATTCCACAAGGTCTCGCTCAGTACTTTGGGAAATGTTATCTGGCGGATGGGCGCTTGCCCTATGCCACGGAATATCATGCTGCTGATGCCTTTCCGGCATTTCTTAAAGAGCTCGGATTGTCAGTAACGGTTCCACGGCTTGCGATGAGATGGGCTGCTGCCCGTGCCGGTCTCGGACAGTTCGGGAAGAATAACTTCATCTTTACGGCCAAAAATGGCTCCTGGATTTCGATAAAGACCTGGTTGGTCAATGAAGTCTTGGATTATGATGCCCCACAGACAACCTCGCCGTGTCCTGACAAATGTACCCGGTGTATCGACGCCTGTCCGACTCACGCCCTCGAAGGGCCGTTCATGATGAATTATGGCCGGTGTATTGCTCACCTCACATTCCATCTAACCACACTCCCTCCCGAAGTTGTCCGGAAGTCTATGAGAACATGGATGTATGGCTGTGATGTCTGTCAAAATGTATGCCCGCTTGATCAGGGAAAGTGGGAGCAGGCTGAAGAATTTCCGCAGCTTGATGAGATCTCCCCGCAATTGACTTTAGATCGTCTCTTTCGAATGACGCAACCGGTTTATGAAGAGATCATTCAGCCACGATTCTGGTATATTGGAAAAGAGCATCTATGGGTCTGGAAAAGCAATGCACTGAGAGCCATGGCGAATAGCGGGGAGGCGAGATATCGTCCCCTCATTAAAGAAGCCTGTAATGATCCGGATGAACGCATCAAACAAATGGCACGCTGGGCCGAGCAAAGAATCGGGTAGATCAACAGCCGCCTTGCTCCGCGCAGGGTGCATCCAAAGAGTTGGCTTATTCTGGTGAAGGGTTTGGTTTTTCGGGGGGGTTGGCTTCAACGCCTTTGGGGGTAAAGACCAGGTTGACTACCTCTCCTGATTTTCCGAACTTCTCCAAGGTCTTTCCATTGAAGACCAGGTCGAGGCCTCCTGCATTTCCTACCCGAAGCTGGATTCTCTCCAAAGCTTGGTAAGAGGTTGTATCCCCAGGCTTCAGGATCATTTCTTTATCGGTTTGGCCATTGATCTGAATGCGGACCCAGGTCTCTTCGACGGCCTTGAACTGCAGGGAGAAGGGCGGTTCTCCCTCCGGCAAAATGGGGGCATCCGTTTGAGGAAGAGCAGCCGGTGGAGATTCTTGAGGCTCTGGTTTGATAAGGGGCTTTGGCGGGAGAGGTTGTATGGGCGGAGTGGATATCGGGAGTTTGAGATAGATGAGAACGAGACCGATCAGGATTCCTCCAAGAACTACGGGAATTACCCACCGGTGCTTTGCCGTCGATGTAATCCTTTTTTCTGGCGGAGGCTCAGGGGGTAAGACCGGTTTCTCCTCTTGATGACTCTGAAAGCGGAGGACGACATCATTGGGGTCGACTCCCAGAGACCGGGCATAGGCAGAGAGAAATCCCTTTACATAGGTGGCAGGAGGCAGAAGATCGTATTGATCCTCTTCGATGGCATTTAGAATTTGCTCGCTGATCCTGGTTTTTTTTGCCACCTCTCCTAAAGAGAGATTCCTGGCTTCCCGTTCCTTCTTAAGATACTTACCTACGGATTCCGTGTTGTCCACAGTCGGATCACCTCGAATCACTTTAACTGACAGAGTACCGGAAAAGTCATCTTTGTGCAGGATGCTCAAAAATCCCCAGATGGAAGGCGCCCGAAATCCTATGTAGGGAACGGTTTGAAACCGTTCCCTACCGATGTACGCCGCAATAAGCCTGCCCTGTGCTTGACACGGGGAAGGATGAGGGCAACGCCACAGATGGGCGTTTTTCAGCATCCTGCTAATAACCCAACCGGCTCAGAGCCCTGGCATCCTGGGTCCAATTTTTTTCTACGTTTACCCACAATTCCAGATAGACCCTCTTCTCGAGGAGGGATTCAATCTTTTCTCGGGCCATCTCTCCTATAGCCTTTAGCTTCTGTCCTCCTTTGCCGATCAAAATTTTTTTCTGAGTACTTCTCTCCACGTGGATGGTCGCCTGGATAACGACCAGGTTCCTTTCTGGCTTTTCCTTAAAGCTTTCAACCGTTATGGCTGCTTTATAAGGGATTTCTTGATAAGCATGCTGGATCACTTTTTCACGGATGATTTCAGAGACCAGGAATCGTTCTGTCTGATCGGTGATCACCTCTTCGGGATAATAGGGCGGAGATTCGGGGAGGTATTTTAAAATTTCATTCAGCAGGATATTCACCCCTTCTCCGGTGATCGCCGAAATTGGGATAATGGCCTCGAAAGCATGGACTTTCTGGTATCGATCTATTGTGGGAAGTAGAGTTGCCTTCCTCACCAGATCAATTTTATTAATGACCAACAGAAACACCCCTTGACTTCCCTCGAGGGACTTGATCATTTGTTCATCTTCCTTCACCGCAGGAGAAGAAGCTTCAATCAGAAATAAAAGGACATCCGCATCGCGACCGGCTGAGACGGCGGTTGCGACCATCCGCTGGTTCAATTTAGATCGCCCCTCATGAATACCCGGGGTATCGAGAAAAATGAATTGACCTCCCTCGACATTCTTGACGCCGAGGATACGGTTCCGGGTGGTTTGGGGTTTCTCGGAGATAATGGCGATCTTCTCCCCGAGGATACGGTTGAAGAGGGTGGATTTCCCGACATTCGGCCTCCCCAGGATGGAAATGAAACCAGATTTGAAAGGCGCCATGATCAATGGGACCGGACCTGTTTCGCTAAGGTGGAAGGGTTAAATCCAATATCTCTTGGATGTGATCGACCAGGACTAAGTTCATTTCCGTCTTGATATAGGCTGGAAGGTCATTCAAATTCTCTTCATTTCTCTTCGGAAGGATGACCGTTTTAACACCGGCTCGACGGGCGGCCAAAACTTTCTCTTTAATTCCTCCTACGGGGAGCACCCTTCCGCTCAGAGTCAGTTCGCCAGTCATGGCTATGTCATGAGGGACAGGGGATCTTTTCAAGAGAGAGAGGATGGCTGCGGCAATGGTGACTCCAGCCGAAGGCCCGTCTTTGGGAGTGGCTCCAGCCGGAATGTGGACATGAATATCACTTCCCTCGTAAAAATCTTCCGGAATGCGCAGAATGGAGGCATTCGTTCGAATGTAGGAAAGGGCGGCTTGGGCCGATTCCTTCATCACATCGCCGAGAGAACCTGTCAGGAGGAGACCCTTCTGTCCTTTCATTTTGGAGGCTTCAATAAAGATGATGTCTCCGCCATTCTCGGTCCAGGCCAGGCCGGTGGCCACTCCCACACGGTCCTTCTCCTGGGCAGCCTCGCGAAAATATTTTTTCGGGCCGAGAAACTCCTCCACGACGCGCTCGTCAATGACTTCTTTTGAAACATTTCCCATGGCCACTTCTTTGGCCACCTTTCGACATAACGTGCCGATCTCCCTATCCAGGTTCCGGACCCCCGCTTCACGGGTGTATTCCCGGATGATTTTTTGGACCGACTCCGTGGTAAAAGCAAGAGGGTGGTCCTTCAGTCCATTCTCCTCCTTTTGATGAGGGATCAGAAACTGGAAGGCAATCTTCTCCTTTTCTTCTTCTGTGTAACCTGAAAGATGGATCACCTCCATTCGATCCAGAAGGGCAGGCGGGATTGAAGAGAGGGTGTTGGCCGTCGTGACGAACATGACACGAGAGAGATCAAAAGGAACATCTAAGTAATGATCTGTGAATGAGAAGTTCTGCTCGGGATCAAGGGTTTCCAGAAGGGCAGCAGCCGGATCCCCACGAAAATCCTGGCCGATCTTATCCACCTCGTCCAGCATGAAGACAGGATTGAAAGTCCCCGCCCTCCTGATCTCCTGAATGACCCGACCCGGAAGGGCTCCCACATAAGTCCTGCGGTGGCCCCTGATCTCTGCTTCATCTCTTACTCCTCCCAGGGAGATACGAATGAATTTGCGTTCCAGGGCCCGTGCAATCGAACGTCCTAAAGAGGTCTTGCCCACTCCGGGAGGACCGACAAAACAGAGAATAGGGCCTTTCATCGAATCCTTCAGCTTTTTCACCGCGAGGAACTCCAAGACCCGATCTTTCACCTTTTCGAGGTCATAATGGTCCTCATCAAGGATAGACTTGGCTCGCCCGAGGTCAAGATTATCCTCCGTCCTCTTATTCCATGGTATGGTGATCAGATAGTCGAGATAGGTCCTTGAGACGGTATATTCTGCGGAGATGGGATTCATTCGCTCCAGGCGACTGATCTCTTTGTACGCAATCTCTTCGACCTTCTGAGGCATTCCTGCGGCCCGGACCTTCTCTTTGAGATCATTGATTTCGATCAGGGAGGGGTCCTCGTCATGCATCTCTCTCAGGCCCCGGGCAGGGGAGCGAAGGGGGTGGTCCTTTGGTAACTTTCCTATCTCCTTACTGGGTTGAATGATGGAATGAGGTCTGAAGGAGGAGGATTGAAGCTCACGGTTAAAGAGATGGAAAACCATCTTGAGCCGTTCCAGGGGGTCAATGGTTTCAAGAACCTCCTGCTGCTCTCGAAGCTCCAGATGGAGGGTCATGGCAATCAGGTCGGCAAGTCGGCCAGGGTGATCGATTTTATCCAGGGATTTCAAGACCTCTTCGGAAATCGGTTTGCCCATGGAGAGGGAGATCTTAAAAAGAGAACCGATGCTTTGAACAAGTGTTTCGGAAAGCGCTGTCCTTTCTTGATGCTCATGCATTTCTTTTACTTCTGCTTTAAAGTAAGGATTCTCCTTGGAGATATTTTGAAGCGAGACGCGCGTAATCCCTTCCACAAGGATTTTAGCACCCTTATTCGGCAGCTTAACAAGTTGCAGGATTTTACATACTGTTCCTACGGAAAGAAGGTCTTTGGGATGAGGATCTCTGAGAGAAGGATCCCGCAGGCCAACACATCCGATAAATCCATTTTCCAGGATAGCTTGATTCAGGATGGCGAGGACCTCTTCCGATTGAAAAAAGAGAGGAGTCACGACGTAAGGGAAGATAATAATGTCTTTGAGAGGGATAAAGAATAATCGTTGAGGAAGGGAATAGCTTTCTGATTTGTAAAGAAACTTCACGAAAATCTCCTGGGCCGGATTGAAACTTCAAGAATTCTATATTGGAATCTTGGCCTTTGTCAATGGAGGTCAAAGATCTCTCTCAGGGCAGATATGGCTTCGGACGAAGTCCAGTCCCTTTCTCCAACGATCTTGCCAACGAGCATTCCCTCCCGGTCGATCAGAAAGACGATGGGAATAAATTTTACCCCGTAGGCTCGTGCCGTTTTTTCCTTTGGGTCAAGAAGAACCGGGAGCGTGATCTTCTTTTGATTAATGACCCGTTTCACCTTATTCTCTTTTTCACCATCAATAGCAAGCATGAGGATGTTAATTTGGTCTCTTTTTCCATTGGAGAATTTCTCTAACAACCCGATCTCCTCAGTGCAGGCATCACACCAGGTAGCCCAGAATGCCACGAGGACAGGTTTCCCTTTGAAGTCTTTCAGGGCAACTACATTCCCATTAAGGTTTTTCAGAGAGAAGGGAATGGCTTCCTTTTTCTCATCAACTTTCTGGACACCAAAGGATTCCAAAGCAGAGGAGGGATCTTTTGCCCGGGCGGGAAAAATAAGGCAGAAAGTAACTCCGATTATTATCATAGAATAGAGTTTCTTCATACCTTCCCCCGAGCCCGCAGTTAGTTTTTAAATTAATACATTTCTTGATCTCCGTCAATGCTGTCGCTCTGTCAAGCCTGGTCTCAAAAAGACGGGACTTTAGATTATTTGAGGACATCTATCCTTCGATAATTTCATTGAAAAAAGGAATTAGATGGTGTTATCTAATAAGAGAATTCTGCTAAAAAATCCTATGTATAGAAGAATCTCTTTTCTTGTCTTGACCTTTGCAGTAGTTTTCTTTCTTTTCATCCGTTCTTCGGAAGGGGATGATTTGTTTGCAAAAGCAGGAATCCAGTCGATTAAGACTGTCAAAAGTGCTCCTAATTTTCGTTTGGAGATGATAAACAGGAGAAAGGTTGAATTAAAAGAGTTCAAAGGGAAAGTCATCTTTCTGAATTTCTGGGCGACCTGGTGTGGCCCCTGTAAGGAGGAATTGCCTTCAATGGAGGCCTTGTATCAACAATATAAAGAAAAAGATTTTATCATGATCGCAATTTCGGTTGACTATGAGGGGGTAAGACCGGTAAAAGAATTCATCGAAAAACAGCGGTATACTTTTACTGTTTTACTTGACCCAAACTGTGAAACACTCGACCTCTTTGAAGTAAAAGCCATTCCAACGACCTTTATTATCGATAAGAAAGGGAGAATGATCGGGAGGGTTGTGGGTCCAAAAGATTGGAAAAAACCAGAGGTCATATCCTTATTTGAGAAATTAGTGTCCGAGAAATAATCCAAGAGAGATTTCTGAATAAGCGTAGAAATTGCTTTGATTACACCGATTATAAATAGATTACATAGATCGAATTATCCGGATATGAAGAAGATAGTAAAAAAATCAGTGTAATCTTTTTTGAAATCTGTGTAATCAGGAGAGCATGAAGTAGTTTTTAAGTGCTCTCCAAGATTTATCTTGACATTTTTTATAAAGAATATTACTTTTTGTTTATTCGTGTTCGGTGAGGCAATATGAGGCTATCAACACAAAGTCGATACGGACTCAGGGCGATTCTGGATATCGCTTATAATTCAGAAGGGTTGGAGACCCAGGTTAAAGAGATCTCAAGAAGGCAGGGGATCTCGCCCCGGTATTTGGAACAGATTTTCCAAAAATTGAGGAGAGGAGGAATCGTAGGCAGCAAAAGAGGCCCCTCGGGAGGCTATTTTTTAGCAAAGAAACCTGATGAAATTACTGTTGGAGAAATCGTTAGAATAACGGAGGGCAGTCTTGATCCCGTTCTATGCAAGAGCCCCGAGGACTCGAAACAACCCTGCGAAAGAATAGGGGAATGTGTTACTCGAATCATCTGGAATGAAGCTGGCCACCGGTTGAAAGATTATTTTGATTCAATAAGTATCAAAGACCTCTGCGAAATGGCTCAAAAGATGGGAGTGAAGAAAGATCTGGATAAAAGATTCATGTACTATATCTGATTTATTTCTTGACATAATTTGTAAAGTGTTATATGTTTGTAATTAATTAACCCAATCATAGCTAATTTGCGTAGTTATTAGGGGGATAATTTTGATCCCCTTTTTTGATGGATTTATTCTTGATGAAATTGATAAAGATAGATCATACCATTAATGACATTTTAATGCGGGGCAATTAACAAAAAATAGTAAACTGGAGGAAGAAGATGGAAGTACAGGTCAGGATACCCTCCCCATTAAAGAAACTGGCCGGCGGACAAGATGTTATCCAGGCAAAGGGAGAAACAGTTGGAGAAGTTTTTCAATGGCTGGCAGAAACCTATCCGGACCTCAAAGCAAGACTTCAGGATGAGCAGGGCCGCGTCAGGCAGTTTATCACCATCTATTTAAATGATGCGGACATTCGTTTCATTCGAAATCTGGAGACACCTTTAAAGGAAGGGGATAGGTTGTCCATTGTTCCAGCTATCGCCGGGGGAGGGGAATTGAAGAAACTTTTTTGGAAAGCGATTCACAAGACTCTGCAAAGATACTATCAGGGGACTCGGACAGGAGTTGCCGAAATCTCGATTCACGAAGCCCGTCGACTCCTTCTACAAGGAGAAAAAATCATTTTACTCGATGTCCGGGAGAAGGAAGAACTCGCCTTGGGTTATCTCAAGGATTCGGTTCTTATTCCGAGGGCCCATTTGCCGGAAAAAGTGGAGACGCTATTACCTGACAAGAATGTTCCTATTGTAGTTTATTGTGCCGCAGGTGTCCGATCCCTTCTCGCCGTCAAAACGTTGAAGGAGATGGGATACCTTCAAGCGCTATCCATGAAAGAGGGATTTGATGGGTGGAAGGCAGCAGGGTACGAGATCGCAAACGATTCCGAATTGACTCCAGACCAGCTTACCCGATACAGCCGTCATCTTTTATTAAAAGAGGTTGGAATAGAGGGCCAGACCCAACTTCTCCATTCAAAAGTCCTTTTAATCGGAGCGGGAGGTCTTGGTTCTCCAGCCGGGCTTTATTTGGCCGCAGCAGGAGTGGGCATATTAGGGATCATTGATTCGGATAGGGTAGATATGACCAACCTTCAACGCCAGGTTCTTCACACGACGCAGGATATTGGCAGACCAAAAACCGAATCGGCAAAAGAGACCATCCGTCGGATCAATCCTGATGTGAACGTGATTACCTATCAGGAACGATTGACTGTGGAGAATGCCCTCAATATTATCCAAAACTACGATATCGTCCTGGACGGATCAGATAACTTCCCTACAAAATTTCTCGTCAATGATGCCTGCTACTTTGCCGGAAAACCCCTCATCTATGGAGGAGTCTTCCAGTTTGAAGGCCAGGCAAGCATCTTCTTCCCGAAAGAAGGAGGGCCTTGTCTGCGCTGCCTCTTCCCGGAGCCTCCGCCTCCGGGGTTAGTCCCCAGCTGAGACGAAGCCGGCGTCCTGGGAGTTGTGCCCGGGCAGATTGGCTTGATCCAAGCTACAGAGGCCATTAAACTCATCCTGAAGAAAGGTAAACCCTTAATCGGTAAGTTCATGATCTACAATGCCATGGATCTCGATTTCAGGCTATTTCCCGTTGGGAAAAATCCCTCCTGTCCCCTTTGCAGCGAGAAGTCTAAAATCAAGGGGCTGGTTGATTACCATGAAGTGTGCAGCAGGGAGGCTGTGAGTGTTCCTGCCGGTTGATCTTTAATGGGGTCATAAAAATTCGAAAAAAGCTAATGATCGTCATTCCGGCAAAAGCCGGAATCCAGTAATCTCAGAAAATTATGAAACACTGGACACCGGTTTTCACCGGTGAGACGGGTTTTACGAAACCATCAATCTAAATTAGCAAAAAAACAGAAATGAAGAAGCTTCAAACCCAGCCTAAAATGAAAAACCTATGGATTAGAGCCGCTGTTATTCTTGCGGTCTTTATGCTCTTCCTTTTGACTTCATTCCTTCCTGTCTGGGCTGTGCCGAACGGGGAATATTCTCACTCTGAGATCATCATTCAGCCTGAAGAGTTAAAAACCCTCATCACCGATAAAAGGGACCCTAATATCCGAATCGTTGATATGCGTGATAACGTACAATATCTAACAGGCCATATTCCTGGGGCAGTACAGATATGGCGGCCGGATATCGAGGATAAGAAGCATTCTCTGCCTGGCATGATGGCCCCTCAGGCTCAAATCGAGGAGATTCTGGGAAGTTGGGGGGTTCGAGATAAAGACACCCTGGTCATCTATACTTCTGCTGATGGTCCTGACAATGGTCGCCTTTGGTGGATCCTGGCTTATTATGGTTTTCCCATCACCCAGATGAAGCTTCTTGACGGGGGCATCGAAGCATGGAAGGGCAAGGGTTTTCCCACGGAGATGATCTCTCCCCGAATCGAGAAGACCGTGTTTAAGTTCCGGGTAGGAGAAAGGAGCAGGGGGCCGTTGCTCTGCACTCTGACCGAGGTCAAATCGGCCTTGAAAGCTCATGATCAGATTGTGCTGGATGTCCGGTCAAAGAGAGAATTCTTGGGTGAAATAATGGGAAAGGGCGCAATTAGAGCTGGCAGAATTCCAGGGGTAGCCTGGATTGAATGGAAGGAAGTTCTGGTTGAGGAGGGACCCTTCAAGGGTTACTGGAGACTGGCAAAAGAAATCAGAAAGATCTTTTCAGCCCGAGGGATAACTCCAGGAAAAGATATCTATATCTACTGACACTCGGGGGTCCGGTCGGCTCACAGTTTGGTGAGCCTCTATCTGGTTGGCTACCCCTTGGAGAAACTTCACAATTATGACGGCTCCTGGATTGAGTGGAGTCGGTCTGAAGAACCCCTGGAGACGGGTTCGGATTGATGCCGGGGACACGTTCAAAATGATTCGAATTCCGATACTTCTGTACGATAAGATAATTGACCATGCTAAGCGGGAATGGCCGATTGAGTGCTGTGGGATTTTAAGCGGGAAAGGCGATACCATCGAGAAAGCCTACGAGCTCCGGAATGAGGAAGAGAGTTCGATTCGATATATCATGTCACCTCAGGAACAATTGCGGGTTTTTGATGAGATGGACAAGGAATCGATGGAAATGGTCGCGATCTACCATTCTCATCCCCATACCATTCCATTCCCTTCTGAGACGGATGTGAGGCTCTTCTTCTATCCTGAAGTGGCGTCTATTATCATCTCTTTGAAGGACGAGAAGGATCCCGTTGTGAAGGCTTTCCGCATCGGGCAGGAGGCGATTTATTTGGAGGAGATCAACATAGTGACTTGATGGCAGACTTCGTCGTGAGCTCAGTCGAACGATGGCAGATCGCAGATTGCAGATTGAAAAAAGAAATCTGAAGATTGGAATTAATATCTGAATTGAGCATTTTTAAAAGATGTGGTAGTCGCAGGCTTTAGCCTGCGTTCTAAAGGCTTATGAAGGTTGTCCAAATCAGAGATGAGATGGTTTACCGTAAAGGGGAAGGCAGGGGACGATCGAACTCTCTGCTTGATTCGATTGGTAGCACTCCCCTCATTGAGATTCGCCAGATCACAAAACACCTCAAGAGAGTGCAGATCTTTGCCAAGGCAGAATGGCTTAATCCGGGGGGCTCTGTAAAAGACCGTGCCGGCCTGAGGATCATCGAAGACGGAGAGAGGTCCGGAAAACTCACCCGGGGCAAGATCATCCTTGATTCCACCTCGGGCAATACAGGGATTGCTTATGCCATGATCGGCGCGGCCAGGGGATACAAGGTCGAGCTGGTGGTACCTGCCAATGTGACGGAAGAGAGAAAAAGGACACTTCTATCTTACGGCGTGAATCTGATTCTTACTGATCCTGTGCAGGGGTCGGATGGCGCCCTCCTTGAAGCCCAAAGAATATATGAAGCAAATCCGGAGCGATATTTTAAAGGAGATCAGTACAATAACCCTTCAAATTGGAAAGCTCATTATGACACAACGGGGGTTGAAATCCTCCGCCAGACATATGGAAAGGTAACTCATTTCATTGCGGGTGTGGGTACGGGTGGGACCCTGATGGGTACGGGGAGAAGATTAAAAGAGTATAATTCCCATGTGAAGATTTTTGAAGTTCAACCCGACAATGGCTTTCATGGGATTGAAGGGTTGAAACACATGGATACTGCTATCCGACCGGGGATCTACGATGAATCGATTCTCGACGGAACATTTTTCGTAGAAACCGAAGATGCCTATAGAATGGCGGTCCGCCTGGCAAAAGAAGAAGGGCTTCTGGTCGGCCCTTCCTCAGGAGCAGCCTTTTGGGCTTCTCTCAAACTGGCGGAATCGATTGACAATGGCGTGGTGGTTACCGTCTTTCCGGATGGAGGACACCGGTATTTCAGTACGAACTACATGAAAATTGATTCGGAGAAAATTTGCCGCCTAACTCCCTCAACTCCACCCCCACCCTGTCCCTCCCTCTAAAGGGGAGGGAAATCGTTATGTTCCTCCCCCTTCAAGGGGGAAGTCAGGAGGGGGATGTGGTATCTGTCGGAATAGAAATAACTTGCCCACCCTTTTTAAATGGGGGACGGGAAGAGACAGGGAATCAATGAAACTTATCGGGGTACTCATTATTCTTGCTATGCTTTTTTCATATGTTCCTGCTTTTTCCCTGGATGATTGCCAAGAGAGTAACCACGATAGAACGATGCAGGATCATTGTGGATATATTTTCCATTGCCCCTTTCTATCAAACCCTAATTTCTTGGATCCCATGCAGTTACCCTATATCGGGCGTTTTGATTCATCGCCGTTACCCATAAGAGTCGATGAATTCATAATACCAGTCTTTCATCCCCCTGAGAACGCGGTTTTCGGCCTCTCATTTGTTTAGTAAACCATTTCCGGGGAATAAGGCATGCACTAGAGTCAGCAATAAATTTACCCCATCCCTAACTACGGCATAATTTTTAGAGTGGAAGGGCTGGGGGGGGAATACTGGAGTCAGGGTTTCGACCATTGGTTCGGTTCAAAATACAGTATTTTTAAAAAAGAAATACATAGTTGACCCTATTTACTACCGAACCCAATATCATTTAATTTGATAGAAAAGTCCTATTCCAGTATTTGGCTTTTAGGCTGACTTAAGCATTTATAATAAATAAAAAAAGCTCTTGGCTCGGGCCTGATGCGAATTGGGTCCACTTTGCTAATGCCTTCACCCCCCTTAAGGTTTAGCCGAAGCCAAGAGCTTTTTTATTGGAAGAACAGTCACACCTCTTGCGCGGTGTATGGGGTGAGGGACGATATACAGGGTCAGCGCTAAAGCACTGAGTTACGTAACTCAGCCCTCCCGCTGCGCAAGCGCCTGCGCGGCGAGTCAGGGCTGATGAACTCGCCGCGCTGACGCGCGAGCGCAGCGGGTCAGGGCTAAAGCCCTGAGTTACGCACGTGAAACTCAATTACATTGAAGCAGTAAATAGCTCGTTTAAATAATAGTAATTTTATGCTTTAATATTTTAATAAGCTTTTTTTGTGTATAAAATCTCATCAAATTCAATTTCCGAGGAGGGTGGGTGAGCTATGGTGTCGAGATTAATTCATTCTGTCGCGGCAATTGTTTTATGTTTTATGATCTTCGGTCCAATTACTTCCTTTGGGCAGTCAGAACAACCACCCCTGAACCCGGACCAGTTGATTCAAGAGGCGGTCGAGAACAATCCTGAAATCCTGGCAGCAAAGAGGAAATGGGAGGTTTTCAAGGAGAAAGTTCCCCAAGCCCAGGCTCTTCCTGATCCAATGGTGGGTTTTGGGATCATCAATCTCCCCACCAATTTCAGTTTCCGGGAAGAAGATATGACGATGAAGGAACTCTCCGTCTCGCAGATGTTTCCTTTTTATGGGAAGAGACGGCTCATGGGAGAGATGGCGGAAAAAGAGGCAGAGTCGGTTTACAATGAGATTCAGGAGAGGATCAACCGAATTATCAAAGAGGTGAAGTCAGCTTATTACGAACTCTCCCATGTGTACCGGACAACAGAAGTCACGCAAAGGAACAAAGAAATCATGGAAACTTTTGCTAAGATTGCTGAAAGCAAGTACTCTGTCGGTGAGGGAATCCAACAGGACGTGCTCAAGGCTCATGTCGAAGTCTCAAAAATGGTTGATGAATTGATCATGCTGGACCAGAGGAGAAGGGCGTTGGAAGCAAAATTGATTGCTCTCCTCAACCGACCGCCAGAAAGTCCGGTGGGAAAACCGGAAGAAGTGACTTTCAAAAAACTTCCTTTAACGGTTGAGGAGCTTCAAAAGCAGGCAGTTGATATAAATCCTACCCTGAAGGGAATGAAGAAAATGATCGAGTCAAAGGAGAAAGCTTACGCCCTTGCGAAGAGGGAGTATTATCCTGACCTTAATTTCAAATTTGCTTATGGTCAGAGAAATGACGCCCCCGATATGAAGAGAAGAGATATGCTTACCGGCATGATGGAACTCAACATTCCCATCTACTACAAATCGAAACAGGACCGGAAAGTGGCTGAGACAAAGGCGGATATCCTGAACTGGGAGGCCCAATACCGGGCTATGAAGAACGAAATCCTTTTCATGGTGGCGGATATGACTGCAATGATCCATCAGAGAGAGAGGCAGTACGAACTTTACAGAACAGGGATTATTCCTCAGGCAAGCCTTCAGGTGAATTCGGCCATGAGTGCTTATAGGGTAAACAAGGTCGATTTCTTGACTCTGTTGGATAGTCAGATAACGCTTTATAAGTACGAGATCGAGTATCATCAGGCAATCACCGAATATGAAAGGAGTGTGGCAAACTTGGAAGCTGCGGTTGGAAAGCGTTTATCTGAAAAGGAGGGGGGAAAATGAATCGTTTAATATCGATCATCCTGTTACTGGCTTTATCAACATGGGCTGCCGGATGTGGAAAGGCGAAAGACACAACAGCACACAAAGAAGACGTGAAGCCTGAAGCACAAAAATCTGAAGGAGCAAAAAAGGCCGAAGAGGAGAAAAAGCCGGGCGATATGGATATGGAGATGAAGGGCCTGACCATGGATGCCATCCAAAAAGAAGGGAAGATGCAGGAAGTGGCAGCCGGGACGGTCCAAATCTCACCGGAGCGCCAGCAACTGATCGGCGTCAAATTCGGGACCGTGGAGATGAAGCCCCTGGATAAGGTGATCCGGACCGTAGGTCGAGTAGATTACGATGAAAAAAGAATCGTCACCGTTTCTCCAAAGATTGGTGGCTGGATCGAAGACCTCTTTGTCGATTTCACCGGAAGATATGTGAGACAGGGAGAACCTCTTCTGACCATCTACTCCCCGGAATTGGTTTCAACACAGGAAGAGTATCTCATTGCCCTTCGGGCGAAAAAGGACCTGATTAAAAGTCCTTTTCCGGAGGTGGCCGGTAGTGGACAATCCTTAGCCGAATCTGCCAAGCGGCGCCTCAAGCTCTGGGACATCACAGATGAACAAATACGAATCCTGGAAGAGACCGGCCAGCCCAAAAAGACCGTAACCCTTCACTCGCCATTCAGCGGATTCGTTCTGGAGAAAATGGCTTTTAAAGGGATGAACCTGATGCCGGGAATGGCCCTTTTCAAACTGGCTGATCTCTCCGTCGTGTGGGTCTTAGCGGACATCTACGAATATGAACTTCCCTTCATCCGTCTGGGACAGCAGGCGACGATTCAATTGTCATATATTCCTAGCGAGACCTTCACCGGGAAAGCCATCTACATCTATCCCTCTCTGAATCCGGAGACCCGCACCGCAAAAGTACGGTTCGAATTTCCAAACCCCCATGGAAAGCTTAAACCGGAAATGTATGCGAATGCCGAAATTAAAATTCATCTGGGCCAGAAATTGGCCGTACCGGAAGGGGCGATTATCGATACTGGCATCCGGCAGATGGCCATCATTGACAAAGGGAATGGGTATTTCGAGCCCAGGGAAGTAAAGGTTGGAGCAAAAGTGGATAACTACTATGAGGTGATCAAAGGGCTTAAAGACGGGGAACGGGTTGTGACCAGCGCAAATTTCCTCATCGACTCCGAATCGAAATTAAAAGAAGCACTGGGAGGCATGGCAGGGATGCCAGGGATGGAGCATGCAGGACATGGCAAATAGCCCCCTCACCCCGCCCTCTCCCCACTGGGAAGAGGGGAAGGGGGGAGTTCGGAGTTCAGGGTTCGGAGTCGGGAGTAAAGCCTCCTAACTAAATTTCTCCAAACTTAAAATATTTTTTTATGAAGAGTCTCCGAACTCCGAACTAATCACTCCGAGCTATCTATGGTATACGGAGGTTTTGAATGATAAACAAGCTGATCGAGCTATGTGCTCATAATAAATTCATGGTTCTTCTTTTGATCGGAATGGGCGTGTTGTGGGGATTGTACTCCATGAAAAACATTACGCTCGATGCCATCCCCGATCTTTCGGACACCCAGGTGATCATCTTCTCACGATGGGATCGCAGTCCTGACATCATGGAAGATCAGGTTACTTACCCCATTATTTCAGCGCTCCTGGGCGTTCCAAAGGTAAAGGATATCCGGGGATTCTCCGACTTTGGGTTTTCTTACGTCTATATCATCTTTGAGGACGGAACAGATATTTACTGGGCTCGCTCACGAACGCTCGAATATTTAAGCAACATCCTGCCTCGACTTCCAAAAGGAGTCAACGTTGAACTTGCCCGGGACGAAACGGCCAT
>Ga0214473_10001356_pt1 | contig 32600 bp, 35 predicted proteins | sample RVTome_7_FD_203509 | JGI IMG/M metagenome (GOLD analysis project Ga0214473, IMG submission 203509) | Soil microbial communities from uranium-contaminated site in the Upper Colorado River Basin, Wyoming, United States - RVT98D197 | ecosystem: Environmental > Terrestrial > Soil > Contaminated >...
TCCATATGATAACCCTCGAAGTCTCGGACGGGCTGAACACCGTAACGGTGGACATCACCGTTGAGATAATAGACACGACCGCGCCGACACTGGCCCCCATCTCCAACCTTATGCTCCTCTGGCCGCCAGACCACAAGATGAGGGACATTGTCATAGCGGCAAACGCCTCCGATAACAGCGGGATGCCTGTTATGCTTAGCGTTCAGGTCTTCTCGGATGAGCCCGAGGAGGGACTTGGCGACGGCGATATGCCTGTCGACTGGACGAACATCTTTATAAACCAGGAGAGCGGCGTGATCACGCTTCAGCTCAGGTCCGAGCGCTCCGGCATGGAAGACGGAAGGGAATACACGGTGAGGATAACCGCCGTGGACGGCTCCGGAAACTCGACCTTCGCGGACGTAAGGATAAAGGTGCCCCACAGCTCGCCGCGTAAATAAAATAACCGGCGGAAAAGGCGGGGGGCCGCACGCGGCCCCCCGCCTTCAACACATCTCAATTAAGAGGAAAGGCGAAATATCGGGGCCTTGGCCCTATGGAGCCTGCCCTGCCAGGCAGCGCGCCGAGAGAGTTCTTTTTCGATGTCGCGGAGTATCTGGTGGCGGTTGGCGCCCCACTGGGGGGCTATAAGTATATCGTCCGGGGCGGTCGCAAAAAGCCTCTGGAGGACGATATCGGGGTTCAGGCGTTCAAGGAAGTCCGCCGCGAACTCAATGTATTCCTCATACCCGAAGACATGAAAGGGCGCCTCTTCGTACATCCGGGCGAGTTTCGTCTCCTTCACCACCTGCAACTGATGGAGCTTTAAGAAATCTATTTCAAGCCCGGAGAGGACATCTGCCATACCAAGCATCTCCTCCCGCGTTTCGGTCGGGAAGCCCGCTATCACGTGCGCCCCGATATTAATGCCCCGCCCGCGCGTGAGCGCCAGGGCATCCAGAAAGCTTTTAAAATCATGCCCCCTGTTGATGAAAAGTAGACTTTTTTCGTAAACGGACTGAAGGCCGTACTCTATCAATATGAAATGATGTTTGGACAGCTCTTCCAACATCGCGATCTTTTCCTCGTCCACGCAGTCGGGCCTCGTGCCGATGGCAAGCCCTGTAACGGAGGGGTTCGAGAGCGCCTCCCGGTAATACCCTTCGAGGACGGGAAAGGGGGCATAGGTGTTCGTATAGGGCTGAAAATAGGCAAGGAAGAGCTCCGCCCCGTAGCGCCGCCTTAAGTAATTGATCCCGTTTTCCACCTGCTCCGTGATGGAAAGCGTGGGCTTGCAGGAGGCGGGCCTGAAGCTCGCGTTGTTGCAGTAGATGCAACCCCCGTAGCCCACGGTGCCGTCCCTGTTGGGGCAGGTGAAACCCGCGTCAATGTTCACTTTGTGGAGCTTTTTCCCGCCGAAGCGCCGCTCCACAAAGGACGCGAAAGAATTATACCGCCTCTCCTTCATTTCTTTAATTATCAGGCTGGGGAAGATGTTTAGTCAAATGCTCTTGTCTCATGCTCTTATCTCAGGGAAGATGGGGTGGCGGGTCTCAGAAACGAGCTAAATGGCTCGCAAGGACCCAGGACATTATCATGCGCGGGCTCTCACCCGCGCATGATCTGCTCGCCGCATCTCGTTTTTCGCCCCATCCACCCCCATCTTCTTTGCAGTTGTTGCAAAAGAAAAGAACTAAGGATGCGAGAGGGCGGGGTGTCCGCACAGAGCGGAAACAGCAGAAAGCGGCGCATCAGGAATCTAAAAGAGCCAGACTGGAGTTAAGGATAATGGACGGGAAAGGCCTAAATAACAGAAGATGAAATTTGCCGCGGTTCTGGCTTCCGCGGCTGGGCGGATGCCCCGCCTTCTCTTAGTATCACTTCTTTTTTTCACTTTCGCAAGGAGTTTTGCGATTCTGCAAAAAATTTCCCATCCAAAATCCTTTAATTTCAATTACTTACATCTGGCACGGGACGTGCATATTAAAGGGCAAGAAAAGATTAAAGGAGGAGGAAGATGAAAACGAAGCTCTCAAATAAAATGGCCCTGATAGGAGCAGGGGCGGGCCTGGTCCTCTTTGCCATCTTCGGGCTTCTGCCCGGCTCGTTCCTTGGCGGCGTTATGGGCTTGAATATTGCCGGAAGCCTCTTCGGCTATCCCGTGACCTCGAGCCTCCTGCCGAGGATCATCGTGGCCGGCTCGATGCTCATAGGCGTAATGGTTTCGGGCATAATATTCACCATGGGCGGAAGCCTCATCGGCTGGCTCGCGGGCACGGTCCTTGAGTCCGCAACGGCCCCGAGGGAAGCTAAAGAGAAAGAGATAGCGAAGCACTAAATTTAAATCATAAGAGGAGGAAGAGTAAGATGAAAGAGTCAGCGAGAATAGGGAGAAAGATAGGGGCCGTACTCGGTGCAATAGGGTTCCTCGTCTTCGGACTGGTGCCGGGGTTTTACTTCGGAAGCTACGGGACGCTCGTCGTCCTCCATCACCTGGTGGGGCACTCGGTGGAGCCTAATATAATCGTCCGCATGATGGTCGTCGTGGGCGCCATCCTCGGCCTCTTCTGCATGGCCTCGGTGAGCATAGTCCTCGGGGCGGTCTTCGGAACGCTCCTCGGCTATGCAGTAGAAGCCTTCTCCGCAAAGCCCGGAGTGGCAGAGGAAGTAAAGGCGGAGTAGGAAAAGAAAAGAAAAAAGAACTCGAAAGGGGATGCTCTGCATCCCCTTAAATTTTTAACATGGGTCAAGGGGGCTGGCCCCCTTGCGGGAGTCCAGAGGGCAGAGCCCTCTGTTAATTATTTTTACCCCCCGGCGATGTAGTCTTTCAGGTAATGGATCTCGGAGCGCAGGTTTCCGATCTGGGTCTGGACGATGTCCCTGATGGAGAGCATGCCTACCAGTTTGCCCTGCTCGAGGACGGGTAGGTGCCTTATATTTTTCTGTATCATGACGGACATGATATTGCAAAGTTCCTCGTCGGGGTCGGCCACGATGATATTTTGCGTCATGGCGTCCTTAAGGGAGACCGCGCTGAAGGAGTTCCCGTTATTCACGTAGCATCTAACCACGTCCCTTTCCGTGAATATCCCCACGGGTTTGCCGTCCTCCATAACCATGAGGGCGCTTATCTTCCGGGAATTCATGGACCTTATGGCGTCCTCAACGGTATTGCCGCTTTCGATGGAGACAACGTCCTTTCCCTTGGTTTCAAGGAGTTCTTTGACTGTCATTTTTAGAGACCTCCTGTGTTAGTTGACAAGCCGGACTGCTTATTATACAGAGAAGCGGGGCAAATTCAAAAGCCCCCAGATTCAAATGCCCGGCCGGTTCCGCTATACTTTTGTGAGAACCCCAGGCCCGCCCATTAAAAGGAGGACAATCCCTGATAAGCAGGATACATTACGCAATAGAGATCCTCACCCTCTCAATAAGCCTAATAGGCGTCCTGGTAGTAGTCTGGGGCGTCCTTCAGGGTATAGCGGGATTCCTGTACCTGAAGACAAAAGGGCGGCGCAGAAAAGAGGCGAGCGGCATCGAGGAGAACAAGAGGTTGCGCAGGGAGCTTGGGGCCCATCTCCTCCTCGGGCTTGAAATATTCATTGCCGCGGATATCATCTCCTCCGTCGTAAGCCCCTCCTGGGACAAAGTGGGCATACTTGCCGTTATAGTGGTTATCAGGACGATACTGAGCTATTTTCTGGAAGTGGAATTGAAGCAAACCGTATAAGGGAATTCCGGATGGGCTTACAGTATCCTTTCCGGATGCGTATAGACATTGCAGGACTTTCCTCTAAGAAAACCCGCCAGCGTGACGCCTGCCCTTTGGGCGATGTCTATGGCGCGCGTTGTGGGGGCGGTGCGGCTTGCGAGCAGGGGAATCCTGGCCCTCGCGCATTTCCCGGCTATCTCCGAAGAAAGCCTCCCGGATGTGAGGACCATCTTGTCCTCAAGTGGGATGGCCTCGAGGACGGCATAGCCGATCACCTTGTCCACTGCGTTATGCCTGCCCACGTCCTCGGCCTGAAAGAGTATTCTCTTGCCGTCTGCGATGGCCGCGCTGTGGACGCATCCTGTAAGCCTGTACAGGTTTGAGGCCTGCTGGAAAAGGGCAAAGAGCCCTTTCAGGGCATCGAAAGATATTTTAAGCCCGCTCGTAACGGGAGGGGCGTTCTCATAAGATTCAAAGGATATGCCCCCCACGCAACCCGAGGTCCGGGCCGCGGGCCCCGGTGAGGGTTCTTCCTCCGCAGGGACGTCCACCACTATCTCCTCTCCGTATTCGATGCTCATCCGCTCGGTGCAAAAGCCCTTTCCGGAGAGGCCCTCGGTCAGGAGAAACCCCGTCACAAGCTCCCGCACCATTATGGGAGAGCAGTAGAGCCTTACGAAATCCTTCCCGTTCACGAGGATGCGAAGGCGCTTTTCGAGGGCTATCAAGTCCTCTTCCCTCGTCCTCGCCCCCTCTTTTATTCGAGTGATTACTTTTTTTTCGGCGGCGTTCACTTTTGTATTCTAACAAATCGCATTTTAAAGCTCTTTTTTTTGGCGTTTGACCTTTATCCCGGTTCTTTTTTAAATCATTTTTTGGCTCTTGCCCTGCTGTTCTGTCGCGCTATCTCGCTCCGTCGCGCCAATGGGTTAAAGAGGCCTAAAGGATAGAACGAAAAGGGGTGACCTTGGGGCTATAATAATATGTGTCACCTTTGAATATCTTCGTACAGGTCACGCCAATAAGGATTGATTGACTGGATCAATTCCGTTTTCCGTTAAAGAAAATTCGGTGTCTGTCCCCAGGTTTCAGGTTTAATGCTTTCGACTAATTAGGACCTCTATAAATTCGGCCCTGATACCGAAATCAAGCTGGTCGATATAATAAATCGTGGTATACAAACCACTATTCTTTAAAATGAAATCAGTTATGTCATATCCCCAATGCATGGCTACTGGACTGCCTTTCGGGTTAATGGGGTTCCCGTGGTATTGAGGTTGTTTAAAAAAACTTGTGTTTCCTTCCGCATCTAATTCAGCCCATCTTTCGGATGGCTTTCCTTTATTGACAAGGGGAACAGTAAAAACGTGAGCCCCGCCTTTTTTTAGAGTTCGGGCAATCTCTTTAAAAGCTTTATCGGGAGCAAATACATGCTCCATTACATCTTGGGTAATGACCAAATCCAATATTTCATCCCTAAAAGTTTGATCCTCAAGATTTTGGTTTATGAACCCGTTGATAGCTTTACCTAATGGCTCTTCTGGGTAAAACTGGGTAGGTGAATAGTTCGCACATTCCCTTTGTAATTTTATGCTTGAGGGCCGCCAGCCTGGGGAAGATTCATGAATATGGAAGGTCCGCCAATCCGGAAAGAATTTCTCAATACAGTACATAAGGGCACGTTCACGCGGGATTGATTTGCAATTAGAACATTTATAGTTTGGCCTTAGCCATTCACTTTCGGATGAAAAAATTACCTCTTGATCGCAACAATAACAGTAGCCTTTATTTTCAAGAAAAATTGCTTGCTCCATAATTTTCCCTATAATACCCCACACCCCGCCCCGCCGTAAAGGTCACTTACGAAATTTGCTCTTTTAGACCGGCCTTTCTGATAAAATTAAAATCTATGGTCCACTTCTGGGACTCCGTGAAAGAGGGCGTGACGCTCGTCAACCGGAACTGGCAGCTTGTCCTGATCCGGGTGGTGGCGTCCCTTATTACCTTCATAGGGTTTTTCATAATCGTAGGCATCCCGTTTGCCATCGCGGTGATAGCCGTTGGGGTGAACCTTTTGGCGGCCCGGCCCGAGGCATTTTTGGAAGGGCTCAAAGACATCCTCTTGAAGGGGTATCTCGGGATAGCGCTCCTCCTTGTGATGGGCATCCTCATTTACCTGATTTTTGCGGTGACGTTGTGGGTTTATGTGCTGGCAGGCTCTTTCGGGGTGTTGGGGGCCAATCTCAAAAACCCCGCCCATGCCTTTAAATTGAGCGGCTTCTTTTCCGAAGGCAAGCGGCTCTTCTGGCCCTTTACAAGGTTCTATACCATAATCGGCCTTTTCGTGATACTTGTTTTTCTTCTTTTGGGTCTTGCGGGCGGGGTCGCAGTCGTCGCCCTGGGACTCCCGAGGGAATCCCTGCCGCTCGTGGCCTTGTATTTGGTCGGGGTCTTCAGCATAATAATGTTTCTGGCGTTTGAGTTCAGCGTATTCGGGGCCGGAATAATTGTGCTTGAAAGCAGGGGGGCATGGGAGAGTGTAAAGGGGGGCTGGATATGTAGACGGATACGAAAAGAGATATTGAAATGGTGCGCGGCATGGGAGGCCGTAAAAAAGGGCTGGAGTTTCCTGGCGGCCCATCCCCGCGCCTTCTGGGGCTACGGCCTCCTCCTCTTCTCGTATTTTTTTGTCTCGCTTTTCCTGCTTGTGCTCGCTTACCCATTTAGTCTGATACCCATAATCGGGAGCCTTATAATGCTCCCGTATCAGATCATGGTCTCGGCGGTGCAGCGCTACCTCGGGCTTGTGCTTGCGGGTACGGCCTTCTCTTATTATTTCAGGTCAACCGGACCCGGCATTCCGGAAGGAGCTCCCGCGCAAGAAGGAGTTCCTCCGGGAGGAAATCCCCCGGGATAAGCCCGGCCTCCAACTCCTCCTCAAAGGACTCTTTTAAAAGGGTTTTGAATGAGGAAGGGTCGAATTCCCCCGCCACTTCCCTGAGCCCGGCCATGGCATCGGAGTCGTAATCGGAAAAAATCCGGGCATGGAGGGCCCGGTCGATCTCGTAGGGGATGGAGCCCTGCTGCAGGAACCCGTCCGTCCACCTCTTCTGGGCGGCGCCCATGAGCTTTTTCCCGTTGGTGCTCAATTCGGCAAAAGATGTGGACTGAAAACAAACCGCGCTCCTCCCCTTAATTGGTTTTTTCCTCAGTGTCTTTACCTCTACGGGGATTTTTAATTTTTTGAGCGCCCTCTCAAATGCCCGGCAGATAGCGCCGTAGCAGTCGAAGAGACCCCCTTTAAAAGGCCCCTCATAACGGGAAGAAACACTATACGTAAGTTCGTCCCCGTGGAGTATGGCACGGCCCCCCGTAGGGCGCTTCACGGCGGGGATATTTTTTCCCTTTATGGCGGAGATATTTATCCCGTCAAGCTTCTGGAACGAGCCCAGGCTCAAGGCGGGATTGCCTCCCCAATCATAAAAGCGTATTGTGGGCGGGCTCTTTCCCTCTTTGACCAACCGCGCGATGGCCTCGTCCGCCGCCATGTTGAAGGGGGCTGTATCGGAAGGGGCGCAGGGCGGCGGCGCATCTAACAGGCGGAAGATCATCCGTGCGGTTCGAGGACGATTTTCCGCTTCGTGCCGTGGACTTCCTTGAGCTTTCCCTCGATCACGCGCTCCTCGCCAAAGAGGCTTCGGAGATAGACCTTTCCGTCTTCCACTCTTACGAGGTCCACGTTTTCGAGGACAAGCTCCTCGTTTCCGGCCTTTACCATAAAAGCGCTAAGATCGCACATCTTTCTCTCCGGGTTCGGGTGTGAATTTGATATAGTTCTGCCAGAAGTCCAGCAGTTCCTTTGTTGCTTTCAAGTCCCCCGCGCAGTAACGCGCGATTTCGACGTATTTGCCGTTTTTGAATAAGTCCTTCACCTCGTAGCCCGTGGTCTCCTCCTTGGGGCTCTTGATCCCAAGGGTGCGGCACCAGATATCGAGGCTGAAGCGCCTCCGGGTGCTCCCGTAAAACGTTAGCTGGTCCAGCAAATCCAGGTGGCTCCCGTTATAGCGGTTGGGCATCAGGTCCCGGGTGGGCCTAACCCTGTGGAGGGCCGAGCGCACGAGGATGAAGGGGCAGTCGAAGCACCGCCCGTTAAAGGTTATTATCTGGTCGAAGCCCTTTACGGCGCGCCAGAATTTTTGGAGTATCTCTTTTTCCGTGCCCGTCTCGTAGCGGATGCCTTCCTCCTCGAAGGGGAGGAGGGGCTCCTTTATTCCCGGGGACTGGAAGTAGAGGGCCCCTTTGCCGCTCTCCGGGTTAAGCATCCCGATGGCGATTATCTCCCCGGTGTGGGGATAAAAAGAGAGGCTGTCCCTCACAGCCTCCTTCTCGTCTTCCGTTTCGGCGAACCTCATGAGGTATTCCCTCACGGGGGTATCGAGCTCCTCGAAGTCCCTGCCCGCCGTCTCTATGTCGAAAATGACTCTGGACACCTATGCCGTTAGCGCCTCCTCAGGAAGCGGCCTTCATCTCCTGCCGCTCAAATCCCTTGAAGACGCTCCAGGTCTTAAGGAGGTCGATTGCCCTCTGGAGCTGTGTGTCGTCCTCCTCCTTGATATTGGCGGGGGCCACCTCTACCTCTCCCTCTTTATCTTCCTTCTCTCCCGGAATGGAGTCCAGGTGGTTCTTGAGGTCTTTCTCCCTGATCACGGGGAAACCTTTCTTGCCGGCCTCGGCCTTGCTTTCTTCCATGGCCAGTTTCACTTCTATATCGGGCTTTATGCCCGTGTTCTGTATGGAGATGTCCTTGGGCGTGTAATACCTGGCCGTGGTGAGGCGCAGGCCCGAGCCGTCGCTCAGGGGGATTACGCTCTGGACCGAGCCCTTCCCGAACGTGGGGGCCCCTAATATGACGGCCCTCTTCCAGTCCTTGAGGGCGCCGGCAACTATCTCCGAGGCGCTGGCGCTCCCCTGGTTCACAAGGACTATCATCGGGATGTCCTTGTACGCGGTGTACTGGGGCAGGGTGCGGTATTCGGTCTTCCCGCCGTTTCTGCTTTTTATATAGACCACGAGTTTTTCCTGGGGCAGGAACTGGCTCGAGACCTCGACCGCGCTGTTAAGGAGGCCCCCCGGGTTGTTCCTCAAATCCAGTATTAGGGCCTTCATGCCCTGGCTGTCCAGTTCCTTCATGGCCTGGGCAAGCTCATCGGCGCTCTTTTCCTGGAACTGGGTGAGCTTCACGTACCCGATAGCCTGGTCCTTGTCGATTATCTTCGCTTTAACGCTTTTTACCTGGATTATGTCCCTTACGATGGTGAACTCTTTCGTCTCTTTCCAGCCTTCCCGGAGGATGGTGATTGTCACGGGGGTATCCTTGGGGCCCCGCATCTTCTTTACCGCGTCAAAGATGGTCATGTCCTTCGTGGACTCGCCCTCTATTTTCAATATCTTGTCCCCGGCCATTATGCCTGCCTTGAACGCGGGGGTGTCCTCGATGGGGGCTATAACGGTCAGGACATCGTCTTTCATGCCTATCTGGATGCCCAGGCCGCCGAACTCGCCCTTCGTGTCCACCTGCATCTCCTTATAGGCGTCCGGGGGCATAAAGCCCGAGTGCGGGTCCAGGGAAGAGAGCATCCCCTTTATCGCCCCGTAGACGAGATCTTTCATCTGCGGCTCTTCCACGTAATTGGCCCTCACGGCCGAAAGCACTTCCGTGAAGATTTTTAGTTCCGAATATTCTTCTTCCGCGCTTACGGCCTTGTCATAAACAAAACTGAGCACGGCGAGGGACAAGATGACCGCGATGAGGAGCCCTGCCGCCCAGAGTCCTTTCCTCTTATACATATTTTCAAACCTCCGGTTCATTTTCTTCCAAGCCATTGCAAGGGGTCGAGGGGTTTTCCTTTATATCTTACCTCGAAATAAAGCGAAGGGGCGTTCAGGAGAACGGACTCTCCCACCCTCCCTATTTCAGCCCTTTTTTCTATTATATCGCCAACTTTCAAAAAAATCTCATTCAAATTCGCGTAGAGAGTGTGATAGCCCTGCCCATGGTTCAGAATGACCAGCTGTCCGTACCCCTTGAACCAGTCCGCGAAGACCACTTTGCCCTCGAAGACGGCCCGTGCCATGGCCTCCGGGCCCGTTTTTATATAGACCCCGTTTCGGAATATGGGGGTCTTGAACTGCGGGTCCATCTGCCTCCCGTACTGGAGGGCCACGGCCCCGTTGACGGGCCAGAGGAGCCTCCCCTTGAGCCCCCTGAACCCTTTTCCCGAGTAGGCATCGTCCTCCCCCGAGCGCCTGAGCATGGAAAGGAGTTCCCGTGAGGCCTCCTTCAATTCTTGAAGGAGCTTTTTGTGGACACTCTTTTCCGTGCGCACGGAGGCCAGGACCTCCTGTTTTTCCAAACGCTTCGCGGCGAGGGAGCCTTCGGCCCGGAGGGTCGCCTCTTCCTCTTTTTTTAAACGCGCATAAAGTCGGTCAAGCTCTTCCCTCTGCCTATGGAGGCTTTTGAGGAGGTCCTTGTAGCTGTCGAAGGACTCTTTTTCCTTTCTGGCCAGGAGTTCGAGGTAGCGCCACCTCCGGAGAAAGCTTGCCATATCGTCGGCCCCGAAGAGCATCTCCAGCTCTTCGGCGTTCCCCTGCCGGTGCATCCCCCGGAGCTTTCTTTTAAGCCAGGCCCGGTGCCGCCCGAGGCTCTCCTCCGTGAGGGCTATGTTCGCCTTCGTCTGCTCTATGCGGGAGCTTGTGAGCTTCAAGTTCCGCTGTTTCACCCTTAATTCCCGTTCGAGGCTTGCAAGGGATTTTTGGATGCGCTCAAGCTCGGTAAGGACGGACGTCTCTTTCTGTTTAAGGTGTCTGAGTTTTTCTTCCTTTTTCTTTATGTCTCCCTGGATGCGCTTATATTTTTCATTTACGTCCTGGGCGGCATGGAGGAGCGGAGCGGCTAAAAAAGGTAAAAGGAAGGCAAGGAGAAGCCCCGCCCGCTTTATTCGGCCGCCCATTAGAACTTGATTCGCCCGAGGGCCACGAGGGCCCCGGCAAAACCTATGAGGAGCCCGGCGGCGGGAAGTGCGTATATGGCCTCCGCGGGCACGATGAAATTTCTCAAAACGGGGAGCGCAGAGGCAAACTCCCTCAAGGAAACTCCAAAAGCCAAAAGCCCGGCAAGCCCCGCCAGGACCCCTCCCGCAAGCCCTATTATGGAGCCTTCGAGGAGGAAGGGCGCCCTGATAAACCATGCCGTGGCCCCCAGGAGTTTCAGCGTCTCGACCTCGTCCGCTTTTCTATAGAAGAGTATCTTTACCGTGCTGTAGCAGACAAAAACGATCCCGGCAAGAAGGGCGACAAGGAAGACGAGCCCCACCGCCTTTGCCCCGCTCATGGCCGACTGGATGGAGTTCAGGAACTCCTCCCCGTACTGGACCTCCTCCACTCCGGCCATGCCCCTTAGCTCTCCCGCAAATTTTTTTACCGAGGCCGTTTTGATGAAGTCCTTCCTTAGCTTCAGCTCTATGGAGGCCGGGAGCGGGTTTTCCTCGAGCCCCTCGAGGAGGTAGTCCGAGTCCTTGAGCGCCTTTTTAAGCTCGGCAAGCGCGCTCTCTTTGGAGATATAAACCGCGCTCTGGACATGCTCGTTCTTTTTCAGGCTGTGGACGAGGTTGGCCGCTTCATCCGGCGAGGCCTCCTCCTTGAGATATACCGTGATCGAGAATTTCTCGGGGAGCTTTGCCGCAAGGTAATGCAAATTATAAACGGCTATAAAACCGAGGGTTATTATGAAAAGGCCCACCGCGATGCTCACGATGCCGAGGAGATGTATCCACTTTTCTTTCCACAGGCCGCCGAGAGCGCTCTTTAAATGATAGGGGTTCATGCGGTTTCCGTCCCCATGAGATTTCCGTCAATGAGCTTGAAAACCCTTCTGCCGGAATTCCCGTACAGGTCTCTGTTATGGGTGGCCACAAGCACCGTGGTCCCTTTCGCGTTTATGTCCTTGAATATTTTCAGTATGCCGGCCGAGGTCTCCGGGTCCAGGTTCCCGGTGGGCTCATCGGCCAGGAGGAGCATCGGTTCGGCCACTATGGCCCGCGCTATGACCACTCTTTGCTGCTCGCCGCCTGAGAGCTTGGGCGGGTAAGAGTCGGACTTGTGCCTCAGGTTCACCACCCGCAGGGTCTCCATTACCTGCGGTTTTATCTCGCGCTCCTTCATCCCCCTTATCCTCAGGGCCAGGGCCACATTCTCGTAAACCGTCCTCGTGGCCAGGAGCCTGAAGTCCTGGAACACTACACCTATATTTCTCCGGAGAAAGGGTATCTCGCCCGGCCTTATGGTGTCCCTCCTCTGTCCCGCTATCGTAATAGTCCCTATATCGGGCCGCTCCGCATGATAGACGAGCTTCAAAAGGGTGCTCTTTCCGGCCCCGCTTGGCCCCGTAATAAAAACAAGCTCCCCTTTTTCCACATGGAAAGAGAGTTCTTTCAGGGCGGGCTTGCCCTCGAAAATTTTTGTCACGTTTTCGAAGAGTATCACTCCTCCCCCTTGTGTTTTTTCAGGATGAACTCAAGGAGTATGTCATCGAGACTGTCCTTTATCCGCCCCTCCCCTTGGGTGGAGGCCGGGGCAACTTCCGGGGCTTTTTCGGCCTTCTCTTCCGGGCTTGCGGCCTGCACCTGCCCCGTATGCCTTCCCGAGATAAGTTCTTTAATCATTATCTTGTGCTGAAGCTTCATCAGCTCCTGCACCTTCATCCCCATCTCGGGACTCCCCACAAAAGGGCCGTAACTCGTCTTCTTCGAGGCCAGTATGGCCCCCTCATGATAGAGCAGGGTCAGGACAACGGGGTTTTTAATGCCGCAATCTTCGGTCTGGACATGGTAAGTCTTCCCTTTATAGGGAATGTTTGTGTTAAAGCCTACTTTCATTTAAACGGGAATATTATATAGAAGGGCGCTGCCTTCCGGCAACGCCCCTTTTAATTAGTAAGGGGCGCCGCCCCTTAGAACCCCGCTGGGGAACCAGTTCCCCAGACCCCGTTATTAAAAACATGGGTCAAGGGGGGCCCAAGGGTGCGTAGCACCCGTATTTAAAATTCCCCCTTGCGGGAGTCCAGAGGGCAGGGCCCTCTGTCAAATAAATGGGGCGGAGCCCCATGCTATAATAATTCCTCTATGGAAAAGAAGGACAAAACCTGGCGGCCCGAGGGGGTATTGCCTCTTTGCCCGGTTTGCGGGCGGGAGCTTACGGAGGACAGGCTTCAGGATGACGGGTGGCACTGCAAGTGCGGGGAAACTATACCTAAAAGACTCGTCATTGAACCTTTTGAGGGCTGCACGCACGGGCGGAACTGCAACTGCGGGCGCGAGAGAAAGAAATGAAAAAAGGACGTTTCGGCATATACGGGGGGCAGTATGTGCCGGAGACCCTTATGCCCGCCCTTCTGGAGCTTGAGGAGGCCTATAAGTCCGCAAAGAAGGACAGGGATTTTCAGGCCGAATTCAAAGCTCTTGCGGAGACCTACATAGGGCGGCCCACGCCGCTTTATTTCGCCAAAAGACTCACCGAACGTCTCAAAGGGGCGAAGGTCTATTTAAAGCGTGAAGACCTTACGCACACGGGGGCGCACAAGATAAATAATGCCCTGGGGCAGGCCCTTCTCGCAAAAAAAATGGGGAAGCCCCGGCTTATAGCCGAGACCGGGGCGGGCCAACACGGTGTGGCAACTGCCACCGGAGCCGCGCTTTTGGGCCTTGAGTGCGTGATTTACATGGGCACGGAAGACATGAGAAGGCAGGCCCTGAACGTCTTCCGGATGAGGCTCTTGGGGGCGGAGGTGAGGGAAGTGCCCACGGGCTCCCGCACGCTGAAGGACGCCATCAACGAGGCCTTGCGCGATTGGACCACGAACGTAAGAAATACGCATTACGTGCTTGGGACGGTATTCGGCCCCCATCCGTTTCCGAGCATGGTGAGGGATTTTCAATCGGTTATAGGCAAAGAGGCCAAGTCGCAGATACTTAAGGCCGAAGGGAGGCTCCCGAATTATCTAATCGCCTGTGTTGGCGGGGGGAGCAATGCCATGGGCCTCTTTTATGCCTTCCTTGAGGACCCGGTGGAGATGATAGGGGTTGAGGCGGGGGGCCGTGGGATAGGTTCCGGCCTGCACGCGGCCCGCTTTGCCGGGGGCTCTTTGGGCATATTCCAGGGCACGAAGAGCTATCTCCTTCAGGATGAGGACGGGAACGTGCTGGATACCCATTCCGTAAGCGCGGGCTTGGATTATGCATCGGTGGGGCCTGAGCACGCGCTCTTCAAAGATACGGGCAGGGTGAGATACACGTATGCCGTGGACAGCGAGGCACTTTCTTCGTTCGAGCTCCTTTCGCGCCTTGAGGGTATAATCCCCGCGCTTGAATCGGCCCACGCCATAGCGGAGGCCGTAAAGCTTGCCCCTACCCTCGAAAAGGATTCGATAGTTATCGTGAACCTTTCCGGAAGGGGCGATAAGGACGTGCAGGAAGCGGCAAGGCACATGGAGATAAACCTGTGAGCACGCGCATTACGAAGCGCTTTAATCGATTAATGAAAGAAGGCGGGAAGGCCTTTATCCCTTATATCATGGCCGGGGACCCGACTCTCGAAAGGACCGCCGAGCTGATAAAAATCCTCGAAGAGGCAGGGGCGGATATCATCGAGCTTGGGGTGCCTTTTTCGGACCCCGTCGCGGACGGCCCCGTGATACAGGAAGCGGGGGAGAGGGCGAGAAAGGCGGGCGTCACGCTCAGAAAGGTGCTCGCCTTTGTAAAGGAGATGCGGGAGAAGACCCAGGTCCCCCTCATCCTTATGACCTACTACAATCCCGTCTTCAAATACGGCGAAGAGGCCTTCATGCGGGACGCCGCCCAGGCGGGGGTTGACGGCCTCATAGTGCCCGATATGCCGGTGGAGGAGGGAGACACCATCATCCCTCTCGCCAGGAGAAACGGCATCAACGTTATCATGCTTGCCGCCCCGACCTCGGGGGAGGAGCGGCTGAAAAAGGTCGCCAGGGCTTCGGAAGGGTTCGTCTATTACGTCTCGATAACGGGGATTACCGGGGCCAGGCTCGAAATGGACCAGGGCATCGCAAGCTCCATCGAAACGCTCAGGCGCTTTATGAATAATAAAAAGCCCATCGCGATCGGGTTCGGGGTCTCGACCCCCGAAGAGGCCGCCCGCGTGGCCGGCATCGCCGACGGCGTCATCGTCGGGAGCGCGATTGTGAAGAAGGCAAAAGAAGGCGATATCGAGGGGTTTAAAAATTATATCGCCTCGCTCCGCGAAGCGATTCGTTAGATATGGAATACGAAAAGGAATCTCCTAAAACCGAAGTTATTATAGGCGACAGCCGGAATATGGAGGAGATTCGAGACGAGTCTATCCATCTCATTATTACCTCACCTCCTTATTGGCAGTTAAAGGATTATGGAGAGAAGAGGCAAATAGGGTTCAACGATTCCTATGAAGAATATATAAATAATCTGAATCTTGTTTGGAAGGAATGCTATCGCGTTCTGCATAAAGGATGCAGGCTGTGCATAAATATAGGAGACCAATTCGCCCGTTCAGTTTATTATGGGCGTTACAAGATCATTCCGATAAGAGAAGAGATAATCAAGTTCTGCGAAACCATCGGGTTCGATTATATGGGAGCCATAATCTGGCAAAAAGTGACCACCTGCAATACAACAGGCGGGGCCACCATAATGGGGTCTTTCCCATATCCGAGAAACGGCATCCTCAAGCTCGATTATGAATTTATATTGATTTTCAAAAAATTGGGCGATCCACCAAAAGTCCCCCGTTTTGTTAAGGAAGAGTCCAAATTAACGACTGAAGAATGGAATGAATATTTTGCGGGCCACTGGTATTTCCCGGGAGAAAAACAAGAAACCCACCTTGCCGTTTTTCCGGAAGAGCTTCCCAGAAGACTCATAAAGATGTTTACCTTTAAAGGGGAAAATGTCCTCGACCCTTTTTTAGGGAGCGCCACAACCTGTCTTGCCGCCAGAAATCTTTCAAGAAATTCCATAGGGTACGAAATTAATAGAGAGTTCCTCCTAATAATAAAAACAAAATTAAAAAGCGAAAACATTAAAATTTCCTGTCAAAAAACAGATAAAAACTTTAAAGCGGAAATTGAAAAACTCCCTTATATATTCAAGGACCCCGTTAAATTTGACAAAAAAATTGACCCTAAAAAGTTAAGATTCGGCTCCAAAATTGATAATTCCGATTATGCGCGAGAAGAATATTTTTCGATAAAAGAAATTTTAAGTTCTGAAATTCTGGTTCTGAATAATGATCTAAAGGTCCGGCTGATTGGAATAAAGGAAAGAAAAGATGTAAATGGCAGCGCCATAAATTTTCTTAATAATAAGCTAAAAGGGCAGAAGGTATTTCTAAAATTTGATTCAAAAAAATATGATGCCGAGGGGAATTTACTCTGCTATTTGTATCTAAAAAATAAGACCTTCATAAATTCACACCTGATCAAAACCGGCTATGTCGATGTGGACACCTCCTTAAATTTCAGGCTTAAATCCAAATTCTTATCTCTGGGAAATCATGCCTAAAGAATGGATTTTGAATCAGGCCAATCCCGAAGTCATAGAAGAAATTAAAAAAGAAATTAAAAGGTTGCAATCATGACATGGTTTAAGAGGACAAGGCAGGATTTAAAGAAGGTAAAGATCCCCGAGGGGCTCTGGGTGAAGTGCGAGGGCTGCAAGGAGATCGTTTACCGGAAAGAAATAGAGCGCAACTTGAAGGTCTGCCCCAAGTGCAATTATCATTTTAGGATCAATGCCGAGGAGAGGATAGACCTCCTCATTGACGAGGAGACATTCATCGAGGCCGATGAGAACGTGGTCTCTGCCGACCCCCTCGGCTTCAAGGACCAAATCTTATATAAAGAGCGCCTGAAGATGAACGAGGAAAAGACGGGGCTTTCTGAGGCCGTGGTCTCGGGGACGGGCCTTGTGGGGGGCTTCAAGGTCTCGCTCGTGATCATGGATTTCGCCTTCATGGGCGGGAGCATGGGGTCTGCCGTGGGGGAGAGGATAATGAGGGCCGTGGAAAGGGGCATAGAGGAGAAGGTCCCTCTTATAACCGTTTCCTCCTCGGGCGGGGCCAGGATGCAGGAGGGCATATTCTCGCTCATGCAGATGGCGAGGGTCTCGGCCGCGATAGGGAAACTAAAGAACAATTCCATCCCTTATATTTCCCTCCTTGCCGACCCCACCTTCGGGGGCGTCACGGCGAGCTTCGCCATGCTGGGCGACATCATAATAGCCGAGCCCCGGAGCCTTATCGGCTTTGCCGGCCCGCGCGTCATTGAGCGGACCATTAACCAGCAGCTCCCGGAGAATTTCCAGAGGGCCGAGTTTCTCCTCGAGCACGGGCTCATAGATATGGTCGTGCACAGGAAGGAGATGAAGTCCGTTCTCGTAAACCTCCTGGGGCATCTCGTAGTGCCCGTATAGGCCCCATCCGATGCGCTATAAGGAGGCCCTCGATTACCTCTACGGGCTTCAGAAATTCGGAATAAAGCTGGGCCTCGATAATTCCCGGGCCATTCTTGCCGCCCTCGGAGACCCGCAGGAGAGTTTCAAATCCGTCCATGTGGCGGGCACGAACGGGAAGGGCTCCACGACGGCGGCCATTTCCTTCATTATGAGGGCGCATGGATTTAGAACGGGGCTCTTCACCTCTCCCCATCTCTATAATTTCACCGAGCGGATTAGGATGGACGGCGGGGAGATAACGGAAGAAAAGATAATAGACCTTACATGTAAGGTAAAAGAACTTGTCCAGGAAAGAACCAGATTCCCCGCTGATTTCTCGCCCACTTTTTTTGAGATAGTGACCGCGATGGCCTTCCTCTACTTCAGGGAAAAATCCGTCCAATGGGCCGCCGTGGAGACCGGCATGGGCGGACGGCTCGACTCCACGAACGTGATAATGCCCGAGGCCGTGGTGATAACCCCCATAGGGATAGACCACAAGGAGTTCCTCGGCAATACCTTGGGCGAGATCGCATCGGAAAAGGCCGGGGTAATCAAGGAGGCCCGCCCGCTGATACTCGCCTCGCAGCAAGAAGAAGCATTAAAAATCCTTCTAAGAAGGGCGGAAGAAAAATCCGCGCCCGTTTATATTTACGGCAAGGACTTCCGTTCCGTGCTTAAGGAAGAGACCCCTGAAGGCATAGTTTTCGATTACAAGAGCCCGGTCCTTACTTTAAAAGACATCTTTTTTCCCCTTACCGGAGATTTTCAATCTGTAAACGCCTCCCTTGCCATCAAAACTGCCCAGGTGCTGGGCTTTAAGGACGAGGAGAAGATAAGACAGGGGTTGCGGGAGGTGAGCCTTCCGGGGAGGCTTGAGCTTGTCTCATCCAATCCCGAGATTCGCCTGGACGGGGGACACAACCCGGAGGCCGCCCGGGCACTGGCCCGGGCCTTGAGCCATATTTTCCTTAAAGGCAAGAGAAGGCTTATACTAATCGCCGGGATAATGAGCGACAAGGACATTGACGGGATATTAAGAGAGCTTTTGCCCATCGCAAGCGAGGCGATATTCACCGCGCCATCTTACGGCAGGGCGGCCCCTCCCGCCCTGCTTAAGTCCCGCGCGGAGGCGCTCGGGTTCAAAGCGGGGCGCATATCCAACTCCGTTGGCGATGCCCTCAAGACGGCAAAAGAGATCGCCCGCCCCGATGACTTGATCCTTGTGGCGGGTTCCTTTTATACGGCCGGGGAGGCCAAAGAGGCCCTCTCGGGAAAAGGCACCCTTACCGGGCTGAGGGAATGCTGAGGCCAGGTACCCTCTTTTTCCTGTTAATTTCGTTCTTTTCTTTTCTTTCCCCCTTTAATGGAGAGGGCGCGGAGCGGATAGAGGCCGAGGAGATGAGCTTCGAGGAGGGCGTCTATACACTCCGGGGCGGCGTCTTCTTCGAGCGGGACGGGATTACGATTCGCGCCGAAGAGGCGGCCTATAATGAAGAGAAATCGGAGCTTCATCTTAACGGGAATGTCTCCTATGAGGATGAGGACATCATCCTTAAAGCCCAAGAGGCAATTTTCAATCTTGAAAACAAGACCGGCCAGGCAACCCAAGCCGAGATATTCGTAAAGAGAGACGGGTATTTCATAAAGGCCGAGAGTCTCGAAAAGACGGGAGAGACCGAGTACAGCCTTAAAAAGGCCCAATTCACGACCTGCGATTCCCCTCACCCGGCATGGAGCATAAGAGGGAGAAGCGCAAAAATGGTGCTTGGCGGGGCCATTAAGGCCACGAATGTGACATTCTACATAAAAGACGCAGTCCCCGTCCTCTATTTCCCATACCTGATTGCCCCCATACTGGTTGAAAGGCAGACCGGGTTTCTTGCCCCAACCATTGGGCACCGGGAGTTTTCCGGGGTCAACGTAAGGCTTCCTTTTTATTGGGCGATGGCCGAAAACAGGGACGCAACGTTCAAGCTCGATTACCACAGCCTGCGCGCCATAGGGCTGGAAACTCAGGGCCGTTTTGTCGAGTTCGGGGGGTATGAGGGTGACCTTACTCTCAATTTTCTGCGGGACTGGGTGGATGAGAGGAATTATTTCGTCTTGGACGGGTACACGAGCGCTCCTTTCGGGCATATAGATGCAGACCTCGCCAATTATCCGGATTATTATCGGCTCTATAAGACGGCTATCCAGGAGAGGGCGCAAAGGTTCCTGGAGACCAGGGGCGAAGCGGAGCTGAAGGGTTTTGAGGGCGGAAGGGTATATCTCGTAAGCCGGTTTTTTCAGGATACCGCCCCGGGGGTTGAGCAAGGGGCTATATTACAGAGGCTTCCGGAGGTGGGCTTCTTCATAGAGCCCGCAAGGAAGGGTCCCTTCCTGTTTACGTCCGACGTATCGGCGGCGAATTTTTACCGAAAAGAGGGACAATGGGGAGAGCGCCTCTCGGTCTCGCCCAGGCTTTCCCATTCGCTCGGGGACTCGGTGAACCTCTTCCAGTCGGTCGGGATAGACGGGAGGGCGTATTCCATGTATGAGCCGGGTGAGAATTCCTCGCGGGCCGCACTGAATTACGAGGGTTCAATAAGGGCAAGGTTCAGGAAGCCTTATGGCCGGACAACCCATTTCATCGAGCCAACGCTCTCCTTTTTTTATAAGGGTTTTAGCGGAGATGAGCCCCCCGTTCTCTTCGATTCCGCGGAGCTTGAGGAAAACACCTCTTTAATCGAGGCATCCCTCCTTAACAGGTTTTACCGGAACGGGGGGGAATTCATGCTCTTTAAGGCCGCGGCCCAATACGATATGAGGGCGGAGAGGCCTTTCAGGCCCCTTGAGCTAAACCTCTTCATGGTGCAGCCCATTTGGATACGGGCGGCCCTTACCTATGATATTAACAGCACCGACATAGACCGGGCAGACATCGAGACCGCCTTCAGCCCGATAAAGGACCTGGCGCTCCGGGTCAGGGAGATATACTCGAGGACCGATGATACCTGGACGCACAACCTGGGCTTCACGTCCACTCCTTTGAAACGGGTAACCTGGGACGGGGATGTCTGGTACGATTCGAAGGGGGCGGGTCTGCGCGACATGAGGACCAGCATCCGGTATTTGAGCCAGTGCTGGGGGGTAAAGCTCATTGTCTTGAAACGGCCGGAAGATTTGTCCTTTTTTGTCCAGTTTGAGCTCCCGGGATTATTCAGGGCGGACCAGGCCTGAGCAATTTTTGCCCTTTTTCCCGTAAAATAATTGTTATATGGAATGCATGGAATGCAAAACCTGCGGCGGCAGGGTGCGTCCGGTATTCGGCTGAAGGAAGGTAAGGCTGGGCTGCATGGACTGCGGCAGGACTTATGAGCTCGGGGATTACCTGGAAGAAATAGACGAAGAGCTCTGGGAAAAAATATCCCGGCGCGACTGCGACAGGGCTTGACGGAAGAAGCGCTAAAAAAAATAGCCTCGCTTTACTCCGCGATGGACGCGGCTTATGACGAGGTCGCCGGCCGGTATAACGTGAGCTGCGGGGACTGCGACGACAACTGCTGCACGCAGAGGTTTTACCACTATACGCTTGCCGAATACCTCTATCTGCTTGAGGGCGTAAAACAGCTCCCCGCCGGGAAACGGGATCTTATTTTCAGGAGGGCCAAGGTCGTAACCGAATCCTATGCGCACGAGATGGCCGCGGGCGAGGTCTTCAAGCTCATGTGCCCGGCCAATTTCGAGGGGCTCTGCTCGCTTTACGAATGGCGCCCCATGATATGCCGCCTGCACGGGGTCCCTCACCATTTCAGGATGCCGGACGGCACGGATAGGACGGGCGGGGGCTGTCACAGGATAGGGGAAGGCGCCCTCCCGGGCATGGACCGCACCCCTTTCTACAGGACGCTTGCGGAGATAGAAAAAGAGCTCCGGGAGGGGCTCAACTACAGGCAGTGCATAAAGAAGACCACCGCCCAGATGCTCTTCGACATGGCGTTCGAGCTGGATATCGATGGGATGTAATGGCCAGGCTTCTCCTCGACGGATATAACCTGATAGGAGTCCTGCACAGGGACATGGATAAGGCCCGGCTCGCCCTCCTTGAAGCCCTTATAAGTTACAATAAAAAAAGAGGGCATGAAATAACCGTGGTCTTCGACGGGTGGCGAGGAGGGACGCGCGAGGGGACCCGGACGGCCCATGGCGGGATCAGGATAATTTTCTCGAGGCTTGGAGAAACGGCTGACGTGGTTATAAAGCATCTTATTAAAGAGAATGAGGGCAAGGGCCTCATAGTGGTCTCGAGCGACAGGGAAATACAGCGTGCGGCCTGGGCCGCCAGGGCGGTCCCCATCGGCTCGGAAGAATTTTTGGAAAGGCTCTCTTCCAAAGGGGAAAAGACAGGGACCCTGAACCTCTACCCGATGTCCCCCGAGGAAGACCTTGAAGAAGAGGGACCTCCCGGAAAACGCGGCCGGACTTTTTCGAAAAAAGAAACGCTGTCGAAAAAAGAAAAGGCGCGGGAAAGGGCCCTCATTAAACTACGGTGAAGGGAAACTCTGATGAACGAAAAAGCTACCGTACTTGTCGTTGAGGACGAGCGGAAGATATCCGAAATAGTGAAGCTCTATCTCGAAAGGGAGGGCATAAGGCCGCTGCTTGCGGCCACATCGGAAGAGGCCATGAGGCTTATGAAGCAAACTCCGGACCTCGTGGTCCTGGACCTCATGCTCCCCGATATGCCGGGAGAAGAGATCTGCGCCTGGATAAGGCAGAACTACGACATACCCATAATCATGCTCACGGCCAAGACCGGCGAGGACGATATCATAAAGGGCCTGGGCCTTGGCGCCGACGATTACGTGACGAAGCCCTTCAGCCCCGGCGAGCTCATGGCGCGGATAAAGGCCCAGTTGAGGCGGCACAAGCGGCCCTCCACGAAGATGAGCTTTAACCGGGCCGCCCTCGTAATAGACGTTTTAAAACGCGAGGTCCTGCACGACGAAAAGCCCCTCACGCTTACCCCCTCGGAGTTCGGCATACTCGTGGCCCTCGCCGAGAGGCCCGGGCGCGTGCTTAGCCGGCTTCAGCTTGTGAACATGGTGCAGGGCTATGATTTCGAAGGCTACGAGCGCACCATAGACGCCCACGTGAAAAACCTCAGGCAAAAAATAGAGGACGACCCCAAGAACCCGAGCTTCATAAAGACGATCTACGGGGTCGGCTACAAGTTTATCGGCGAAAAGGATGAGGACTAAACTATTCATCGCCTTTCTGCTCGTTATCTCCCTTGCCCTTTTTTCGAACCTCATATTCGAAAAGCTGATAATCAGGGACTTTGACGATTACATAAAAGGGACGAGGGAGGACCATCTCTACTGGCTCCTGGCGGCCATAGAGAGCAGCTACTCCCCCGTGGAGGGCTGGGACCGGAGCGCCCTTATGAACTCGCTGCACTGGGCCATGATGCTCCGCTTCGAGATAGCCGTAAACGACCTTGATGAGAAGCTCATTATTACCTCCGAAGAAATAACCGGGCACCTTACGGAATCCATGAAGCGGAAGATGCAGATAGTGGAGCCCGAAGGAGGCGATGGGGGCGCCTTTGAAAAATACCCTCTCTTCAGCGGGGGGGAGGAGATAGGCACGCTCCTTGTGCGGGACATAACGAGAGAGGACTCGCCGCTAAAGGTGAAAGAGACGATATTTAAAGAAAGGGGAAAGCTCTTCCTCCTCAGCTCTTTTCTGATTGCCGGGGGCGGGGCGTTTCTCCTTGCGCTCCTTTTCACCCAGTTCCTCTCGAAACCCGTCCGGGAGCTTAAGACGGCCTCCGAGGCCGTGGCGAAAGGCGATTTATCTGTAAGGCTCACGACGGGGGCCGACGAGATAGGGAGGCTAAAGGCCGCGTTCAACAAGATGGCCGAAGCCCTCGAAAGGGAGGACTCCCTCCGGAAACGCCTCATGTCCAACGTGGCCCACGAGCTGAGGACCCCGCTTGCCGTTATGAAGGCCCGGCTTGAGGCCATGCTGGACGGCATCATAGGGACCGAGAAGCCCGACCTTGAGAGCCTGAAGGCCGAGCTTGACCACCTTGCGCGCCTTATCGGGGGCATAGAGGACGTTGCCAAGGCGGAGGCCAGCTTCTTTAAAAAGAGCGAGCCCGAGGAGATAAGCATCGAGGAGTTCCTCTCCGGGATCGTCGAGGGCTTCAGCCCCTTGTTTGCCGAAAAGGGGCTCTCCCTGAAACTCCTCGCGGACGGGGACCTCACCGTCTTTACCGAGCCCGAAAAAGTTGAGAAGGTCCTGAGGAATATCGTCTCAAACGCGCTCGCTCATACCGAAAAAGGCGGGGTCACGATAGATTACGGGAAGGAGAAGGGCCGGGACGGCTTCTTCTTCATAAAGGTGAAGGACACCGGGAACGGCATACCCCCCGAAGAGCTTCCCAATATATTCAACAGGTTTTACAAAGGGAAGAGGTCCAAAGGGCTTGGGCTCGGGCTTGCCATCTCCAGGGAGCTTATAGAGATAATGGGAGGAACGATAGAGGCCCGGAGCGAGCCCGGAGAGGGATCTGTCTTTACGCTCCGCCTTCCTGGCGCTCCAGGGCCGAAAGGCTCTCTTTCAGAGAGGATAGGAATTCATCGGGGCTCTTAAAGGCTTTCGGGTCCATGGGCTCTCCGAAGCTGACCCGCACCTTCACGGGTTTTAATAGAAAGCTACCCCGGGGCAGGGCCTTATAAGCCCCTTTTATCCAGACAGGCACTACCGGCACGCCTCCTCCCAAAGCAATAGCCGCAATACCTTTTTTCAGCTCCATCAAGTTCCCGTCATAAGAGCGCCCGCCCTCGGGGAAGATGCAGAGGGATTTCCCTTCCTTCAATGCCTCCTCGGAGCGCCGGATAGCGCTCGCGAGATGCGCCTCGTCGATAGGGATGACATGAAGCGCCTTACCTAAAAAAGACAGCGGGAACCGGCTGAAATATCTCCTTAGCCCCTGAAAATAGAGCCTCTTTAAAATCCTACCCGGCAATACCGCCGCCAGCACGAAGGCGTCAATAAAGCTCGTATGGTTTGGGGCAAGTATAAAGGGGCACTCCGGGATGTTCTCTATCCCCTTCCCCTCTACGTGGAAAAGGAGTTTTGAAAGGAGCTTTATAAGGAGCGCAAAAGGTATGGAAAGGAACCTGTGGACCGCCCTTTCCGGCCCAAGCTTTACCTCTTCTCCTTTGACCGTCAGGGCCGAAACATTTCTCATTTTTAGGGTAAGCTCTCCCACGGTCTGCACGTCCGCCAGAAAGTCATCCGGGAGTCTTTCCCCTTTGGAAAGGAATTTCTCTTCTAAAGAGGAAAGGAGTTCGAGTTTTTTAAGGGAATCGAGTCCAAAATCCAGCTCCAAGTTCTTTTCTTTCCTTACCGGAACGCCTTTTCCCATTAATTCAAAAAAGCTCGCCGCGACCCTCTTCCCTACCAGGTCTTTAAGAATTTCGGGGTCCGTCTCCTCTCTCGCGTGTGCTATGAGAGCTTCTTTTAACCGGTATCTTTTTATTTTCCCTAATGAGGTCTTCTGGATCGGCCCTGTTATGAGGTTATAACCGGTAAGGCGCATGTAGGAGGGGAGTTTCGCCGATATCTCCTTAAGCTCCCAGCCGATGGCCTCGCCTATGTTGGAAATTTTCTTCTCCCGGGCATGTTCCAGGTTGGGGACAATAACGGCTCGGAGCGCGCCCTTGTCCTCGTAAACGCCGATTTCTTTAATAAGCGGGCCCTCCCCGTATGCCTTTTCCACCTCTTCGGGGTTAACGTTCTTCCCGGAGGCGAGGACTATCATCTCCTTTTTCCTTCCGGTGATATAAAGATATCCGTCCTTGTCCAGATAGCCCAGATCCCCCGTGCGGAAGAAACCATCCATGAACACCTTCGAAGTCTCTTCGGGCTTCATCCAGTAGCCTTTCATTACCATGGGGCCGCGGATGAGCACTTCGCCGTCTTCAATCTTTATCTCCGCCCCGGCTATGGGCTTTCCGACCGATCCCGGCTTTCTTCTGGAAAGGGGATTAAATGCCGCAACAGGGCTTGTCTCCGTAAGCCCGTAGCCTTCGACTACCGTAAAGCCGAACCCTTCGAGGCTCTCCATGACCTCGGGCGCAAGCCGGGCCCCTCCAGAAGCAAGGAGCTTCAGTTTCCCTCCCAATGCCAGGTGGGCTTTTTTGAAGAGGATTTTCCCCGCGTTTATCCCGGCACTTCTTCTAAGGAAAATGCACACCCGGAGAACGGGCTTAAGCGGAGCGGGCAGCTTTTTTTTCATGTTGGATGCCATGATTTCCAGCATCTGCGGGACGGCTACTATAATCGTCACCGATCTCCGTGCCGCAACATCGGCAAGCTCCTTCATCGAATGCAAGAGCGTAACCGTGGCCCCCGCTACGAACGGCGCTATAAGAGTGCCCATCAAGGGATAGGCATGATAAAGGGGCAGGGCGGCAAGCACGTTCTCCTCCGGCCCCACAACGCCCGTTTCAAGGAGCGCAAGAACATCGGAGATGAGGTTTTTATGCGTGAGCATCACCCCTTTCGGGGGCCCAGTCGTCCCCGAGGTGTAGAGGAGGACCGCCGTATCGTCCGGCCCCTGCCCTTCAGGGGCCTTAAAATCTATCGATGTGGGCTCCGCCCCCAGCCCCCGCTGAGGCTCTGTCAAAACGGGGGCTGAAGCCCCCTCGGGCCCCTCAGACTCCCATATTTTCTTAAACTCATCTGACCCAAATTCGACAACCCGTGCCCCTTCAATTAACCTCCCTAAATGGGCTGTTTCCTTTGCCGCAAAGACGAGCACGGGGGAGGAATCCTCCAACATGGCCCTGACCTCGCCCTCGGGGGCCATCTCGTTTACCGGGACCGCTATCGCTCCAGAAAGAATTACTCCGAAGAACGTTAGATACCATTCGAACCTTGCCGGGGAGATTATGGCGACTCTATCTCCTGGGGAGATGCCTTCATTTATTAAAAATGAGGCGACCTTTTTAGCCTTCTCTATAAAATCTCCAAATGAAATATCCTTATCGGCCCCGTCCTCCCGATAATAATAGGCAACCTTTTGTTCGTGTTCTTTGGCGGAATGGAGAAATGCCGAGGGAAGGGTTTTAGCCTCAAGCGCCTCAACCATTAAGAAGCCTTAACGCCTCTTCGTGAAGGGCAATGTTCGCGGAGGCAAGGAGGGTGGCCCCCCTTCCGATGCCCAACCCTTCGGCCTCGATGTCTTTCCCCTCTATATCGGTAAAGACGCCCCCGGCCTCTCTCACGAGGATGTAGCCCGCCGCGTAATCGAAGCTCCTCGAGGGCGCGGCATTTGCAAAAACGCTTATCGCCCCGGAAGCAAGATAGGCAAGGTCGAGGGCCACGGCCCCCATGCAGCGGGTCTTCCTTGCCGCCCTGAGGAGCGGGAGCATCTCTACGTAATCGGTCGAGGGGTTTTGGGCCTCGAAGGCCACGAGCTTTAAAATATTGTCCTCTTGCGTGCTTACTTTCTCTTTCCGGGCCGAGCCGACTGAGCTTGTATAAGCCCCTTTCCCCTTCTCCGCCCAGAACTCCTCTCCGTTCACAAGGTTTATCACGTAGCCGGTCTCGATAGAGCCGATTGTATCCCCCCCGGCTATTGCAATGGAAGCTCCGTAAAAGGGCACCCCCGCCACGGCGTTCCTGCTCCCGTCGATCGGGTCTATTACGGCCGCCTTTCCGCCGCCCCCGTTCAATTCAATAACCCCGGCCTCCTCCGTGATGATCGAAAACGGCTCTCCCGTCGCCTCCAGGTGCTTTAGGATTATATTTTCGGCTATCTTGTCCACCGGGTATGTGCGGTCTCCCCCCGCGCCTTTCTCCCCCGGGGCTTCGCCTTTTATGCGAATGGTTTTTATCCGGTCGAAAATCTCTTTTCCGGTTTCTCTCAGTTCTTCGATTCTCATAAGGGTATTTTAAGGGTTCTTTTTACAGTACACAGGCTTATACAAACTGAGCTTCTTCAAGTGCTTCGTCTTCGCGTCCGTGCACCTTATGGGTTCGATGACCCTGTAGCCCCTTGCGCAGGAAAGCGTAATCCTGACAGCCTCCTTTAATGTGACCTTGTGCCCCGGCGAGACGAAGAGCACCCGCGCGTTGTCCCTCGTCCTCAAGGCCGCCCCGACCACTTCCCCTCTGAAGCGGAGCGGCGAAAAACTCCCTCTCTCCGCTCCGGGCTCTTCGTATTCGCCTACAAGGCGGGACTTCGCGCAGCCTATCGCGGGGGTATTTAGAATTACCCCCACATGGCATGCGAGACCGAAACCCTGCGGATGCGCCGTGCCCTGCCCATCGAGAATAAGGAGATCGGGCTTTTTCTCGAGTTTCCTCAGCGCTTTTATTATCGCCGGGCCTTCGCGGAAGGAGAGATACCCCGGCACATAAGGGAAGGTTACTGTTTCTATCTGTATGCTCTCGTCCAGCAATTCCAGCTCGGGATATGAGAAGAGGCATGCCACGGCCAGCACCTTGTCATCGAAGAAGGAGGCGTCGGCTGCGGCGACGAGGCGGGGCTTTTTTCTTAATGGGGCGAGGCGGAGCTTTTTCTTTAAAGCCTCCCGCACTTTTTTTGCTTCCTGAATGTTTTCAGGCTGTGGAATCTTTAACCCAGCCAAGATAGTCCTTCGAGCCGCGCGCAATCGGGATCGCTATCACCTCGGGCACGGTGTAGGTGTGAAGCTCCTTAACCCGCCCTTCCAACTTCTCATAAAGGGAGGCCTTTGTCTTTACTATAAGGAGCACCTCTTTTTCGTCCTCCACCTTGCCCTGCCAGAAATATATCGAGCGTATGTCCTTTACGATATTCACGCAGGCCGCGAGTTTTTCCTGGACGAGCGCCTTTGCGATCTTTGCCCCCTCTTCCTCGTTGGGGGCGGTTATATAAACCACAAGGTAGTCAGTCATTCAGACCTCCAGTCTCCCTTTATTCAAGAGGATTATTTTTTCGCCTCTTTTTGTAAAGAGCGTGACGGTGGGCTTGAAGAGCACAAAATCCTGGTGGAAGGGGGCCTTGGTCTTTCCGCCAAAGGTGCTGTTGTCGCCCAGGGCTATATGGGCCGTGCCCGCGATCTTTTCCGATTCGAGTATGTTATCGGGCCTTTTTGCCATATCGTTTGTGCCTATCCCAAGCTCCGCCACATTGGCATTCAAAGGGGACGCCTTAAAGCGCTGATAAAGCTCATTTACGAACGGCTCACTGCCTTTTACGAGCACCACCATGCCGTTCTCGATGACAAGCGTCACAGGGTTTTCGAGCTTTCTTGTGGCGGCCCATTCGAGGACGAGCCGGCCGTCGGCCGTGCCCTCCACCGGGGCAAGATAGACCTCCCCCGCGGGGAGGTTCCCGAAGCTCCCGGGCCTCCTCAGGTCACCCGTATCCTCTTCGACCAGTCTCTTCCCCCTCTCGAACGAGAGGCGGGTTCCGTTCGGGGCCTTTACCTCTATCCAAGCGGCTTTTTTAAGGGCCGCCTCAACCAAATGGCTCCTTTTTTTCATTTCTTTGTAATTCACGCCCATTGGGCCTTCGAGCATGGCGGCGTCGAAGAGCGGCATGCTCGCGTACCGCGCCCCGGCCTCAAGGGTCAGGAGCTTTCTGAAAATAGTATGGCTTGTGGAGTAATTCGAGAGGGCTATGACGGCGTTAACGGCCCTTACTGGATTTTTCCTTATGATCTCCGCCGCTCTTTCAATTCCATCCTCGTCTATTTTCTTTTTTAGAATAGCCTTTAAAATCTGTTCCCTTATAAGCGAATCCGTTATCTTTTCCCCGAATGCCGCGCGCCAGATCTTCTCCGGGGGCTCGATGGCCGGCCCCCCTCGGGAAGGATATTCCATATAGACGACTTCCTTCGCGTACTCCCGCCCGACTTCCGCCGCGGCCTTCGCGATATCCACGAGGGAATTTCTTCTTTTAAGTTCCTCATTCGAGATGGACTCCTTCTCTTTTTTTGTGACCCTGTCCGTAAAGACCAGCACGCGCTCCGTGGGCCGGACGCCCAGGTTGAAGGAATATATCTTTCCCAGCGATTCCAAATTCATTTAAATTCCTCTATTCAAACATACAGTTCCATTTATATGAAAGGGTCAATCGTGAAAGGTGAGCGTTTCAGCAGGTAAGATGAAATGCCGCCGCCACCTTGCGGCCCGAGAGGTTATTAAAGAGCTTCACGGCCTCGCCGGTCTTCGCCACGTGCACCTCTATTCCTTTTTCTTTGACGGCAAGCACGGTCTTCCCCGGCACTTTCATTACCCCGTCGTGCCCCGTGCCTATGACAAGCACCTCGGGGGGCCTTTTAAAGAGGCCCTCCAGGTCTTCGGGCTGGAGGAGGTGCCCCTCGATGCGCCACCAGGAGGAATCTATCTTCTTATCGGGATAAATTATCAGGTCGGAGGTGAAGGTCTTCCCGTCGATCACGATCCGCCCGAACGAATAACCGTCTATATGCATAGGAGTATTTTACTCCAAATTACTATCTCTGGAAGAGGTTTCACATATGCATCTCATTGCATCTGATGCCCCCCGGCCTTCATAAGGGCGGGGCTTATCCGCAGGAACACCTCGAAGGAAAAAGGCAGGTCCCCATAGAGGGGCCGAAGCTCGTCTTCAGGTATATATACGGTCCCCAGGGCGCCAATCGAGACGAAAAATTTCTCCCCGGCCAGCACCTTTCGGGCCGCCCCGAGCCCCAGGCTCCAGATATTGAATTTCTCGTCATGATCTTCCAACCCCAGCTCCTCGGCCGCTTTTTCGATAAATTCCGTCCTCCCGAAGAAGGAATTTTTTTCAGATGAATAATCGGCCTCCAATAAGAAAGAGTTCTGGGCCTCGCCCGGCTCCGGGTCGTTCATGCCCCAGACGAAGGACGCGGCGAGGTTTTCCCCCCCGCTTATGGGCTTGTTCCAGATGAGGGAAGCCGTCGTGCGCCTTAAGTCCACGCCCGGCTCAAGGGGCTCCGGGTTATGAAGCATCCCGTGCGAAACCTGAATGGCAGTGTTCTCATCCGGGTTCACCGAAACCCTTGCGCTGTATGAATCGAATTTGGGCTCGTCTATGTCGTACCTGTTCTCATCGGGCTCCTCGCCCTTAAAGATGGAGGCATCCACCTTAAAATCCTTATACACAAGACCGCCTGTAAACACCCCGAATACTATATGCGTCGAATCCTGCCAGTGGTGGCCGAGCGGGGCATCGGGGATGTTAAGGGCCGAGGGCCTGTGGAGGTAAACCGGGGGGCCGAGGGCAGGCTCTCCCGGCAGGCCAAAATAGATAAAAAAGGACGAACCGGGACCGGTCTTCCTGCTCCACAAAAGGGCAAGCTCCCCGAAGAGGTCATGCGGGTGCTGGCGGTCTATGAGCCTCTCCCCGCCCCAGGTCTCCCCCGTCTGAAAAAGGAGCGGATAGCCCCTCCCGCCCACCGTAAGGGGCTCGAGGGAGAGCATTCCCCGGAGGGCGATCCGATCCTTAGGGCTCAATTCCTTTTGGGCCATAAGCATGAACCAGTTAAGCGCATCCGTGTCCTCGTCCCCGCGTTTTTCCCCATTAAAAGTGTTCTGGTTTGTGTAGCGCAAAAAAATATTCGCATGGAACATGGCGTCCCAGCCCGCGAGGCCCAGATGCAGGGCGTGCATCGGCGAGGAGTCCGGTATCCAATTTGTCCCTGCCGAATCCCTGTTCACCGGATAATCGGACAAAAGGAGCCCCGGCATTTGCATTGGATGCTCCCCGGCAAAGGCAAACCCCCCCATTAAGGGTAAAAAGAAAAGGATGAGGCAGATCGGTAAAAAGAGGTTATTAATGGGGTATTTGAATTTCGCGGGCATAAGAGAAGTCTACTACCAGAATCAGATGGTTTCAAACCGATTACGCGCCTCCCTTTTAAGCTGAAACGAAAAGTTCTTGACAACCCCAAGACGAACCTGCGATTATTTTTAGGGCAAAGCGTTGCAGTTACGCTTGCCCGGGGAGGAAGGTCATGTTGCTGATGTTTGCTCGCCTGCCCCGGAAGGCTGGCTTTTTCCTTTTTTTCATCGCGACCATTTTCTTGTCCTTTCCGGCATATGGACTGGACGGACAGTGCATCTCCGTAGTCTGTTTTGACGGCAGTGTCCACGCATGCGGCTTTGACTGCAGCGCCCTCAAGAGCGGGAGCACGGGAGGGGGGGGAGTGCCGCAGCAACCCCAGGGACCGTCGAAGGAAGAGCTTGAGCGGCAGAGAGTCGAGTCGGTACACGACTGGAACGACATGGGAGCGGAGGCCTACGAGCGGGGAGATTATAATTCGGCGGTCAGCTATTTTCAGGAGGCGTTAAAATACGACCCTCACAACCCCTCGCTCATCGACAACCTCGCCGCCGCCCGCGAAAAAGCCATAGCGCCCTCCGGATCCACCATATCTGTCCCGGCTTACCTTTCCTCCGTGAGCACCGCGCTTGAGCTTGTGTCTGTGACGCCCGCCCTGCTCATCCTCCACCCCTCGCCCTATGTCAGGGAAGAAGCCCAGAGGCAATTGGTCGAGGAGACCCTGAAGGCAGTAGCCAATGCGGCAGCCGAAATGGTCATATCTGAGAACGGCAGGGCCCAATCGCTGAGCGGGTTATCGTGGGACACCGAGGCGGAAAAGGCCGCCAAACTCGCCGAGGCCGAGCGGGTATCAAGGGAGGTCGAGGGCCTGAGGCTCTCGGCCCATGAGGAGGCACGGATGAAGGCCGGGGCATTGGGAGCACCCGAACTCTCGGGCGCGGGCAACATCGACATCGTGCCGGGCCCGGCGATGTCGCAGCTCATCGATGCGAGCATCTCGGGGTTGCGCTGAGCAGTCGGAGGCAAACGGATGATAACCGGAGTTCGCGGTGCGATATAAACGCAAGGAGGTATCGGTCATGAGGTTTATTCAATTTCGTGCGGCGGGCGTGCTTGCTCTCATCGCCTTTCTGGCGGGGTGCGCAATGCCTGCCTATCAGCAACAGCCACAGCAGGAGACGTTCACCGGCCACAAGTTCTGGTATGAGCCGACAAACGGCACCGTCGGTTACCATATGAGCATCGGGAGGTACCTGGCAAGATACAAAGGCACAACCTCCGCCGAGCGTGGATGCACAAACGGGGATCTCCAGACCGCCGGGATACCCGGCGCAACATCCACCCGCGACCTCATAGTGAGCGGCTCGCTGCCGCCCGGCATAGATTTCAATTCTAGTGTACTGTCCCTTAAATAGCTGGTGGTAAAAGAAGTTTTATGATAAACTACTTCATGTCTCGACGCGCTATGCCTGTAACGCTAAATGAAACAGACGGCCAGGAGTTGAAGAGGTGGGTCAGT
>Ga0214473_10001357_pt1 | contig 32595 bp, 26 predicted proteins | sample RVTome_7_FD_203509 | JGI IMG/M metagenome (GOLD analysis project Ga0214473, IMG submission 203509) | Soil microbial communities from uranium-contaminated site in the Upper Colorado River Basin, Wyoming, United States - RVT98D197 | ecosystem: Environmental > Terrestrial > Soil > Contaminated >...
GATCGAGATCGCGGCGCCCGAGGAGATCGCGCTCGAGGATGAGACGCCGCCTCTCGAAGTAGAGCCGTATGATCATCCGGACGAGCTCGGCCCGCGCCGCCTCGGCGGCTCGCTGCTCGCGCAGCAGTGCGACCTCGTCCCGCGCGAACAGGAGACGGTCGAGGGGCAGCACGACCGTGAGCTCCAGCGAAAGCTCGTCATCCACGGAGTAGTTCGAACGGTCCCGATCCGCTTCGAGGAGCGCCGAGTGATCCCACCCCTGCCCGCGCCGGCCCCCCAGTCGCACCGTGGGCAACAGACCGCTCAACCTGGCGCGTGTCACCGCCGCCCCGACCCGATCCGGATGAACCCTCAGCTGTGCCACAGCTGCGGTCACGACGCTCCCGACGCCGGGTTCCTGGCTTGCGAGCCGCCGCAGCGCCGCCCCGAGCTCGCGCGCGGCGGGCTGTGGCGCCGGTGGCGCCTCCTGCGCGCGTGCGCCGGTCACCGACAGCGCCCACAGGGCGAGGATCGCCAGCATCTGCCTCACCGATCGCCTCGCTCGAGCGCTCGGAGCGCCCTCGTCCGAGCGCCGCGCTCCCAGGCGCAAAGCAGTGCGGACGGGCAGGGGGGCGGCGGATCGTCTGGGGCACGGGGGGACATGTGCGTCCAGGCAGCGGGCGGAGCCGCGGCGGCGTTCCTCCAGGCGAGCCAGAGGCGCGCCGTGGTGATCGCGGCCTCCCGTCCTTCGGGCGACGCAGCCGAGGTGCTCGTCCGACGCTGCTCGCGGGCCGTCAGGGTTACCCCCACGCAGGGGAGCCAGGGCCGGCGCGCGCAGGACGGCAGACTCAGGGCGGTGATGCAGAATAGGGCCACCAGGGGACCCCGCTGGCTGCGAGCGGCCATGGCTGAGCAGTCATCGGCCGGCCGGCCGTCCAGTTGCGCGTGGACGGCCCTCCGCCTCAGGTCGAGTCCCCGACCGTCCCGCGCCCGAGCACCACGGTTGCCGAATGGGCCACGGATACGAAGCGATCACCGGCAGTGAGCCCCACGGCCGCGGTGATCTTCCCCTCCGGGGGGATGTCGTCGACGAGCCACTCGCCCTCGCTCTTGGCCGGGCGCAGCTCCCGCAACAACGTTCGCGCGCCCTCTGCCGGGTCCGGGGTGACGACGAGGAGCCGTGCGCTCAGCTCCCCGTCCGCACCCAGCACCGTCCGGCTGCGGGCGATGGCGCCGGGACCGACCTGCCACGAGACGAGAATGGCCCCGCGCACCGGAACGGCCACCACTTGATCGACGTTCCGCTTCGATCCCGTCTCGCCCGCGCCGCGCAGACGTTCGCGCACCCGCTCCGCGGCCGTGGCCAGGTCGCGATCCTGCGGACTCCTATGCAGAAGGTGATCGTAGATGGCGAGCGCGCGCTCGTCGTGGCCCTGGGCCGCGAGGACGCCAGCCATGGTCTGGGTCAGAATAGGCTCCTGCGGGACCGGGGTCGGGGTCGGGGACCGGGGAGGGCTCGGGCGATCGGGCCTTGGCGGCATGGGGGGCGGCCCGCTTCCTGGCAACGCTGTGCGCACGCGTTGCACCAGATTGTTGATCAGTGACCGGGCCGTCGTGAGCGCGGCTGGGAATCTCGACAAACGCCGGAGTGCCCGCACGAGCGCGGCCCGGTCCATCGCCGAAGCATTCGGGATGCCGCGCCTAGTGGCCTCCGCCTGCAGCTCCTCGCGACTCCACCGGTCTAGATCCATGCCCATCGTTCGCGCTCCGCGGAATCGAGCGCGGCCCGTGCCTGGGCCACGTCCTGTGCGATCTGGGTCTTCAGGGCCTCCACGTCATCGAAGCGACGCTCCGGGCGCAGCCGCTCGACGAAGCCGATCCGAAGGCGTGCTCCGTACAGGGTCTGCGACTCATCGAGCAGGTGCACCTCCACGGCGCGGCCCGCGTCGAAGGTCGGACGGACGCCGATGTTGGCCACGCCCCCGACGATACCGGTTCCGGGAACGCGTGCCACCACCGCGTAGACACCATCGGCCGGAAGGGCGACCGGATCGCAGCGAAGGTTGGCGGTCGGGTAGCCGAGCGATCGGCCACGGCCATCACCCTTCTCGACAGTACCGCTCACGTCGTGCACGCGTCCGAGGAGCTCGGCTGCGGCTGCGGCATCGCCGGCGCTCAGGAGCTCCCGCACGCGCGTCGACGACACGCGCTCGCCGCCCACGATCACGGGCCGCACAGTCACGACATCGAATCCGTGGACTGCGCCCAACGCGCGCAGTGAGCCCAGATCGCCCGCGCGCCGGTGGCCGAAGCGGAAGTCGGGCCCAACCACTACGGCGCGGGCCCCGAGGCGAGAGACGAGGATCTGCGATGTGAAGTCTTCGGGCGAGAGGGAAGCGAAAGCCGCGTCGAAGGGCTGAATCACGACGCTGTCACAGCCCGCATCGACGAGCAGCTCGCGGCGCCTGTCCGCCGTCGTCAGCGCCATCGGCGACGCTCCGTGGGAGAGGACCTCGCTCGGGTGAGGGTCGAAGAACATGGCGACAGTGCGCAGGCGGTCCGTGGCGGCCCTGCTCCTGGCTGCAGCGATGAGGGCGCGGTGTCCAAGGTGGACGCCGTCATGATTGCCGGGGGCCACGACCGACGGCTCGGGGGTCACAGGGGAGGACACGGAACGCAGCGTGTAGCGCGGCGGAAGGGGCGCGGTCAAACGCGTCGGCTTGCGTGATGCCCCGATTGTGGCCACCGTCAAAGCGTGGGCTGGTTGTTCGTCGCCGCGGTGGCCCTCTCCGGGGGCGCGCTGTTCTGGCTGGCGGGCCGTCGTGTCCGCAGACTGAGCCCGCTGCCCGAGGCCGTGCCCTCGTGTGCGATCACGGATCTGTCGAGGGGCCGTTTCCGGCTCGTGGGGCACATCGTTCCGGTCGTCGTCACGCCCAGCGCCATCGACGGAGCGGATTGCGTCTTCATCGAGCGCGTCGAATACGAGACGGTCGGGAGCCAGTTGTTGCCCGTGCTGCGCGAGATCGATCGCTGGATCTTCGAGCATCCGTTCTACATCGACGACGGTACGGGCAGTCTGCTGGTCGATCCCCGACTGCTCGCTGTGGAGGCGACCGTCCTCACGGAGGACGAGGGGCTGTTGGCCGAGCGCCGGCTCCGGGCTGGCGAAGAGGTGGAGATGGTGGCGACGTTCCGGCCGCGAGAAGGCGACGGGGACGGAGGGCCCTACCGCGCCAACGCAAGGGCCTGGGAGCCCGCGAGCGATGTCTGTGGTCCGCCGAGGATCAGCTACCGGACAGTGGCGGGCATGGTCGCGACGGTCGATGAGATGTCCTCGTTCATGCGCGGCATCGGCGCGGTTCTGCTCCTGACGAGCCTCGTCGGCGCGGCCATCGCGCTCATCTGAGCGTTCGATCCCGCCCAGCGCGCGGGTGCCCGGTCCCGATCAGGGCTTTTCGGAAGGGCGCGCGGGACGTAGGGTTGCGGCGTGCTTCTGCGGGCGAGTCGAGCGCTCTTTCTGATGGCCATCTGGCTGGTGAGCCCAGCCGCGCCCGCCGGGGCGCAGGGGTGGTCGAGCCTGCTCACCGGGCCCCGCGAGGCGCATCGTCTCGGGAGTCAGGACGTGGCCACGCGACTGCGCGCGGCCCACAGGCTGGGCACCCACGGTGATGCCGGAACCGCCATTCGAGCCCTGACGGAAGCGCTGCGGACGGAGCGGGATGCGGGCGTGCAGCGCCAGATCGTCGAGTCCCTCACCCGGCGTGGGGATCCGTCCGCCGTCCCCGCGCTCGTCGCTGCCCTGATCTCGGGGAGCGCCGTGGATCGGGCCGGGCTCACTCGCGCCCTGGCCTCCTTCGAGAGCGATGCGGCGATCGCTGCCCTCGTGGAAGCCCTCGCCCGGGACGACGTGCGCGCCGCGGCGATCGAGGGCCTGGTGCGCATGGGCCCCGCCGCCGTACCCCACCTCGTCCGGGCCGCGCGCCACATGGCCTCGCCGGTGGCGGCGCTGGGCGCCCTCGGTGCCATCGGTGACATGCGCGCCACCGCCGTGCTCGTCGCCTATCTGGGTCACGAGCGGGAGGAGGTTCGAGCTGCGGCTGCGGATGCCCTGGGCGAGCTGCGCGACGCGGCCGCGGCCAACCCGCTCGCGACTCTGCTCGACGATCCGTCGCCCGCCGTCGTCCGCGCCGCGCTCGTGGCCCTCGGATATTGCGGCCAGCCGGCGCACGCGCGCCTGTTGACGCCCTTCATCGCCGACGGAACGCCGGTCCAACGGCGCGCAGCCCTGCGGTCGCTCGCCCAGATCGATCCGGCCGCTGCCGTTCCGATCATGGAGCACGCGGTCTCAGCGGGCGATCCGGTCCTGGCCCACGCTTCCGTGGAGCAGGCCCTGGTCACCACGCACCCGGGGGTCATGGCGCTCCTCTTCGGTCTGGTCGAGGAGGGAACGCGGGCCAGGGAGGCGGCCAGCGCCCTCGCCGAGCTCGAGGGCGGAGCCGGGCTCGACGTGCTCGAGCGCGTGGCCATCGCGGGCGGGCCCCACGCAGCGGACGCGGCCCTCGCGCTCGCCCTCGGGGTTCGCGAGTGGGGAGATCACGTCGATGACGCCCGGCTTCGACGCGTGTGGCGATTGCTGACAGGACCCGCGCCCGGCGGAGATACCCACCGACGACTTCTCCTGCGCGCGATCGCGCGAGACCCGTGGGTCGAGACGTGGCTCGTGCGCGCCCTCGGCTCTCCCAGCCCGGCGCGCCGGGCGATCGCGGCGATGGGGATCGAGATGCTCGGCCACTTGGAGGATTCGGCGCCCCTCCTTCGAACCGTGGAGGGCGAGACCGATCCGGAGGCCTTCCGGCGTGCCGCGAGTGCGGCCCGGGTCCTCCGCGTCGAAGTCGCCCTCGCCACGCTATGGGGGCGCATGGAGGATCCGGAGACCGCCCCGGAGGCGATGGCCCTCGCCGCGACCGTCTCCGCCTCCGCTCCGGCGCGCGACCGTCGCAGGCTGGGAGTGCTGCTCCGGCGCGGCCTGCGAGCAGCCGATCCCCGTGTGCGGGCAGGCTCTGCCGGGGCCCTCGCGCTGGCCGATGATCGAGATGCATGGCGCGCGCTCGCGGCCGCGGTCGAGGATCCGGTGCCGGAGGTCCGGCGCTCTGCTGCTCGTGCGCTCTCGGTGCTGGGCGTGCCGGCCGCGGGCCCTGCGCTCGCGGCACGTTCTCGCATGGAGGCAGACCCCGTCGTCACCGATGCGCTGCGCGACGCCATCGACGCGCCGGATTCTCGACCGCGCGATCCGCTTGCCCCCGAGGGCGAATCGGTGCTGCGCGTCCGCATCGTCGCCGCCGGTGAGGAGGGCCAGGCCGGCGTGCCCGTCGACGTGTTGCTTCCGGACGGTCGCTGGGAAAGGATGCGGACGTTGGCCACGGGTGAGCTGTTCGTGGTCTCCCTCCCGGCGGGGACGGCGGACGTGCGCGTCCGCATCAGCCCGTGACGTGCATCTCGTCGCCCGCTCATCCAGGCTTGTCACCATGCGCCTCCTACTCATCCTCGCCGTCGGACTCGCGGTGGCGCTCTGCGCCGGTTGCGGTCAGCCGACGAAACGCAGCTTGTGGGAGCGATACGACGAGCCTGGCGGGGCCTATCGCGTGTACTACCTCAGGCCCCCCTGGAAGCGCATCGCAGCCGACGGCTCGGCGCTCGAGCTCCGCGTGGACAACAACCCGAGCGCATTCGGGATCGACTCGGGCCTGGCGCCAAAGTACGCGTTGTTCGTGAGCGTGGTCGCTGGCGATCCGGCGGCGCTCGCCGCCCGTGAGGCGCGGCGCGCGCCGGGCCGCTCCGAGACCGTCCTGTTTCCCCCGTCCGCCGTGCGCACCGAGGCGGGCGACTCGGGCTTCGGGCTCACCGTGCGTCAAGACGGAGGCGAGCACCTCTACCGGCGGTTCGCCTTCCTGGCCGACCGCGGCGTCGTGGTCCAGTTGCTGTTCGAGGCGGTCCCCGTCGTGGACGATCCCGAGATCGACGCCATGCTCGGCATGGTCGATGTCGCCCCGGGGGCACCATGAGCATGCGCCGATCGGCCTGGCTGCGATGGATCGCGCTCGTGTGCCTCGTTCCGGGTCCGGCGCCCCGTGCGGCAGCCCAGGACGACCTCACGCCGCCGCGACCCCGCGGCGGGGCGGCGCTCGTCCCGTCGCCTCCCGTCGTCTCCCGTCCCGCGCAGCCCCTAGACACCGTGCCCCCGCCTGCGCCCAGCGACGAGGGCGGCCCGGCGCCCACGACGGCAGCGTCCGCCCCTGGTGAGGAGACGGCCGCCGGGCTCGGCACGCCCCAGCAGGGCGTGGCGCGTCGACCGCGTCCCGAGCCGGCCGAGGCCGAGCCCTGGACCGGGCCTCGCGTGGAGTTGGTCTACAGCCACTACGTCCTCGTCGACGGTCACGGGGGCGGCCAGGTGCACGCGGCGGTCTTCGGGGGATACCTGCCCCTATCCCCGTTGCGCCTGGGCATCAGCGCCGAGATGGGCGTTCGGGACTACGCCCTCGGACAGGACGACGCCCTCGTCAGGGCCACCCTGGTCGCTGGCTATCAGTATTTCGGATGGCTGCCGGTCGCGCCCTACGTCGCAGCCCTGGGCAGCGCCGGGATCGTCTTCGGCAAGCGTTTCCGCACGCCCGTCAGTCACTGGCTCGGCGGGGGGGGCCTCGAGGTCGGAGCGGACGTCAACCTCGTGAAGTCCCTCTTTTTGGGGATCGGCCTCGCCTACCTGAGGGTCGCCATGGAGGGCGAGGGGTTCGACCTCTATGTGCTCCGGCTGCGCGTCGGCTTGTGAGGCACCGCCGGGCGAGGGGCGGCAATTGCGGGTCCGCGGCGCCGCCCGAGTACGGTCCAGGTTGACCGTCGGCCCGCCCGTGCGGCAAGTTCTGCACTCGGGAAGATGGGCAAGGAGCCAGCAGCGGAGGAGCTCTCCTTCGAGGACATCCTCGGCCGCCTCGAGAAGGTGGTCGGCGCCCTCGAGCGAGGCGACCTCGCCCTCGAGGAGTCGCTCGCGATGTTCGAGGAGGGGGTTCGGCTCTCTCGTCTCGGGTCGCGACGCCTCGACGAGGCCGAGACCCGCATCGAGCAGTTGCTGTCGGACGACGACGTCGTGCGCCCGGAGCCCCTCGACCACAAGGAGACCGAATGACACAGACGACCCTCACGGTCCCGACCGCTTTCGTCGATATCTCCCAGCTGGCGGAGGGGCTTGCCGACCGCGCGGACGAGGAACGGCTGATGCTCTACGGCCCGGAGGCCATCCCCGACAACACGTGGGTTCGGTTCCAAGTCCTGCTGGCCGACCAGTCCGCCGCCATCGAGGGCATTGGCCGTGCGATCGCCACGATCGACGGTGGCGAGGAGCGACCGGAGGTGGCCCGTTTTGACATCGTGCTCGACTCGCTCGAGCTCGAAGGCACCGGTCAGGTGGTCTACGAACGGATATTGATGTTCAGAGCCGGTGCCTTCTCGGGCGAGCAGGTCACGGGGGAGCTGAGTCTCGATCAGGTCGAGGAGGTCGAGGAGGCGGCGGCAGCGGCGCAGCCGCCGATGGCCGCCGATCCGGAGCCCGTTTCGACAGGCGGCTGGGACGACACGGATCCGCCCCCGGTTTCCGCGGCCCTCGCGCAGGGCGGCTGGGACGGCGCCGCGGAGGAACCCGTCGATGTCGTCGACGTCGCAGACGACGAGCTCTACGCAGAGCCCGAGGCGATGGGCCGGGCGGAGCCGCAAGAGGCCCACGCCGAGGACGTCGTCGACGTGACGTCCATCCCTCCCGCGGCGGCCCCGGCATCGCCGCCCCCGGCGCCCACGGGATTCCAGCTCGAGCCCCTCGGCAGCAATGGGCGCGCCCTCACCCGACCGTCGCGGGACACGGCGTGGTATCCCGAGATGGACGTGTCCCCCGACAGCCAGCCGAGCAGCGGCCTGTTCGCCTTCTCTGGAGGGCTGCCCGTTCCCGCCGTGCCACCACGTCCCGACCTCGATCCGAGCCTGCGGATCTCACCGGCACCGCGGCCCGCCGCGGGCGACGAGGGCGCGTCCTTCGCCCGGTCCGCGCTCGGGCCGGACACCACGGAGGAGCACATCATCCCAGAGTACGGCGCGGTCGAGCACACCCCCCAGATCACGAACCTGCCCGACTTCGACGATGACGGGGAGGATTCGTCCGACGACGCCGCGACGCGGGAGACCGATCTTCACGACGTGGACGATCTCGACCTGGTCGAAGCGCCGGATCCCGACGACGACTGACGCCCGAACAGCGCGGTCAGTGGTTCACGTAGCCCAGGGCGCGAAGCTGGGCCGCCGTCTCCGGGTCGATGCGGATGTCGGCCGGCCGGTGGGTCGGGGCGCGCTCACCCGTGGGCCCGTCGCCCGTCGAGCCCGTGCGCGCGAGCTCGATTCCGAGCAGACCGCGCGCGTACCGCACCAGGATCGGATGCTCGGGAGCCAGATCCGTGCGCTCCTGGGGGTCGGCGTCGAGGTCGTACAGCGCCACGCGCTCTGCCGTGCGGTGGACCAGCTTGTGGTGTCCCACCACGACCGTGCGCCATGCGTCCATGAAGCCCGACACGACCACGCGCGGCTCGGCGAGATCCTCCCCGAGCAGCTCAGGCAGGAACGAGCGGCCAGCCAGGTCCGCCGGCACCTCTTCACCGAGGACCGACAACACCGTCGGCACCACGTCCACGAGCCCCACAGGGGCCCTCACCTCGCCCGTCGCGAGTCCCGGCACCCGCACGAACAGGGGCACGTGCAGCAGCTCTTCGTAGACGCTGTGACCGTGGCCGACTGACCCGTGATCCCAGAACTCCTCGCCGTGATCCGCCGTGATCACGACCATCGTGTCCTGCATGAGATCGCGGCGCTCGAGCCCGCGCATGATGGCGTCGAAGTGCACGTCGTGGTAGCTGATCTCCCCATCGTAGAGCGCCTCGAGGTGCCTCCGGTCCCGCTCCGCGAGCCGAATGCGTCCCGCCTTGATGTTCTCGAGGAGGGTCGCGTCGCGCCGGAAGTCGACGGGCCCCCGGTAGGGCTCCGGATCGTACATCGCGAGGAAATCGCTGGGCGGGCGATAGGGCACGTGCGGATCGATGGCGTGGACGTAGAGGAAGAACGGCCGATCGGAGGGTCTGTCGTCGAGCCATCGCAACACGTCTGCGGCGACGTGCTCCGCTTCCGTTCGTCGCCCTTCGCGGATGTAGTTGCGGTACGTCGCCCAGCCTTGCCGGAACCCGAAGCGGTCCGAGACGTATCCGTTGGCGATGAAGGCCCCGGTGTGAAACCCGCGCTCCGCCAGAATTTCGGGCAAGACGCGAACGGAGGAGGGCAGCACGGACTCCTCGCGTACGGCGGTGTGCTGCCACGGCATGAGCCCCGACAGGAGGGTGGCGACGCTGGGTTTGGTCCAGTTCTCCTGACTGTGGGCCGAGCGCATGGTGATGGCCGTCTCCGCGAAACGGTCGAGGCCAGGAGTGCGCACGCGCGTGCTCGGTGCGTAGGCCGCGAGCTTGTCCACCCGCAGCGTGTCAACCAGGTAGATGATCGCGTTGCGCGCCCTCTGCGCCCGTGACGCCGGGGCGGGGTGCTCGAGGGTGACGACGGCGGGCTCGACGAGCCGAGCCGTTCCCCGCACCGCCGATAGATCCAGGCGCACGACCTGCCCCGCGAGGGGGCCGAGGTCCAGGTCGAGGGGCGCGCCGCGCGTGTCGGCCCCCACCGTCTCGAGCAGGACCGGCTCGTGGCCGTCGCGGTGCGCCTCCACCGCCAGCAGTGCGCCGCCTGCCGACCGCACGAGGGCCCGCAGACGCGCCGCAGGCGGGACGAGCAGGACGTAGCCCAGCCGCGTTCCAGGCGGAATGGACAGGGCGGCGTGCCCGTCCACGGGCGCTCCCAGCCGCTCCGGCCTCGTTGGTTCGGCGTCCGGGAGCGTGCCCGAGCCGATGCGCATCCAGTCGATCAGAAGGCCGGCCGAGGGGATCCCCGGCACCGAGCCCGTCCCGCCGACCCGCAGCAACAGCGTGTTCTCTCCACGTCGGATCTGGTCTTCGGCGACCTCGAAGCTCACGACCTCGAACGCGCCGGGAGTGAGCCCCCTCTGAGCGACCTGCTCGCCGTTGACCCAGAGCCTCAGCTCGGTTCGCGCCAGCGCCCTCACGCGCAGAGCCACCGACGCCGGACCCCGCCCATCCCACGGCAGAGCCAGCCGCCCGCGCCTGCCCTCGAGGACGGCGCAGCTCGTCCCGTCGACCTCCACGGGTCCGCGCATGGAAGTGAGCCACCCGCCGAGCGTGTACTTCGCCCCGCCGGGCATGCCCAGATCAGCGATCAGGGTCGCCCCTTGTCGGATCTCGGCCCGTTCGAGGTGGGCGGCCAGGTCGTAGCGCAGGCGAGCTTCCAAGCCGCTCGATTCCACGGAGTCCGGCTGGGCTGGGGGAGCTTCGGCCCCCCGGACGCCGTCGTCGCGCGAGCCCCCCGCGGCCTCGTGACGGACCTCGGGGCGTGACGGCGAGCACGAAGCTACCAAGGCGATCGCCGCGAGCAGGACGGGGCCCGGCTCTCGCGCTCGGCCCGTGGGCATGCGGGGCATGGGCCCGAGGCTACCACCCGTCCGCGCGGTCGCCAGAAAGCGGGATCATGGCGAGCATGACCAACCCGCGGGGCGCCTGGTATAAGTCCCGGAGAGGCCCGAGTTGAATGCCCCGCGCCCCCGCCCGTCCCATTCCGCGGCTGGAGCCCTGTTCATGACCAAGCGCGCTCGCACAAGGGTGTTGATGCTGCTGCTGGCGGTTGTGACCACCGTCCTGCTGGTGTCCGTTGCTGCGGCCGAAGCGCTCGTCGTGGTGCGCGTGCGCGGTCAGCGTGGCGGCTCCTCCGACGGAGTCGTGACCCTCAGCTCGCGGGGCTCAGGCCGGACGTACTCCTGCCAGACACGGCGGGGGACATGCCAAATCAATGGCGTCTCGGGGGGATCCTATTTCGTGCGGTTCGCGCCCCGGAGGGGCCAGGCTCCGCCGCCCCGAACCGTCATGGTTCCCCCCGAAGGCACCGTAACCCTCGTGGTTTCGGCCGCGGCGGCCCGCTGAGGCCGGGGTCCCGGTGGCCCCCAAGACCGCGATTTACCTTTCTCTCCCGCCGGTGTAAAAAAGCGCGGGAAAGACGCGGGCTCACCCTGGCAGTCCCGCGTGCCGGCCGCCTCGACAAGGAGTATGGGATGCGCGCAGCGACTCTCAACACCATCTGCGGTTTCCTCCTCGTGCTGGGCTCCACACCTGCGGCAATGGCCCAGGACGAGTTCGACGATGAGTTCGGCGACGAGTTCGCGGACGAGCCCGCGGGGGACGCGACCCCGGCGACGGACGAGCTCGGGGACGAATTCGGCGACGACGAGCTCGCGGCCGACGCGGAGCCTGACGACGAGGCCGGTCCGGCGGACGACGAGGAGGTGAGATCCCAGCGTTTCCGCTCCCAAAACACGCTGGAGGGCCCCATCGGCGGCCTGCGCGTGGTCGACGCCGGCTCGGCGGCCGTGGGCTCCTTCCGCGTGCAGCTCGCGACCGATTTCTTCTTCACGAGCGACTATCTGAATGTCGGCGACGAGGACGACCACATCGGTGGACACCTCTCCCTCAGCGGGACCGTGCACGACATGGTGGAGCTGTACGCGTCACTCGCCAGCTACGCGAACTCCAACACCATGGAGGATCCGGCCCTCTTCCAGGTCCTCGGGGACACTCTCCTCGGCATCAAAGTCTTCAAGGACGTCACGCCCTTCCTCACGCTCGGTGGCGACGTCAGCGTGGCCTTCCTGAACACGGTGGGCGACATCGGGCTCGTCCTGGGAAGCACGAGCTTCGGCCTGCGCGCCAACATGACGGCCGATCTACGCGGACTGGCCAGTCCCGTCCCGTTCATCGCCCGGCTCAGCCTGCAGTACTACTTCGACAACTCCTCGAACCTCGTCGAGGACGTCGAGAACCGGCGGTTCGCGGCGCTGCCCGATCCGGCGATCTGCGCGCCGGGGACGACGTGCCCGGACACATGCGAGCCCGGCATGCCCTGCGCCGCCAACGAGAGCCGGCACCTCCTGAGCCGCGTCGAGCGCTTCGCCCTCGGCATCAATCGGACGGACTTCTTCAACTTCGGCATCGGCCTCGAGGCTCCCCTGCGGGCCGCCGAGGACTTCTACATCCATCCGATCCTCGAATGGACGCTGCACCAGCCCGTGAACCGTCAGGGCTACGATTGCCTGTTCATTCCATCCGTCGACGACCCGTCGGTGCCCGCGGCGGGCGAGGACAGCTGCCTCAGCGACGCGGACTTCGGGGCCGTGCCCATGAACCTCACCCTCGGCGTCCGCGTCCTGCCGCCGATTCGCGGCTTCGCGGCCTTCGTTGGCGTGGACATTGGCCTCACGGGCACGTCGAACTTCGTGCGGGAGCTCGCTCCCAACGCGCCCTACAGCGTGTTGCTGGGGGCATCCTATGCGTACGACACCCGTCGGCCGCCCCAGCCCGAGCCGGTCATCCAAGAGGTGGAGCGTCGCGTCGAGGTGCCTGCCGCGGTTCCGCCCAAGGGACGCGTGATGGGTCTGGCCGTCGAGCAGGGTGCCAACACGCCGGTGGCCGGCGCCATCGTCGCCTTCCCGGGGAGGGACCTCACGTCCCTCGTCACCGGCGAAGACGGGCGCTTCGTGAGCTATCAGTTCGATCCGGGCGAGGTGCAGTTGGCCCTCACCCACGGCGAGTACAACCCCGGCGGCTGCGCGGCGACCATCGCCGAGGCCGGAGGGGACGTGGAGGTTCGGTGCGAGCTGGTCGCCCTGCCGCGGCTCGGCACCGTGGCTGGCGGCGTGACCGGGGAGGACGGGGCCGCCGTGTCCACCCAGGTGCAGCTCAGCGGAGCGATGAGCCGGTCCGTGTCGGCCGACTCCTCCGGCCGCTTCCGGGCTGACGATCTCACGCCCGGCTCCTACACGGCGCGGGTGGACGCGGAGGGCTACCTCATCAAGCTCGAGCAGTTCGAGGTCCGGCCACGGGAAGTCACGAACCTCCAGATCCAGCTCGTGCCGCGGCCACGCAACCCGACCGTCCGCGTCCGCGCTCGGGACATCCAGATCCGCCGTCAGATCAACTTCGCCACCGACAGCGCCGAGATCCTCGAGAGCAGCTTCGGCCTCATGACCGAGATCGCCGACGTGCTGATGCGGAACCCGGAGCTGCACGTGGTGGAGATCCAGGGCCACACCGACAACGTCGGCGGCGCACAGCACAATCAGGAGCTCTCCCAGCGGCGCGCCGAGTCGGTGCGCACGTGGCTCGTCACGCACGGCGTGGAATCGGAGCGCCTGACCTCCACCGGCTACGGGATGACGCGTCCGCTCGTACCGAACATCACCCCCGCGAACCGGGCGCGCAATCGCCGCGTTCAGTTCATCATCCAGGAGCGCGAGTGACCCGAGGGGGCCGGGCCTGGCCCCCTTTCCCGCTGCCCACCTGCAGCCCGGCGGCCACGGTCCTTGCCGTCCTGTGGGGCTGTGGCGGCGCGCCGGTCGCGTCGGACTCGCCTGGGGCACAGGAGCCTGCTGCCTCACGACCGGGAGAAGCGCACCCTGTTGGTGATGGACACGGTGAGGCGGCCCGAAGTCACGGCCACGCGGCGCACCATCCCGGTGCCCACGGCGGAGCCCATCCCGCCCACGAGCACGACTTCTCGGACGCTGCGGCCTACGCGCAGATGTTCGACGCGCCGGACCGGGATGGGTGGCAGCGACCCCCGGAGGTGCTGCGCCTCCTCGCGCTCTCTCAGGGCATGACCGTCGCGGACCTGGGCGCGGGGACCGGCTACTTCGAGCCCCACCTCGCCGCCTCGGTGGGCAGCGAGGGCGTCGTCGTGGCCCTGGACGTCGAGGCGAGCATGGTCGCCTGGATGGAGCGGCGCATGGGCGAGGCGGGGCTCGCGAACGTGCAGGTGCGCCTCGTGGCCGGGGACGACCCGGGCCTCGCGCCCGCCTCGGTGGACCGCGTGCTCATCGTCGACACGTGGCACCACATCGCGGACCGAGTCGAGTACGGGCAACGACTGCGCCGCGCGCTGCGTCCAGGCGGCTTCGTGTTGGTCGTGGATTTCACGCAAGAGAGCGAGCACGGTCCGCCGCCCGAGATGCGGCTTCCGGCGGACGTGGTCGTCGGCGAGCTCTCGGGTGCGGGCCTGCGGGCGCGCGTCGTCGAGGAGTCACTCCCCATGCAGTACGCGGTGCGCGCGGACAGATAGGGCAGACGGGGCTCGTTGCCGCTCCCTAGTGCGTCGGCGCCGACGCGCCATCAGCACGCAGACGAACAGCACCCCGACGCCGATGGCGCCCGGTCCGCGGCCCGCGCCGGGTGCCCGGCACCCGCAGCTGTCGTCCGTGCACTTCACCGCGAGCCCGCCCCGCGGCGTGTAGTCGCAGGCGTCCGGCAGAGAGCCCGGCGGGTACGCCGTGCAGAACCCCTCGATGTCGTCGGTGCGCAGGATGCGCTTGCTGACCTCTCCGGGCGGGCTCATCGCGTACATGGTCGCGATGTTGCTGTCCGGCGTGTGCGCGAGGCCGAAGTAGTGGCCTGCTTCGTGGGTCACCACGTTCTGGAGATCGATCGTGCCATCGGTGCAGCCCGCGGGCGTCGGACAGTTGCCCCAGCGACCCCGCATCTCGTTGAGCTCCATGTCCACGTCGTAGATCTCGCCCGTCCTCGGGTTGTGCCACACCGTCGTGAGTGCATAGGCGGACCTGTCGTAGTCGCGGTCGGGCCAGTCGCTGACGAAGGCGACCGTGTTCACGTTCCCACTGTCGGTGTTGTAGACGGCGCGGTCGCAGGCCGACAGCGCTTCGGTCTCGCGCACGTCGAAGCCGGGTGATCCCGGACAGGTCACTGCGACCCAGGCCGCGAAGGAGCGGCCCACCATCTGGCGCACCTCATCCATGGAGAGATCCTTCGAGCCGCCCTGCTCGAGCGAGTAGCTCAGACACCGATGCCTCCATGCCAGCGGCAGCCCGTCGGTGACGCACTCGCCAATGCCCGCCATCCGCGTGCTCGTGGTCATGCGACACCACGCTCGGGCATCCCCCGTCGTTCCCAGCAGGACGGCGAGCGATGAAATGACGACTGCCGGGACGCGCACCGACTCAGGGAGCACCGGCTTGCTCCACGACGCGGCGAACGCGACCGAGCAGATCTTCGAGCGGCGTCGCACGCATGATCGCTCCGGGCGCGCGCACTATCTGTCCATCAGGCAGCCTGCGCACGAGCGACAGGCCTGCACCGCCCGGCAGAACGACGGCACGGCCCGCGCCATCGTCCTCGACGGGCATCACCCCCTGGCTCATGCCCACGGCCCTGAGGTGGGGACCGACCGGAGACTGCTGCGCAAACAGCACGGCGCGCTGCCCGTCCGCGAACGACGGCTCCCCCTCGACTCGCATGCCCAGATCCCCGATGACCCCGCCGAGACGCCGAAGCACGAGCTCGTCGCCGGGAGCGGCGGAGCCCTTGACGCACTCCTCGACCCGCAGCGTGACATCCGTGACGATGCGCCTGCGTTCGTCCCACCGCGCCTGCTGGCGCACGACCACGGCGACGAACACGAGATCGGCCCGGCCCACGAGCTCGGTGAGGGGCAGCGCCGTCGTGATGGACGCCGCGGCGGGTGCAGCCGCCAGCATCGCGGTCGCGAGCGCCATACCGAGGGTGCGCATCCGCATCTGACACACAGCATGGCGAGTCCCCTGCCGTCCCGTCAAGCCGCATGCCATGGAGAACCGATCACGCCGCGAGATCCTGGGCGATCGCCTCTTGACGCTTGCAGCTCTAGGACGAGGAGACACTCGTCCCAAGGTCGAGCGCCTACCCGCGGGGTGTAAACGCGATGCGCACATAGCTCGAGAGCGCTTGGTCTTCCTCGCCCGCGCGCCAGATGGCGAGGCGCACGACGGCGTTCGGCGCGTCGACCGACAGCGCGACGAGCTCGCTCCAATCGATCGGTAGCGCGTCGACGGCGCCGACGCCTCGCCGTTGCACGACGAAGCCCGCGTCGCGCTCGCAGATCGAGATCGTGTCCCCCTCGCAGGCCGCGATGCTCCACTCGAGGGTCGGCGCGTGATCGCTGCCGAGCATCGCGGTCGCCGTGAGAAAACGCTCGGGTCCGAGGCCGTCGAGCCGCTCCACCGAGACGGCGGACGAGCCGTCGTCGGCACGTAGACGGACCGCCGCCGGACGGTACAGCGGGTCGGCGTAGACGAGCCCGGACTGGGGGCGCTCGGAGGCGAGCAGGGCCTCCCCGAGGGTGCGCCCCGAGAACAGCATGGGCGCGAACCGATCGGCAGCCCGAAACGCCCAGCCTCCGGTGACGAAGTGCGACGTGCTACCCCACGCGCCGATGCCCCCGAGGCGATCGATCACGTTGCTCGCGAAGTCGCCCGGGACGTTCATGCGGTGCTCGGGGTGCGCGAAGCTCCCCATCGCCGGATCGAGAAGCTGCCGTCCCGTGACGTCGTCGATCACCTCCACGCCGTCGAGGTCGAGGAAGCCGAGGCCGGGCTTTTCGGGCGTCGTGATGATCACGACGCGCATGTGATCGAGCGTCGTGATGCCGGGAAGGCGCGCCTGGTCGGCCGTGGAAGAGAACTCAAGGAGCGTCCAGCTCGGGTGTGCGGGCTCGAGGAACGTCCATCCTACCTCCCACTGGGCCGTCCCGACTCCGTCGAACACGGCCCAGCCTTCGAGCGCGCCACCCGGGCTCGCGGGACTGCGATAGCGCATGCGCACGGTGAACGTGCGCTGCCCGCCGATGAACGGGAGCGGTGGATCGATTGGCACCCGTACGCCGAAGCTGGTCACGACTCGCTCGGGACACGGTCGCGTCGTCCCGTCCTCGAGACGACAGCGCGGCGCGGTCGCGGCGGGCACGTCATCCTCGAAATCGGCGCCCCCGAAGCGCACGTAGACATCGTCCGTGAAGCGCGTGTCGCGGTACGCATCACCGTGCATAATCCGCGGGGCGTCCTTCTCGGACGAGCCCGTCTCGGTCGGCATCCAGCCGTTCGGGAAGAAGCCCATGTACTGCACGGGCCACGACCGCGTTTGGTAGGCGAGGAAGCCCGGCGCGGCGCCCACGCAGTCGGTGTCGAGCTCGCCGAAGAGGTCGAGCGAGCGCTCCCGGCACGCCAAGATCTCCTCGCGCGTGCCGTGGTCGTCGCAGAGCTCGGTGCAAGTCGGCTCGGCCCGATGCCACCTGCGCATCACGTCGAAGCCATCGAAACCGGTCTGCGTGTTCGGACCTGGGTTTGCTCCCAGAAACAGCCCCACGCCTACCGGGTTCGGGATCGTCGTCCCGAGCTCTCCCGGGATGCTGCCCGAGGGCGCGCTGCCGACCGTGGAGCCCGTCGTGCCCACGCGGCAGCGCTCATGCGGCCAGCTGCTCTCCGGCGCGCCGAAGACGAAAGGCGTGTGGGTCAGGTAGTCCACGCACTCGTCCGCGAAGCCGCCGGTGAGCTCGATGAGGTACTGGAAGAGGATGGTCGACGATCCGTCCTCCACGACCACGGTACCGCGAAACCCGTCCCGCTCGGCGGCAAGTGTCCGGTCGATGAGCGCGCGCGTGCGATCGAAGGTCGTCGCCTCGATCTGCCCGTATGCCGCCCAGCCGAGCACGGCGGGCGCAAGCGGCTCCGGGTAGTAGCCCGCGGGGTGGTGGCGCGGGTAGAAGGGAGCGAGGCCACGCTTGGAGTCGTCTCCGAAGATCGTCTCGGAGTGGTAGAGCAAGTAGCTCAGGAAAGGCGCGAGGGACGGACTCTCCTCGTCGAGCGTCCACCCCGTTGCCGTGAGCCGCGTCGGCATGCCCTTCGTCATCACGAGGTGAGTGATGGGCGACACACTCGCGATCTCCGCGGCGCGCGCGATGGTGCACGGCTCCGGACGCGCGCTCACGTCGATGAGCGGACAAATGCAATCTTCGACGATGGTGCGCCTGGCGCCGAGCAGCTCGTCGGCCGTGGCCATGCTCCCCGGCGGAAGGGCGACGCCACAGACCTGGGGAGCATCGATGCCGCGTTGCTCGGCGTAGTAGCTCGCGATCGCGAGCGCTCCGGGGACGTTCGTGTTGTGAAGGACGAGGGCGCCGCGTGCCGGCGACCCGAAGTCGAACGGCGTGGCCACCTCGATCGAGATCGTGGCGGGCACGAGGCCACCGCTTGTTGCGGTGACCTCCCCTGCACCCACCGCGAGGCCGCGCGCGAACACGTTCAGCGAAGACGCCGGGGCGACGAGCGTCACGACCCGCGATTCCGTCGCTGACGCGCAGTCGGCGGCCAGCGAGATCCCGAGCTCGTCGGTCGCTCGGAGCTCGATGTCGAGCGGCCCCGTGAGCGCGACAGGCGACCCGTCCTCGTCGACGACCGCCACCGTCACTTCCATGCAAGCGCCGACGGCGACGTAGTCGCGGCTCGACAGTGCGAGCGCCAGCGCGACCCCGCCGTCGACCGGCGCGTCCGCGGCGGCATCGTCCACGGCGGCATCGTTCACCAGGATCTCGCCGGCGTCGTCGACGGCGAAGCCCGCGTCCTCCGATGCGTCGTCGGGCGAAGCCACGAGCTTGCCGCCGCAACCACTTGCTACGAGCGACAGAGCAATCACGCAACCGACTCGAAGAGGGGTGCTGGTCATGAGCTACGATCAAGGCAGGAATCGTGCCCCCGGAGATTGCAGTGCATTCCCTGATGCGGCCCAGTGGGATCGGCAAGTCGGCCTGCCGGTGCTGCGACACGGCGTGTCGCACCCTTTGACGTGCCGCGCGGCTGTCATCGGCCCGTCTCAGTTGGCCCGGTGCGCGCCGCCCATCGGGCGCTGACGTTCCAGCGTGCGCCCGTCGGTCACGTGCCCGTCAGGTCCCAGGTCCAGGTGCGATCTACGCCGGAGATCGTCGCCGTTCCGCGGAACGTCGTCCCGTCGCTGATCGGAAGGCTGGTACCGCTCGACATGTTGAGCTCCGCGCTGAAGTCCTCGTAGCGAACACCGGTCGACGGGGGACACGCGATCGTCAGCGCTCCCGGGAAGGTCCGGCGCAGCAGCGTCGAGAACGTGTACTCGCTGGTGGCCGGGTAGTACACGAAGTTGTTGTCGAAAGCGGGCGGGTTCGTGAAGCTCACCATCTCGCTTCCCGTGTAGGTGCACCCCGAGTCCAGCATCTGGGCGGCCGTGTAGTCGGCCTGCTCGAGCCGGTAGAAGGCGGCGCCCGGGGCCAGTAGGCCGACGGCCATCCCCTCCGCGTCGTCGCGAACGAAGCGCACCGTTCCGCTCGAGTCGAGCCCGAGCAGCGTGGTCGTGTCCCGCACCGTGCCTTCGATCCGTATCGGCGCAGTGCCGGTCGAGACACCGCCGTCGATCGGCGGCACGCTGCCCGCGCACGCCGTGACCTCGGGCCCGCAGTTGGTCGTGATGCACGCCTCGTCGGCGCAGCCGGCCGCGTCCGCGCACGCCGCGAGCGCGTTGGCCTTCGTCACCGCGTCTGGCGTCCCCCGCGCGATGCACCGGTCCACACACCCGGCGTCGCCGTCCGGACACGCCGCGATGCAGTCGAACAGCTCCGGGCAGGTCAGGGTCCCGCCCCCTCCATCTCCCGGAGGGGGTCTGCCGCCGTCCACAGCCCGGTCCGACCCGGGGTCGCAGGCGATTGAGAACAGGGCGAAGGAGATGGTGAGAGTCGTGCGGAGGGCCATCGCACCGATGCTAGGGGCAAATCGTCCGCCGTCCATGGCCATGCAGAGGCACCGGTCCCGGATTGCGGGCCGGCCGGAGGAGGGGCCAGGTTGACGCGCAAGCTTTGCGCGGCAGAACGTGCCACCCCTTGACGCGTCCCATGTCCCATGCGCCCCGTGCTCCAACTCGTCGTCCTCATCGCCCTGTCCTGCCTCAGCGATGCGCAGGCTCAGGCGCCTGGCGATGCCGCCCAGCTCGACCAACCCTCCCTCGCGAGGGCCGCGCCTGCGCCGCTCGACGTGCACGAGTGGGGCGTCTGGCGCCTTCGCTCCGGGCGGATCGATCACCTCTCGGACCTGGCCCGCGAGACACCGGCCTTCGTCCATCGCGCGCCGACCGGGCCAGCGCCCATCACGCCCCGGCCCTCGCCGGACATCGAAATCGCCCTCAAGCCCGTCCTGTTCCTGCATGCGGACGCGCCCATGGACGTGACGGTCACGATCGAGATGCCCGGCGGCGAGCCGTGGTTCTACTTCCCGGATGCCGTGGCTGGAGTCACATCGCATCCCGAGGCTCGCACCGTACGCTGGATGGGGCGGGTCCTGCCCGAGGCAGCTCCCTTGCCGGCCGGGGTCGCGTTCCCGGCGGCGCCGGGCGGCCATTGGTGGAATGCCCTTCGTGGCGTGGGTGCATCGCCGTTCGTGCCGAGGGGCGCGTCCCTCGCGGAGCGCTTCCTCTTCTACGACGGTCCGATCCCGTTTCGCCCGCTCTGGGCGCCAGCGGGAAGATCCGTCCAACCGGTCGCCATTGCGGGCCTCGCTCCCACGCGCGTCGCGTGGGTCGTCGGTCCGGGTGGCGCGACACGCGTGACCTCGGGCCGTCAGCGGGTGGCGCGCGCGGCCCTGCGCGACGTCGGCGCCGTCCGCACGGAGCTCTCGGCTGCGCTGCTCGCGGGAGGCCTCACGGCTGCGGAGGTCCAATCGCTCCTCGCGACTTGGGACGGGGACCTCTTCCAGAGCCCCGCTCCGCGCGCGATTTGGATCATCCCGCAGAGCGAATACGACCGCATGCTTCCCCTCACCGTCGAGCCCGTTCCGCGTTCCACCGTCCGCGTCGGCGTCGCCATCCAGATGCTCTGAGCCGCGCGCTCGGGTCAGACCCGCGAATTGAGTGGAAGATTCGGGTCCCCGGCGACGTATCCTGCGGGACCGAGGTTCTCCCATGCAACGAACCCTCCTGCTCGGAGTGGCTGTCCTTCTCGTTCTTCCCGGCCTCGCCAGGGCCCAGACGACGGTGCCGGGCGGCATGGTCGTCAACCAGACCTGGACCGCCGCGGGCAGCCCCTACACGGTCCAGGGCGACGTCACCATCCCTTCGGGGGCCTATCTCAACGTCGATCCCGGGGTGGAGGTGCGCCTCGCGACCACGGACTCCATCGGCTCGGGGATCAACACCTCGCGCGTGGAGGTCATCGTCGAGGGCACGTTCCGCGTCGCGGGGACCGCGGCCTCTCCTGTGCGCTTTCTCTCGGCCGGCGGCACGACGGCCGGATCCTGGTACGGCATCCGAGTCATGAGCGGCGCCGCCGTGGCCACCTTGTCACACGCCGAGGTGAGGCACGCGACCACCGGCGTCGGCAATGCGGCCCCTGGCTCCGTGCTGGCCATCGCCGACACGCTCTTCTCGACATGCACGACGGGCGTGTCGCTGACGGCCGGCGCGCCGGCGCTCGACCGCATCACCATCGACGGCTGTTCGACGGGGGTGGGCGTAGGGACGGCGGCGTCGGCGACGCTGACGAACTGCTTGATCCGGTCGGCGGGGATCGGCGTGAGCGTGTCGCAGAGCAGCGGGACGCCGGGGGACACGCTGGTCGACCACTGCACGATCTACGGCAGCGGCAGCTACGGCGTGTACCTCAGCGCGTCGCTCGGGACGAGCCGCCAGGTGGCGGTCCGGAGCTCGGTGGTGACGGGCGGCAACCTCGGCGTGTACCGGTCGGGGTCCTACGGCACGGTGGCGGTGACCTACTCGAACGTGTGGGGCAACACGACGAACTACTCCGGCGTGTCGTCGTCGGGGACGGGCGTCATCCTGGCGAACCCGCTGTACGTGTCGGGCTCGAACCTGCGGCTGACGAGCAACTCGCCGAGCCGGTTCTCGGCGCACGACGGCACGGACCAGGGCGCGCTGCCCTACGTGTCGGACGCGACGCCTGGCCTGTACGGGACGCTGTGGACGAATGTAACGGTGGCGGCGGGCGTGACGATGGTGCCCGGTGACCTGACCGTGGCGCCGGGCGTGACGCTCACGCTTTCGCCGGGGGCGACGCTGCAGTTCGCGACGACCGACATCATGCAGGCGTACCGGAACACGAGCCGCGGCGAGCTGCGCGTGGAAGGCACGCTGCGGGCGGTCGGCACGGCGATGGCGCCCGTGCAGCTGCGCTCGAGTGGGACGACGGCGGGGAGCTGGTACGGCGTGCAGTTGCTGGGCTCGAGCACGGGCTCGGTGATCGACCACGTCGAGGTCCAGGCGGCGACGACGGGGGTCCTGCACGAGTCGACGACCGCGCAGAGCATCGACAACGTCACCCTGCGGACGTGCACGACCGGGATTTCGCTGGCGACGGCACCGCTGCCGATGGACGCGGTGACGATCGACGGCTGCTCGACCGGTGTGGGCGTGGGGACGGCGGCGTCGGCGACGCTGACGAACTGCTTGATCCGGTCGGCGGGGATCGGCGTGAGCGTGTCGCAGAGCAGCGGGACGCCGGGGGACACGCGCGTCGTCAACTGCACGATCTACGGCAGCGGCAGCTACGGCGTGTACCTCAGCGCGTCGCTCGGCACCTCGCGGCAGGTCATCGTCACGAACACCATCGTCACGGGCGGTAACCTCGGCGTGTACCGGTCGGGGTCCTACGGCACGGTCGCGGTGACGTACTCGGACGTGTGGGGAAACACGACCAACTACTCCGGCGTGTCGTCCTCGGGGACGGGCGTCATCCTGGCGAACCCGCAGTTCGTCTCGGGCGCCGATCTGCACCTGACGGGCACGAGCCTCTGCATCGACGCGGGTACCGGGTCAGGAGCTCCCGCGGGCGACCTCGACGGCGTGGCCCGCCCGCTCGACGGCAACGGCATCGGCGGTGCGCAGCACGACATGGGCGCCTATGAGTTCGTGCTGATGGCGTTCTGCGGCGACGGCGTGGTGGGCCCGGGGGAGATCTGTGACGACGGCGCGCGCAACGGGACGTACGGCTACTGCAACGGGGCGTGCACGGGGCTCGGCCCGCGGTGTGGGGACGGGACCCGGAACGGGCCCGAAGAGTGCGACGACGCCAACGCGGTGGAGACCGACGCTTGCTTGAGCACCTGCGTGGCCGCGACATGCGGCGACGGATTCGTGCAGACGGGCGTCGAGCAATGCGACGACGGCAATGCGGTCAACACGGACGGGTGCACCGCCACCTGCAACAACGCTCGCTGCGGCGACGGAATCGTTCGCACGGGCGTCGAGGACTGTGACGACGGGAACACGTCCAACGCGGACGCCTGCGTGGGGACCTGCGTGGCCGCGACCTGCGGTGACGGGTTCGTCTGGAGCGGGATGGAGGCGTGTGACGACGGGAACACCTCGAACGCCGATGCCTGCCTCAATACGTGCGTCGCGGCTCGCTGCGGCGACGGCTTCGTCGGCCCCGGTGAGCAGTGTGACGACGGGAACATGGTCGACGGCGACGGCTGCTCCAACTCCTGTCGTTTCCCGGGCTGCGGTGACGGGATCGTGCAGACAGGTGAGGAGTGCGACGACGGGAACACGATCAATGACGACATGTGCACCAACGCGTGTCGCAGGCCTCGGTGCGGCGACGGAATCGTCCACATGGGCGAGGAGTGCGACGACGGGAACATGGTCGACGACGACATGTGCTCGAATATCTGCCGACGCGCCCGGTGCGGCGACGGAATCCTCCACAGCGGAGAAGAGTGCGACGATGGCAACTCGATCGCGACGGATGCATGCACCGCATCGTGCACGAACGCGCGGTGCGGGGACGCCATCACCTGGCTGGGCACGGAGGATTGTGACGACGGCAATTCGTCCAACACGGACGGTTGCGTGGATTCGTGCGTGGCGGCCGTGTGCGGCGACGGCTACGTGCGAGCCGGCGTCGAGGCCTGTGACGACGGCAACACCGACGACGGAGACGGCTGCACCTCCATGTGCGCCCTCATGAGCTGCGGTGACGGCGTCGTGCAGACCGGCGAGGAGTGCGACGACGGCAACGCCTCCAACACGGACCCGTGCTTGAATACGTGTCTCAACGCGAGCTGTGGCGACGGGTACAGGCGCGCGGGCGTGGAGGCCTGCGACGACGGAAACACGGACGACACGGACGCCTGCCTGTCCACGTGCCGGAGCGCGAGTTGCGGGGACGGCGTCGTCTGGAGCGGTTCGGAGGACTGCGACGACGGCAACGACTCCGATACGGACGAGTGCCTGGTGAGCTGTGAGCTCGCGAGCTGCGGAGACGGCTTCGTGAGGGACGGCGTCGAGACCTGCGACGACGGCAACGACATGCCCGGAGACGGCTGCAACGCCTCCTGCATGGTCGAGCCAGGCTTCGACGGAGGCGTCGGCGATGGCGGAACGATCGGAGGCGACGCGTCCATCGGTGCCGACGGCGGCGTGGACAGCGGTAGTCCAGGCATGCGCCGCGACCATGGCGGCTGCGGTTGCCGCGTGGCCGGGCAGGCGCGGGAGAACCACGGCATCGTGTGGCTCCTCGTCTTCATCGGCGCCGCGCTCTCGAGGCGGCAGGACCGCCGTCGGCGCTGAACGCCGAGCGCATCAGTCCCCGGGCTTCTTCCTCGTCGCGGTCTCGTCCGTGCGCCGTCGCCGCCATGGAGCGTCTGGCGCCATCACGACGAGCGCGGAGGCAGCCAGGAGCGCGGCATTGCGCGCGACGCTGGTCCAGCCGACCCGCGCCGACGCGTCCCGGCCGAAACAACCGCAATCGAGGTCGATCCCACGCGCCATGGCTTGAAGCATCGCTGCAGTGAAGACCAAGAACATGGCCGCTGCCACGAGCGCGCCGCCGCGGGCATGCACGCCCGCGACCAAGGCGGCAGCCACGACGAGCTCGATGACCGGCGTGAGCACTGCCGCAGGGCCCAGGACCACGTCTGGCAGGAGGTGGTAGTTGCTGATGTCGTTCGCGAAGGCCACCGGATCGAGCAGCTTCGGCACGCCTGCCCAGACGAGCACGGCGGCCACCGCGAGCCGCAATGCGATGACGAGCGCCCTGCCGCCCGGTGATCCCAGCTTCACGGACATCGTTGACATGAGCCCGCCTCCGCCGCGTAGCCGCGCTCGAGCCACGCTGGCATTCCGCCCTCGAGCACCCGCACGTCCGCAAACCCCGCCTCGGCCAGCAGGGTGGCGAGCCGCGCGGATGCCGCGCAGTCATCCGACGTGTCGCAGTAGCTGATGATCGTGCGCATTCCCCGTAGCAGCCCTTCGACGTCGGGGGGCAAGGTGCCCGTGTCCATGGGTACGCTGAGGGCGCCCGCGATGTGTCCGGCGTGGAACTCGTCGGTGCTCCTGGCGTCGACGAAGACCACGGACGCATCGCTGAGGAGCTCCCGCGCCTGTTCGGGTGGAATCCAGGCCACCCGTGGCTGCGCCGCCACCGGCGGTAAGCACACCGCGCTCGCATCTTCGCTCGCGGCGAGGCCGGGGAATCCGCGGACGAGTCCCACCGCGAGGCCGAGCAGGGCCCCCACTGCCAGCACCTTCGCTGCCTCTGCCAGCACGCGCACGGCGACAATCTAGTATAGGTGGCCCCGTCTGCCAGCCCCAACGTTTGCCCGTGGACCCGGGCATCCGCCGGGGCGCACGCGGGAATAGTCCGCGATTGACAACGCGCGTACAGCACGGGTACTAGGGGCCTATGCGACCCGTGAGCCGTCTTCGCGCGGTGGGGGTGTCGGTCGTGGTGCTCGCCTGTGGCGCCTGCGACATGACTCGCTTCACCGCAAACCAGACCGCGGACATGTTTGAAAGGGCTGCGCCGGCCTTTGATCAGCACTGGGACTACCAGCTTGCGGGCGATGCCGCGCCTGGGAGCATCATGCAGCTCGAGGGGATCCTCAGGGCCTCCCCCGAGAACGAGACCCTCCTGCTCAGCCTGACGAAGGCTTACACCGGCTATGCGTTCGGTTGGGTCGAGGACGAGCTCGAGCGCACGGATCCCATGGACTTCGAGCGCGAGGAGTACCTGCGCCACCGTGCCCGGCTCATGTACCTGCGGGCCCGCAACTTCGCCTTCCGAATCATCCGCCTCAACGAGGACGGCTTCGACGCGGCCCGGCAGGCCGGCCTCGACGCTTTCGAGCGGTGGCTCGCCGAGCGCTTCGACGAGCCCGAGGACGCGGAAATCCTGCTCTGGGCGGGTTATTCCTGGGGCTCGGCCATCAACGTCTCTCGTGATGATCCCGAGATGATTGCGGATCTGGCCTTTGCCCGAGCTCTCGTGGAGCGCTCCGTGCATCTCGACGAGAGCTACTACCAGGCGGCCGGGCTCACCTTCCTGGCCACGATGAAGGCCAGCTTCCCCGAGGCCCTCGGCGGCGATCCCGAGGCAGGCCGCGAGCTGTTCGAGCGGGCCCTGACCCTGACGCATCGCAACCGCCTCGTCGTCCAGGTCATGTACGCGCGCACCTACGCCGCCCAGACCGGGAATCGGGAGCTCTACGAGGAGCTCCTCAACGAGGTCATGGCGGCCGGGGACGTGAGCTCGGACAACCGGCTCCTCAACAAGATCGCGCGCCGGCGAGCCCAGCGATACCTGAGGAACATCGGGGAGATGTTCTGATCGGGGCTCGACTCCGGAGGACCTCCGTGGTTGAATCTTCCCCCCTGACTTGGCGTCGTAGGTGCCGTCACCGGGCCTTTTTTCCCGGTCACGCTCACGCTCCATGCCCGGGGCGGGGGAGAGGGGTCATGAAGCGTCGGTTCGCCATTGCTGCCATCATCGCGGGTCTGCTGGCCGTGCTCACGCCGGGCTCGGTGCCCCGGAGGGCTGTCGCCCAAGAGACCATCACGCTGCGCATCGCGACGCTCGCGCCGCGGGGCTCACACTGGGACCGGGCTTTCCGGGCCTGGGGCAACAGCCTCCAGCAGGACACGAACAACCGGCTCCGGCTCCGGTTCTACCTGGGCGGATCGCAGGGCGACGAGCGGGACTACATCCGCAAGATGAACGCGGGGCAGCTCGATGGGGCGGCCATCACCACGACGGGCCTCGGTCAGATCGTCCGACCCGTGCTCGTCCTGTCGGCGCCTGGCCTGCTGCGCGAGTATGCCCAGATCGATCGCGTGCGCAGCCGCCTCGGCAACGAGTTCAAGCGGCAGTTCGACGAGGCGGGCTACCACTTTGAGGGTTGGGGAGATGTGGGGCAGGCCCGGATCTTCTCCCGCCGCGCCATCAACCGACCCCAGGATCTGCGTTCAGTCCGGCCATGGGCGTGGCGCGAGGACCCGATCTTCACCGAATTCCTCCGCGTCGTGGGCGCCAATCCCCAGCGCCTCGGCGTCAACGAGGTGCTTCCCGCGCTCCAGACCCGTCGCATCGACGCCTTCCCCTCGTCGGCCTACGCGGCCGTGAACCTCCAGTGGTACAACCACATCACCCACGTGACACAGCAGGCCAGTGGGACGATCGTCGGCGCCACGATCATCAAGAAGGAGAAGTACGACGCGCTTCCGCCGGAGCTGCAGCAGGCCCTCGACAGCACGGCGGAGCGGGCCCATCGCGCGCTGGTGCGGGCCATCCGACGCGCCGACGAACGGGCCTACCAGGCCATCATCAGCCGTGGGGTCACGGCCGTCGACATCACACCGCACCAGGCCGACTGGGATCGGGCGAGTCGCACGACGCGAAACAACCTTGCCGGACGGCTCTATCCGCTGGCGCTCCTGCAGCAAGTGGAGCGAATCTCCGGAGGCCGCTGACGCTGAATGAGTCGCCTCCAGCGAATCGACGACGGCATCGCTAGGGGCGAGGCGGCGATCGCGGCCTTCGTGCTGCTCTTCATGATCCTGCTGGCCGCCACCCAGGCGGTGTTTCAGAACCTCGCCAACCTGGGCGTAGTCTTCGCGAACGACGCGCTGACGGAGCTCGACTGGATCGACGCGGTCCTCCAGAAGGGGACGCTCTGGCTCGCCTTCATCGGTGCCTCGCTCGCCACGCACGCGGACAAGCACATCGCCATCGACGCCCTTTCCCGCCTGATGCCGGGGAGGGTCCGAACGGCAGTGAAGGGCGTGGTCAACCTCGCCGCGGGGATCACCGCGTTCTTCCTCTCGCGCGTGTTCTTCTCAGCGGTAGTCATGGCGACGCAGGAACGTCCCCTCGAGTACGAGGTGCTCACGAACGCGGGCAGCGTGCACATCTGCCAGGCATCGGTGCAGGGCTTGGCAGATGCTGCTCTCGATCGGCCGGACGTGTTCTGCGGCCTACGTTGGGTGCTCACGGAGGTCGGCGCCCCCGTGGAGACACCCGTCGGGGCGCTCCAGCTCATCGTTCCTGCCATGTTCCTCCTCATCGCAGCGCGACTCGTCGCGCGCAGCGTCCGCATCTTCCGGGGTCTCGGACGCGGGGAGCCGGACGGCATGCCGGCTCCGGCGAAGCGCCCTTTGATCAAGGGCGGGGATTGAGATGGACGGATTCATCGCCGCCGTGGTGATCCTGTTCGCCGCCCTCGGCGCTCCGCTATTTGCCGTCTTCGGCGGCGCCTCGATGGCGCTCTTCGCAGACCTTCGGGACACGAGCATCACGGGCGCGGCGCAGGATGTCTTCAGCGAGAAGTTCGCCGACTCCCCGCTGATGGTGACCATCCCGCTCTTCATCTTCGCCGGCTACATCATGGCCGAGAGCGGAACACCGAAGCGGCTCGTCGAAATGTCCCGGGCGTGGCTCGGCTGGATGCCTGGCGGGCTGGCGATGGTGTGCCTCGGGGCCTCGGCGTTCTTCACGACATTCACCGGTGGCAGCGGGATCACCATCGTGGCCATCGGCGGCCTGCTCTATCCGGCCCTCGCGTCCGAGCGCTATCCCGAGAAGTTCTCCCTCGGCCTAGTGACCACGGGCGGCTCGCTGGGTCTGCTCTTTCCGCCGAGCCTGCCGCTCATCCTCTACGGCGTCGTCGCGGGCGTTCTCATCGAGAAGCTGTTTCTGGCCGGCATCATCCCCGGCGCCATCACGATGATCGCGATCGGCGTGTACGCGTTCATTACGGGCGTGCGCTCCAAGATGCCGCGCCACCGGTTTCAGCTCAACACGGCGATGGCGTCGCTCTGGCACGCAAAGTGGGAGGTGATGCTCCCGGTCGTGCTGATGGCAGGGCTCTACTCGGGTCTCCTCCGCATTCACGAGGCTGCGGCCTTCGCCGCGGCCTATGCCCTCATCATCGAGGTCTGGATCTACAAGGACGTCTCGTTTCGCAGAGATCTCCCACGCATCATCCGCGAGTCGACGACGATGTTCGGGGCCATCCTGGCGATCCTCGCGACCGCCATCGGCTTCACGGCCTTCCTGATCCAGGCCCAGGTGCCGATGAAGATCCTCGAGGCGATGGAGGAGGTCATCACGACCCCCCTGATGTTCCTGTTCGTCCTCAACATCTTCCTCCTGGTCGTCGGGATGTTGATGGACATCTTCTCGGCGATCGTGGTCGTGGTCCCCCTGATCGTCCCCATCGCCAATCACTTCGGCATCGATCCCTACCACCTGGGCATCGTGTTTCTGCTCAACCTCGAGATCGGCTACCTGACGCCGCCGGTGGGGCTCAATCTCTTCATCTCGAGCTTCCGCTTCGGCAAGCCCGTCACGCTGCTGTACCGGGCCGTCCTGCCCTTCATCGGTCTGCTGCTCGTCGCCCTGCTCGTAACGACCTACGTGCCTATCTTCTCGACGTGGCTCCCGAGCTTCGTGCAGACGGAGGAGATCCCGGACATGCAGCAGGCGCCGGAGTCGGGGGAGGGCTCCGAGGATGGCCAGGGCGGGGGACTGGACCTCGACTCGCTCGAGGACGAGCTGGACGACGGCGACCTCGATCTCGATTCGCTCGAAGGGGATCTGGACGACGACGACTTGGATCTCGACTCACTCGAGGAAGACCTCGACATCGAGCCGCCGCCCGCCGAAGAATCGGGGGACGCGCACGCTCCTTGACCGCTGACGCGTCCAGGCTAGATCGCTCTCGCTTTGACTTGAGCCTGAGCGCCGGCCCGGGGCCCCCGGCCATGCTGCGCATGGCCGCCCCAGGCACCCCGCGCAAGCGAGGCGAGGGAGTGCACTGTGGGGTGCATGACCGAGCCAAGCGCGAACATGGCTGTAGCCGCGCACAGCGGAGTGGACGCAGTCCACGAAGCTGCGCGGGTACAGACCTGTCGACGGGTCCGCAGGACCCTAGTCCACGTAAGCCAGGATCAGGTCAAATGGAGAGCGGTCTAGAGGGCGCCGCCGTCCGACAGGGACACGTCGTCGAAACCCGTTCCAGTCAGCGTGTCCATGGTCTCGATGATCTGCGCATAGTCGATGCCGTCCTCGGGAGCCAGCACGATGGCCCTCATGTTGGGCGCCATGCGGCGACGTTCCTCGAGTCGCTCGCGCAAGGCCACGGTGTCGTACCTGTCTTCAGATCGGGGGATCTCGAGACGGTCGCCCGTCGTCGAGGCCAGCACGTACCCACCATGGCCCATCTGCAGAATGAGGCTCTCGTGCTGGAGGACGGGCGGGGCGTCCGGCGTGGGTCCCGTCCGCTGGTTGACGCTCAGGCTCCCGAGCTGGTTCCACACGGCCGTGACCAGCAGGAACATAATGCAGCACAGGAGCAGATCGATGAACGGTACCAGCGGGATCTCCGCGTCCACGGCCTTCTTGCCACCTGGCTGCCCCTGGGTCTGAATCGCTGCCATGCCGTCACCTCCGTCGATTTGGTGTCCTCGACATGCCCGAAGTTCCCTACGATGAGCCCATGAAGCGGCGAAGCTGGCTTCCGGCTCTATTGGCGATGCTCCTGCTGGCCTGCGGCGGGGCCTCGCCGGGGCCTCGCCTGGAGGCAGGTCACGGTGCCCGCTGTGCCGGCAAGCCACTGACCTGCCGGCAACTCGTCGAGCGATACCTGGCCAATGCCGACGAGGCCCCCCTCGTCGCCATGGAGCTCGAGCCCGAGTGTGAAGCGGGCCGGGCGGACGCATGTCTGGCGCTCGGCTACTTCCTGATCGATGGCGAGGAAGTGAGTCACGAGCCGGGCCGCGCCGCCCGGCTGCTGGGCGATGGCTGCGACGTGGGCGACGGCCGGGCCTGCCACAGGCTCGGCGAGCTGCTGCAAGGCGGCGAGCCCAATGACGAAGAGGACGCGAGAGCCGTGCGCGCGCTCGGGCAGGGCTGCGACGCGGGCGTATTGGAGTCGTGCGCGTCACTCGCGCGCATGCACCAGCTCGGTCGCGGCGGCGAACGTAGCGAAGAGCGGGCGGCCGAGCTCTACGCCCGGGCCTGCGACGGAAGTGTCCTGCCGGCCTGCGGCCGCCTGGCGGATCTGATGATCACCCGCGAGCGATGGAGCGCCCTTCCGCAGATCTTCCTGCGTATGTGTGACGGCGGCGAGCCCATCGGCTGCACACGGCTGGCTCGACTGCAGGAGGAGCGCCGAGTCGCCGCGGAGACGCTGACGATCAGAGGGCTCTACGAGCGCGCCTGCGCCAGTCAGGAACCGGAGGCCTGTACGCGCCTCGGAAGCGCGTCGTCCCTTGGTGAGCTCGACCTGCTCGCGGACCCCGCGCGCGCGGCCGGTCTTTTCCGGCGCACCTGCGAGCGCGACCATTGGCCCGCCTGCAGCGAGCTCGGGCGGCTCTACGAACAGGGGCGGGGCGTCGATCGGGATGCGGACTACGGCCTCGCCCTACACACCCGGGCCTGCGACCACCGCGACGGGCTCGGTTGCTTCTATCTCGGCCTCGCCCACGAGGAGGGAAACGTGGCGGGCGCGAGTGACGAGCGAGCCGTCGAGCTCTTCCGCATGAGTTGTCAGGCGGGGGTGGCCCGGGCCTGCGGCCATCTCGCCTCCGCGCACGATCGCGGCGTCGGAGTGCGCGAGAACCGCGCCGAGGCCGTCTCGCTCTACCACCGGGCATGCGACGCGGGCGAGCCCGACTCCTGTGCCCGCCTCTCCGTGATCCTCCGGGGCGGGGACGGCGTTCCACAGGACAGCTTCCGCTCCGATGCCTACCGCGACCAGGCCTGCGCGATCCGTCCCTACCCGGAGATCTGCTTGGCACGGCGTTGGTCACGACGCCAGTGGTCGGGCGAGGTCGTTCAGGCCGGAGGCCTGCCGCTCGAGGTGGGGGCGAGGTGCGCGATCGGGATCGACCAGGTTCTCCAGCCCCACTGGTGTCGCGTACGGATCGCGTGCTCGGAAACGGATCTTCTCGCTCCCGAGGGGGCCTGGCTGCGGTGTGAGCTCGGGACGGCCGGACGAGTCGCGATCAGCGACCAGATCGACAGCGATACCGGCCTGGCGGTCACCTTTGCGACCGAGGAAGGATCCATCCGGCTGCTTCGGGGCGGCGGAACCTCACCGGTCGACGTCGCCATTCGAGTCGCGCCCTGAGGAGCCCGGGCCGACGCGGTCCCGACGCATGGTCGTCGCTCTAGATCGCTCTCGCTTTGACTTGAGCCTGAGCGCCGGCCCGGGGCCCCCGGCCATGCTGCGCATGGCCGCCCCAGGCACCCCGCGCAAGCGAGGCGAGGGAGTGCACTGTGGAGTGCATGACCGAG
>Ga0214473_10001358_pt1 | contig 32570 bp, 25 predicted proteins | sample RVTome_7_FD_203509 | JGI IMG/M metagenome (GOLD analysis project Ga0214473, IMG submission 203509) | Soil microbial communities from uranium-contaminated site in the Upper Colorado River Basin, Wyoming, United States - RVT98D197 | ecosystem: Environmental > Terrestrial > Soil > Contaminated >...
TGGGTGGACGCCTTTGAGAAGGCGCTGGGCCGTGCTCAGGTGGATTTGCTGTGTAGTCGAGAGGTCTCTCGCATCTGTCTGAATGATGAAGGGAGATTCACTGCCGTAGAGTTGGCCACGGGCGAGAGACTGTTTGCGAACCGGTGCATCAGTACGGCCCATCCGAAGCTCATGCTGGAGATGGTGCCGTCGAAGGCGTTTTCCCCGGCTTATCGGAGGCGGGTCCGCAGTCTTGAGGAGACGCCGTCGGCTGTGGTTCTGTACGGGCGATGTCAATCCGCAGGTTTTGCGGGCAATTTGATCCTTGCCACCGAGCCACAGATTGGCAATTGGATGTGCCTGCCGGTGGAGGAGCGTCCCTTGTTTATCAGCTCGTCCGCGGGAACGAACGCTATGTCGGTGATCTGCCCGGCGAGTCTTGCAGACGTGCCTGGCAATGGCGATAGCGGCAGTTGTGGGCGGCCCAAGGGCTACCAGGACTGGAAATTGAGACTGACCGACCGTCTTACAGATCGTCTATCCAGTTGTGCCCATGATGTGGTGGGCAGTTTTGAGCCGTTGGATATGGCTACACCCTTTACGTTCCGGGACAGGCTCAGCAGTCCTGAAGGCGGGTTGTATGGGATCAAGCACCGGATGGTGGACATGCCCTTGTTGCCCCGAACGGCGGCAACAGGGCTGTATCTGTCTGGTCAGGCGGTGGTTGCGCCCGGCGTGTTGGGGGCCTTGTGCGCCAGTTTTCTCACGGAGAGTTGTATAGTCTGATGGGCTTACGACGTACGGACAATCATGTAGCGCAGCAACGGGTCGTGGTCACGGGTCTTGGGGCGGTGACACCGTTTGGCTGTGGCGTGCCAGTCATGTGGCAAGCCCTGGTGGAGGGACGAACGGCCGTGCGCCACTGTCCCATGCTCGCTGGATTGAAGGGGCTGCGAACGACCGTCGCGGCCACTGTTCCGGAAGTGGACGCCCAGTGGATCGATCGCAAGAAACGCAGGTACATGTCCAAGATGTCCATCTACGCCATCATTGCCGCGCACGAGGCAATACGCATGGCCGGACTGACCTCTGACGCCTTATCGGACCTTCGGACCGGCGTGTGTGTTGGCTCGACCATGGGTAGCACGCATGAGATTGAGCACGTGTTTGGGGAAGTGCTCAAGGAGCGAAACCTCGAAGGCGTTAAATCGACGCATTTCTTCAAGATCATGAACAACTCCTGCGCATCAAACCTTGCTCAGGCCTTGGGGATTCGCGGCCGCCTGCTGGCTCCATCGGCGGCATGTGCAACCGGGACGATTGCCATCGGATTGGCGGCCGAGAGCATCGCGTTGGGCAAGCAGGACATCATGATCTGCGGGGGGGCGGACGAGCTTCACGCCTTGACTGTCGGAGTGTTTGATACGCTGGAGGCGTCGTCCCGTGCGTACAATGAGCAACCTGACATGACGCCTCGGCCCTTTGATCGGGACCGCGATGGGATCGTCTGCGGCGAAGGGGCAGGCATTGTGATTCTGGAGAGCCTGGAACATGCTCGTGCTCGGGGCGCCGACATCCTGGGGGAAATCTGCGGATTCGCCGTAAACGGATCGCCGGAAGATATGGCGAATCCTGGCCTCGAATCCATGGTTCAGTGCATGCAGACGGCCGTGGAGGAATCGGGACTCTGCCGAGAGCAAATCGGCTACCTGAACGCACACGCCACCGGAACGATCCGAGGCGATGTGGCTGAGTGCGAGGCCGTGGAGAGAGTGTTGGGCCGTGACATACCGGTCAGCAGCCTGAAGGGGCATATGGGACACACGATGGCCGCCTGTGGCGGGCTGGAACTCATCGCCACCTTCTTGATGCTGCGCCACGGCCTGCTGCTGCCCACGCGGAATCTGCAGCAGCCGGATGACACGTGCGGCCGCCTGAACCTCTTAACGAACATCGAGCATCGACAAGTTGAGGCGGCGATATCCAATAATTTTGCGCTGGGTGGAGTCAACTCGGCCATGGTCGTCAGGAGATCGATCAGTGACAGATAGCCAGATCATCGAGTTGGTCAACCGGAGTCTTATCAATGAATTCGAGCTGGACCCCGGCGCGATGACGCCGGACGCTCATCTGGTCGAAGGTCTGGGCTTCGACAGCCTGGATTTCGTCGATGTTGTCGTTGTATTGCAGCAGGCCTTCGGGGTAACGCTTCGCGAAGAGCCTCGTGTACGTGAGGTGCGAACATTGGGCGACCTGCATCGTCTCGTAATCGAGAAGAAGCGAGAGATGGAGGGCTCCGCAAAAGGGTAGGATCCTGCCACTGACGCGGGATGGACAACCCTGTGGGGTGTACGAACATGGGCAAGTGCGTAGAAGACGCAATTCCAGTGGGACAGCAGCGATCCAGAGCCGTATTCTTGGCGATCATTTTGATGAACCTCTGGGTGCCGGTGCTGATGGTTCTGGAGATGCTGATCTCGCTGGCGATCTCTCCGTTGTTGTTGGTCCTGTGGTTACTGGCGACGCGTTGGCCGGTGTCGAAGATCATGCGTCATTTCATCTGGATGTATGGGCGTGTCTGGCTATGGATCGTATCACCCTTCATTCGTCTCAAGGTGACGGGGACTGATTGCTCGCGGCACAATGGACCGTACATCTACGTGGCGAATCATCTGTCCTTTTTCGACATTTTCTTTCTGTCTGCCATGCCGGTATTTGACGTGGTTATTTGCCTGCGATCCTGGCCTTTCAAGTTGGCCTGGTACTCGCCATTCATGCGATGGGCGGAGTATGTGGATGTGGAACGGCTGCCTTGGGAGCAGATCGTACAAAGGATGCAGTGCCTCCTTGGCGAAGGACGTTCCATCCTGCTGTTTCCTCAGGGGCATCGCAGTCGTGACGGGCAGCTCGGCCGGTTCTACTCCGGGGCATTCAAGCTGGCGCTCCAGTTCAATGTCCCCATCGCGCCGATCTGCATCTCGGGGACCGACCAGATGCTGCCCCGAGGACGTCGTTGGATGTCGCCTGCCGACGTCCGGCTGGAGTGCCTCGAGCCGATTGAGCCGGCGCCCTTTCAAGGCGAGACAGGACATATCGAGTTGCGAAAACACGTGAAACGGTTGATGGGAGCCTGCCTTGCTGGGAATCGGTCGTGATCAGTTCATGGATTGGGGATCGACGGACCGGCCGGAACCCAAAGATGCTACGCACGTGTCGTTCGAGTCCGTCGAGTGGCTCTCGGCGTGTACGAATCAGCTTCTGGCCGATCACGTTCGTTACTGCTATGAACACTCCCGTTTCTACCGGCAGCGATTCGACCGTGCCGGGGTGAAACCACAGGATATTCAGTGCGTAGCGGATTTACGTCGTCTACCCCTGACCACCAAGGCGGACTTGGCGGAACATGGAAGTGAGATGCTCTGTGTGCCGGAGAGCCAGGTGGTGGATGTCTGCCAGACCTCCGGCACGACGGGGGCGCCCGTTGCTCTGCTGCAGACCGAACAAGACCTGCGGCGCCTTGCATATAATGAGCAAATGTGCTTCGTTGCCGCCGGTCTCACAGCCCACGATCGGGTCCTGATCGCATGCGCCCTGGATCGCTGCTTCATGGCGGGGTTGGCCTATTTCGAGGGGCTGCGACGCATCGGAGCGACGGCGATCCGCGCAGGCGCCGGCAGTGTTTCCCTGTTGGCGGAAGCGATCCTATTGCACAAGCCTACGGCCATCATCGGGGTCCCCTCGATGCTCCTGGAGACGGGTCGTCTGCTGCACGGACGAGGGGTCAATCCCGCGGGACTGACGATTGGCAAGCTGATCTGTATCGGCGAGCCGGTCCGGGATGAAGACCTGTCACCGTCTGCGCTGGGCCGACGCTTGCGCGACCTGTGGGCGACACAGGTACTGGGGACGTATGCCAGCACCGAAATGGCCACATCGTTCACGGAATGTGCGGAAGGGCGAGGAGGTGGCCATGTCTTGCCGGATCTGATTGCTGTTGAAATCCTGAACGAGGTTGGCGAACCGGTCCCACCGGGCCAACCCGGCGAAGTGGTGGCAACGCCCCTGCAGGTAACGGGTATGCCTCTGCTGCGATTGGGCACGGGAGATATTGCAGCCCTGTTGACGGATCCGTGTCCTTGCGGTCGCAGGACCTATCGACTCGGACCGGTCCTGGGCCGCAAGTCGCAGATGCTCAAAGTGCGTGGCACGACGCTGTACCCCCCGGCGATCTTTGCCGCCCTGCAGAGTCTGGAAGGGATTCACAATTATTGTCTCGATGTATACCAGGATCATGAGTTGTCGGATCGTGTCCGGGTAGTCGTGGGACTAGAGGATGGGGCCTGTCTGACAGAACGGCAGATTTCCGAGCGAATCCGCGGACGAGTCCGTGTAACATTGGACGTAGCCATTGTCTCAGCCGATGAGATATGTGCGCGCACCAGGATCGAGGGACGCCGCAAGCCTGTGCTCGTATTCGACCATCGAACCAGAGAGAGGACGGGTCTGTCATGAAACGGCCTGAAGTAGTCCTCAATGGCAATGATCTGACGATCGATGATATTGTGGCGATTGGCGTTGGCGACAAGGCGGTGGCTCTGGATCCCGCGGCCTTGGACCGATGCCGGCGAAGCCGCGCATTTCTCGAGCAGGAGGTGGCCGCTCGACGGATCATCTACGGAGTGAACACCTCGTTCGGTCCCATGTGCAATAAGATCATCGCCGATGATGATCTGGGCGATTTGCAGGTGAATCTAATCCGCAGCCATGCGGCGGGTCTGGGGGATCCTCTGAAGTACTACATCGCGCAGGCTGTTATGGCCGTGCGGCTCAACACGTTGGTCAAAGGCTACAGTGGCGTGCGAGTGACGCTGCTGGAACTGATGAGGGATATGATCAACGTGGGCATCGCCCCATATATCCCCGAGTGCGGAAGCGTCGGCGCCTCCGGGGACCTTGTGCATCTTGCCCACTTGGCCCTGGCGATCATCGGTGAGGGAGCGGTCTTTCGCAAAGGACAATTGACGACTGCCGGAGAAGCCCTGAAGGCCGAGGGTCTGGCGCCCTTCCGGTTGAGCTTTAAGGAAGGTCTTGCTCTAATCAACGGCACCAGCGCTATGACTGCTCTGGCGGCCTTTGCACTCTTTGGAGCCAGGAAATTGCTGTCGCTAAGTGCTGTCACAGCCGCTTTTGCACTCGAGATCTTTGGCGGTATCGACGATGCCTTCGATGAGGACCTGCATCGGGTCAAGCCGCATCCGGGGCAGCAACGTATAGCAGAGACGATTCGCCGCCTTTACCAGGGATCACGGAATATCACACGGCGCCACGAAATACACGATCGCATTCGCCAGGGGAAGGTGGAAGGAGTCTCCTTCGAGACGGACATCAATGTCCAGGACGTCTACTCGATCCGCTGCACGCCCCAGATCCTGGCCCCGGTCCAGGAAACCGTGGAACAGGTGACGAGAACGGTCTGCGTAGAGGCCAATTCCGTCAATGATAATCCCGTGGTGATCCCCGAGAAGGAGAAGATCATCCACGGAGGCAACTTCCACGGGCAGAGCATCGCGTTTGCGATGGATTCTCTCTGCATGGCGGTGGCCGTGATGAGCACTCTCTCGGAACGGCGGATCAACAAGCTGCTGGACAAGCACCTCAACGAAGGTTTGCCTGAGCTGTTGATCGCAGGACAGCCGGGGCTGACCATGGGATTCATGGGGGCCCAGTACGTCGCCACCTCGACCACGGCGGAAAATCAGCATCTTGCGAATCCCGTGGGAACGCTGTCGATTTCCTGCAACGCCTCGAACCAGGATGTCGTGAGCATGGGAACCGTGGCGGCAAGAAAGGCATTCAAGGCGGTGAGCAATGCCAAGCATATTCTGACCGTCGAAGTGCTCGCGGATATGCAGGCGCTTTCGTTCCGCAATGCCCCCGGCCTTGGGAGCGGGTGCCGGCGCATTTACGAGTTGCTCGCAAAGGACTTCAAGGTGTATGACAATCAAGCGATTTTCCATGACGAGCTCGTAAGATTCCGCAAGCTGCTCTTCTCCAGTCAGCTATTCGATGATCTCGGCGTGTACTTCGATGGAGGATCGATGGTATGAGCTTGCCCGCGGACACGGAGACGTACATGCTTCACCGTTCCCCTATGCGGCTGGTGCACAAACTTCTGTGTGTCAAGGATGGCTATGCAGAGGCACAGACAACTCTGAATGTCGGGGATGTCGGCATAGGTCCGGATGGGAGAATAGAGGCGGCGGTCCTGCTGGAGCTCGTGGCGCAAACCTACGCGGCCTCACAAGGGTATCAGGACCGACTCGCTGACAAGCCCACGAATATCGGGTATCTTGTCGGAGCTCAGAACTTCCATATAGAGGACCTTCCGGCGGCAGGACAGCAGCTCCTGATCAAGATCCAATCGTCCTGTTGTTTTGGGGATTTCTACTTTGTGGACGGACAGGTGCTGTGCGAAGAGGCCGTCGTGGCCGGCGGGACGCTCAAGATCTGGGTGCAGCCCGATGCGCCACAGGATGCAAGGTGAACGAAGGCCTTGGGGATCGCAGGACCGGAGCCGTGACGTGTATTGCCTTGGGATAACGGGTGAATTGCTTGGGACAGGCAGAAGCAAACGTGTTGGCATGGGCAGCCCGGGGGATCTATCGAGTGGGATCCCGCCATCGATGGGCGTACGCCGCCGCGGTGGTGGTGTCGGCCCTGATCGGGTGCCTGATCGTAGTGCGGGTGCCCATGCGGGAGGACATCACGGTGATGCTTCCGGACAGCGATCCGACGTTCGTGGTCAGCTATCGGCTGCTGGAGGCGGCGCCATTCACGCGGAGCGTTCTGATCGATCTGGAAGCCCAGGAGCCTGAGCAGGTCTCTCTATTGATGGAGACGGCGGAGCTTCTGGAGGAGCGGTTGGGTCCGCCGCTGATCTCTAAAGTGATCGGTGGTTTGCCCATGGAGGCGGGGGCCCATCTGATCGATTGGCTTTATGCGCACATGCCGCAGTTGTTCACAGAGGAGGACGCGGCCGCCCTGGCGCCCCAAGTCGCGTCCCCGCAGGTGGCCGAGACGCTTCAGAACGATCTTCAGGCGCTTGCAGGTCCTGAGGGATTGTGGTTGAGAAGATGGCTCGCCAAGGATCCCCTTGGTTTTCGCAACCAGGTGTTGCGCAAGTTGGGGGCCGTGGTCCTGCTCCCCGATATGCAGATCGAGCAAGGATTTCTCATCGATCCAACCGGCAAGCACCTCCTGCTCGTCGCTGAGACGCCGATCTCCATGGGGGATTCCAAAGGCGGCGAGCAAATGCTTCAGTATCTCGACGAGGTGCTCTCACAGACGGTTCCCGAGACGATCCGCGCCCATGTAGTCTGTGCCCATCGCTATACGGTCGCCAATGCCAGGGCGGTCAAGCGGGACTTGGTCGTGGTCTTTGCGGTCTCATCGCTTGGCTTGGCCGTGATCTTCCTGGTCATGCTGCGTCACTGGCGGGCTGTATTCGTGTTTGCCGTTCCGTCGTTGGGGGTCCTGGCAGGCGTGCTTGTGGTCGCGGGACTGTTCACGCCGCTGTCCGCTATTGTAGTGGGGTTTGGCGCCGTTCTTCTGGGGATCTCCGATGACTATGGGCTCCATGTATTCTACGCTCTCCGCAAGCCGAGAGCCAAGCCCCAGGAGGAGATGGCGGGGTTGGCGCTGCCGATGGTCATATCCTTTGCCACGACGGCCGCGGTCTTTGTGGTCCTTTTGTGGTCCGCCGTTCCGATCCAGCGTCAATTGGCGGTCCTGGCGATCGCAGGGCTGATCGTGGCCCTTGCGCTGGCCATGGGATGTCTGCCGCATTGGGTCGGACAGGGCCGGCGGGACCACTGGTTGTTGCCGCCCCAGGTGTTGGGCGGTCGTTCTCGATGGGTGATCGGCGCGTGGCTGGCGGCGATCCTGATCTGTGTGCCGTGGTGTTTTCGCGTGGCATTCGAGGGGGATCTTCGATCCTTGGGGCTGATGCCCAAGGACATTCTGGCGGACGAGTTCCGTGTGCGGGACGTATGGGGTGATCCCCGGGGTCGGGCCCTGGTGGTCGTTCGCAACGAGGATGAAGAGGCGGCGCTGCGGACGAATGAGCAGATCTATGCCCGATTGTCCGAAACTCGGCGTCCGGGAGAGCTCGTGAGCGTGGCTCCGCTATTGCCCAGCCGGGCGACACAGTCGGCCAATCTGGCCCGATGGGAACGTTTCTGGCGTGAGCAGGGGCGTTTGGACCGATTGAAGGAAGCTCTCGATACTCACGGGCGAACGCTGGGTTTCTCACAGGGAGCCTTCACACCGTTCCTTCAGTGGATCGAGCAAGAAAGGGAACCCTTCGGGCCTGCCGATCTCCGTGAGGCGGCTGGACCGCTGTTGGAGCCGCTGTGGCTGTCGGAGCCCGCGGGCTTGGGCCTGATCAACCTGGTTTGCGATAGTGATGAGACGTCCGAGGTCGCTGGCCCGTTTGGTCTGGACCTGCCGGCGGGCGCTCAGGCAGTCTCGCAAAAGCAGTTTGCGGCTGCGCTCCGACGGTTGCTCCATCGCGATTTCACCCGCTTCTTACTTGGGGCCCTAAGCATGGTCGTGCTCGTGTTGGCGGTGACGTTGCGGCGTCTGAAGCAGGTGGTCCTGTGCCTGTTGCCGGCGATCACTGGTGTCGTGGTGATGCTGGCCCTGATGGGTCTGCTGGGCATCCGGGTCAACCTGTTCAACATGGCGGCCAGTGTGCTCGTCCTGGGGCTGAGTATCGACTATGGGACATTCATGCTGCATCGCGGTGGGGAGCGGGACGGGGCCGTCGAGCGGTCCGTGGTCACCTCGGCTCTGACCACGATCAGCAGTTTCGGCGCCCTGTCGCTGGCCCATCATCCGGCGATGTTCTCCCTGGGCATTACGGTTGTTCTGGGCCTTCTTCCTTCCATGATCTGTGCCGTGTTCGTGATTCCCGCCTTGCAGGATCACGGCCCGACAAACTGAGGTGGCGATGCGAATGTTACGAGAAGAGATCCTCGCATGTGCAGACGCGCGGGTCCGAACCCTGGATGGGGGCCGGAGCCATGAGCTGGTATTTCACTTCGACAAAGGCTTCACCGGCTTCCAGGGGCACTTTCCGGGGCACCCGGTCCTGCCGGCATTCGTACAGTTGCTGATGGGGCAGTGTGCTCTGTATGTTCGCAGCGCCTGCAACTGGCGCCTTCGACGGGTGGAGCGGAGCAAATTCCTCAGGACGATCCTGCCGGACCAGGCTGTGACGGTCTGCTGGCAGGAGCAGCCGCTGAACGATCGTCTGCGATGCAGCTTCACGCTACTGGTGAGTGGTGAGAAGGCGGCTGTTTTCACACTTGAGTTCGATGTTGAGGAAGGTGGCCATGCGTAAACCGTACTTCCCGCCCGTCAACGGTGCGCCGGCGGCGCTTCGTCTGACCGTCCAGCGACGTGTCCGGTTCGAGGAAGTGGATTCCATGGGCGTTGTCTGGCACGGCTGTTACCCCAGCTACTTCGAGGACGCCCGGGTGGCCCTGGGCCATCGCTATGGGATCGGCTACAGCGATTTCATCCGGGAGCGGATCCCGGTTCCGGTGCGACAGATGCAGATCGACTACCTGGGGCCGTTGCGGTTCGAGGAGGATCTGGAGATTACGGCGATCCTGCACTGGTCGGACGCCGCACGCATCAACATCGAGTACGAGATCCACAATGCTCATGGCCAGCTTGTATGTGCAGGCTGCACCGTACAGATGATGCTGGACCGTGACCTGAACGTCCTTCTTACGCCGCCGCTGTTTTTTGCTGAGTTCCTGCAGAAGTGGAAGCAAGGGGAACTGGCGTGAGTGCGATTCATATAGTGGATACCCGAGTCGTGACGTCCCTGGGAATGGGGCGAGAGGCCCTTTGGCGTGGCCTGTTGGCGGGCCACACGGGCATTGCCCCTGTGCGGCGGTTCGGCACGGACGGCTATACATGCAGCGTGGCCGGCTGCATCGCTGCACTGGATGCCGAGCGGGACGGCTCACGGTTGGGCGGGCTGATAGAGATGCTGTTCGATGAATCCCCTTCGGTTCCGGCCGGTACGACATTGTTCACCGCAACGACGAAAGCAGGCATCGACCAGTTGGAGCAGGCGGTTCGCACGCAGAGGACGGCTCTGGATCACGTCCTGAGCTGCCAGGTGGCGGACCTCGTGGCGGGTCGATTGGGCCTGAACGGGCGGCGATGCAACATCAACGCGGCTTGTGCGTCCGCGACGATCGCCCTGGCGCTGGGAGCTTCGCAGATTCAGCACGGCGAGGCCGAGTCGGTTCTGGTCTGTGGACTGGATCTCGTCTCGGAATTTGTCTTCTCCGGATTCTCCGCGTTGCAGGCCCTGTCTGCACGTGCGTGCCGTCCCTTCGATGTGGATCGTGACGGTTTGCTCCTGGGGGAGGGGGCGGCGTGCCTGCTGTTGATGAGTGACCGTGGCTGCCGACAGGCCAAACGCCGCAGTCTCGGCCGGATCGTTGGGTGGGGCATTGCTTCCGATGCCCATCACATCACCGCGCCGTCGAGAACGGGTGAAGGACTGATTCTTGCGATTCGCCAGGCGCTGGATCGGGCCGGGTTGAAGCCGTCCGACGTGGCGGCGATCAATGCCCACGGCACTGGATCGGTCTACAACGATGCCATGGAAGTGACCGCCTTTTCCACGATTTTCGGCTCATTGCCTCCATTTCACTCCATCAAAGGGGCCACGGGTCACACCCTGGGCGCCTGCGGGGCAGTCGAAGCGATAGTGGGGCTGTGCAGCCTGGAGGATCAGTGTATCCCACCGACCGTGGGCTTGCAGACACCAGAGTCAGGCGGACAAGGACGTGTATCGGCGCAGGTGCAACCGTTCTCAGGGGACTATCTGCTGACTACGAACTCCGGTTTCGGCGGTGTCAACGCGGCCCTGATCCTGCAAAGGAGTGCCGAATCGTGAAGGTGAATATCAGCGGAATCGGATGGGTGACACCCTCTGGCATCGGCAGCGGACGGCCTGGCGAGACGTTCGCGCTCGGGCCCGGACGATTGCCGGCCCTCAGGAGCAGGTTGTTCCTGGATGTCGTGCACCCCCGATTCGGCCGGTTCGATTCCTATGCCAAGTCGGGGTTTGGGGCCATTGCACTGGCCCTCGGGAGCGCGGGCCTGGACCGATGGACGCACAAGCGAGCGATCGGCCTGATCGCAGGCACACGACGTGGCTGTCAGGAAGCGGACCTGGCCTATTTCGAGACGGTGGTGTCCCACGGTGAATCCCTGGCCAGCCCCAACCTGTTTGCCTATACCCTGCCGAGCACGATGCTTGGTGAAGCCTCCATTCAATTCGGCTTGACAGGTCCCAGCCTCGTGGTGGATGATTCGGACGGACATCTGGCCGGGGTTTACGCTGCCTTGGATTTGATACGATGTGGCTTCTGTGAGACGGCGGTAGCCGGCTGGTGCGATGTAAACTCGAAGATACTGGACACCAGTCCGGAAGAGCCTTGCGGGGCAGTATTCTTCGTGCTGACGAAGGGCTCAGAGGCGCCTTCGTGGCGATGGCATGGCCGGGAATTGATGTGGGGAACGCAACAGGCCGCCGACCTCGCCTGGTTGGCCTGCAAGGTCCTGACCGATAAACGTGGCAATGGAAATGGTTCTGAATGATGAAGATGAAGCTGATCTATCCGACGTGGCCCAAGCTGGAGCACCAGACCACATTCCACCTGCCGCCCCATGGGCCGGTAGTCTTCGCGGCGACAGTGCCGCACGATGTGCAAATCATCTTCGAAGACGACAATGTCCAGCCTGTAGATTTCGAGCAGGATGTGGACCTGGTGGCGATCTCGGTCATGCTGACGTGCCAGCTTCCGAGGGCCTTCGAGATCGCGGATACATTTCGATCGAAATGCCTGCCCGTCATTTTCGGCGGAATCGCCACGATGCTGCACAGTGAAGAGGTTGCCGAACACGCCGACGCCGTTTTCCTGGGAGAAACCGAAGGACGCTTTGATCGGGTCATCGACGATCTCAAGGCCGGACGGCTGAAGCGTGTGTACGATTTCATGGGCGATCCTCCGCCCACGGAGTGGATCGGGCCGGCACGGCGGGATATTCTCGACCGGACATTGTACAACTATCGCGGTGTCCAAATGGTCGACCTCGTGCATGCCTCGCGCGGCTGCCGATTCAACTGCTTTCCCTGCTGCAGCGCTTTCCTGGGCGGCAAGCAGTTTCGACCCCGTCCGATGGACAAAGTCGTCGAGGAGTTCGAACAGATCAAGAATAATCGACTCTTTATCGTTGACAATTCTCTCGCGCAAGACCGGGATTGGCTGGTCTCCCTGTTTCAGGCCATCAAGCCACTGAAGAAGAAATGGGTGTCGCATCCGATTCTGTATGATGAGCAGATTGTCCGGCTGGCGGCCGAGGCCGGTTGCTGGTATGTGTACCAGGCCATATTCGATACCTCCGATGTGATCCGCGATCGCATCCGCATGCTGCAAGACAACGGGATCGGCGTGGAAGGCACGGTCCTGCTGGGTACGGACGATCATGATGCAGATTCCATCAAGCGTCTCGTCGATTTCCTGTGCGAGATTCGGTTGGACGTTGCGGAGTTCACGATCGTGACTCCGTTTCCCCACACGCCAATTCGCGAGCAACTGGAGCGAGAAGGGCGGATCCTGAGCAACAACTGGGCCGATTACACCGCCGACAAGGTGGTTTTCCGGCCGAAGCACATGTCCGTAGACGAGCTGCAGGCGATGTATGACTACGCCTGGAAGACCTTCTATGCCGACTCCGGGTACCAGCTCCGGATGGGGCGGCTGTTTCAGCGGGTGATCGATCGCGAAATGGAGGACGGGACCTACCGTCGGTACAATCCACAAACGAGAAGACGGTTTCAAAGCGAGGAATCTGGAGACAGATGAGTCGAGTCCTTCTCATATCAGCGAATGCCTGCGATACTCCTTACGCGGTCTACCCGTTAGGAATGGCAACAGTGGCCGGCACCCTGATGGATGCGGGCCATCAGATCCGTCAATTCGACTGGCTGGTTGCCAATCGCGACACCCGGCTTCTGGGGCAAACCATCAGTGGATTTGACCCGGAGGTGGTGGCGGTGTCGGTCCGCAATGTTGATCGCATCGATTCCCTGGCGGAATCCGCGGATGCTTGGGAATTGAAAGAGGCTAAGGACGTGGTCGCTTCGGTCCGTCGTTTCACGCGAGTCCCCGTCATTATCGGGGGGGCGGCCGTATCGACGATGCCTCATGAGGTGAGGCAGTATGTGGGCGCGGATATGGCCGTGCCGGGAGAGGGGGAACGCTCGGTTGTGGATGCCGTGGCGGCCGTGACACAGGGACGCTCCCTTCCGGCCGTCTGGCCCGTCATGCAGCAGCAACTGCGAGGTGACTGTCAGCGTGCGCCCTGCTTCGACCCGGCACTGGTCGCGTTCTACTGGGACAAAAGTGGAATCATCGGCCTCCAGAGCAAACGCGGCTGTCCATATCGTTGCTGCTATTGTACCTACCCGAAACTGGAGGGCACGACGTTTCGCTCCCGTCATGTAGAGGCCGTTATCGCCGACCTCGAACGGCTCAAGCAAGATTTTCACGTAGATACCGTGTTCTTCGTCGATTCGATATTCAACGACCCTCAGGGACAGTACCTGGATTTAGTCGAGGCAATGGCGGCTCGCGAGCTCGGCGTGAAATGGGCTTGCTATATGTCGCCTCACCTGCTGACCGGTGAGATCCTGACGCTCTGTAAGCGAGCCGGTCTCTATGCCGTGGAACTTGGCACCGACGCCACGACCGATGCCACGTTGGAGGCTATGGGCAAGCCGTTCCGATGGGCCGATGTCGAGCGGACGAATCAGATGTGTGTGCAGATGGAAATCGCGTGCGCCCATTTTGTCATTTTCGGGGGACCACAGGAGACACCAACGACGGTCCGAGACGGCCTCGATAATATCGCTCGTCTCGAACGGTGCGTTGTCTTCGGTTTCTCGGGAATCCGGATCTATCCGGGGACGTCTCTTCACAAGCGCGCCATTGTGGAACGCCTTCTGCGGGAGACGGACACGCTGTTAGAGCCCGTTTACTATGTTTCCCCGGCAGTGGACAAGGCGTGGATGGAGCGTCAGGTGGCGGAGTCCTGGGCGGGCCGGCGGGATCGGATCTTCCCGCCCCATGAGGGACAGCGCGCGGCGGCGATTCTTCGAGGCTTCGGATGGAAGGGGCTGCTCTGGGAGCGCATGATTCGTTTTCCGTCGCGTGCAGTCTGATGGATTGCAGCGAGGCAGAGGCGACTGAGTATGGATACACGACGCATTCTCCTGATTCACCCGTTGGGCTATGATGTGCGTGCGGCCGACCGGGACATCTCCCGCATAGCCAACCTGATGCCGCCATTGGGTCTGGCCGGCATCGCAGCTTACGTGGAGCAGTACGGCTTCTGTGCGGATATCATCGACTGCTTTGCCCATCCAGATTCGGATAAGACTATCGATGACTACATGCGTCGCTACCAGCCACGGTTTGTGGGAGCAACGTGCACGACGGCGGGCTTTCTGGATGCGGCTCGCATCTTTCGCCGGGTCAAAGAAATCAGCCCTGGGACCTGCTGTATCGCCGGGGGACCGCACGTATCGGCTTTGCGAGAGAGAATTGTCCAGGACTTCCATGAGGTGGATTACGTGGTCGTTGGGGAGGGAGAGACTCCACTGCGAAACCTTATGGAGGCGGATGGCAGCCCCCAAGGCATTGTCGGACTCGTCTATCGAGACAACGGACGGGTCGTGTTCTCCGGATTTCAGAAAGACCTGTTGGACCTGGATACGCTGCCTCTGCCCGCGTATCATAAGATCGAGGGCTTTCCCCAACGATACCAGTTGCCGATCTTCAATTACCCCAGGACGCCGAACACGAGTTGCATCTCCAGCCGAGGCTGTCCTTACCAGTGCAGCTATTGTGATCGTTCTGTCTTTCGGCGGACCTTTCGGTTCAACTCCGCCGATTACCTCTACCGTCACGTGCAATTCCTGCATGAGCAGTTTGGGATACGGCACATCAACTTGTACGATGACCAGTTCACGTTCAATCGGGATCGTGTGGTCGCGTTCTGCCGGCGGATGATCGAGATGCCCCTGAGGATAACCTTCAACTGTGCCGTGCGGGCCGAGCACGTTGATCCCGAGCTACTCATCCTGATGAAGACGGCGGGCTGTTGGATGATCAGCCTGGGAATTGAAACGGGCGACCCTGAACTGTTGGCGCAACACCGCCAGAACGCGGACCTGGAGTTGATGAGTCGGACGATTCATGATATCCATAAGGCGGGCATCCGTGTCAAGGGGCTATTCATGATCGGCTTGCCGGGGGAGACAGAGCAGAGTTTCCGTCGGACGATGAAGTATGTGTTCTCTCTGCCCATCGACGATCTGAACGTCGCCAAGTTTACGCCGTTTCCGGGCTCGCCACTCTACGAGAAGATCCATTCGTTAGGCCGCTTCGAGGAGAACTGGGAGAAGATGGACTGCATGGAAACGGTGTTCGTGCCGCACGGCATGACCGCCGAGCAGTTGGAGAGCTTATTCCTCGAGTTCTACAAACGCTATTACATGCGTCCCAAGACCCTCTGGAACTTCGTGAGCATGCTTTGGAAATCCCCCGACAGTTGGAGACGGTTCCTGGCGAATGCCGGCAGTTTCCTGACCTTTGCCCGCGCTAACCATCGAATCATAGAACGAAAGTGAGGCCACGGGCGCTGTGGAGCAGATCGCCGTTGTCATACCTGTCTACAATCAGCCCGAGCGGCTCAGAGAGATCGTCCATCGATGTCTTGAGGCATATCCGCGGGTCCTGATCGTGGATGACGGCAGTCATCCGGTGGTCGCCCCTCTTCTGGCGAACCTGCCCGTGGAGGTGCTTCGTCACGAGGTCAATCGAGGCAAAGCGGCAGCCATCCAGACCGCCGCGCATCATCTGCGCCGGCAGGGGGCCACACACATGATTACTCTGGATGCTGACGGGCAACACTATCCGGAGGACTTGCCCAGGATCATGAAGGCGATTCGCGAGCATCCGGAGGCACTGATCCTCGGGGTACGGGATTTCGATCGTGAGACCGTGCCCGCGAGTTCCCGGTTCGGCCGAGTGTTTGGCAATTTCTGGGTGCGATTGCAGACGGGCACGAGAGTACACGACATCCAGAGCGGATACCGTGCTTATCCCCTGGCAGTGATCGAACACCTGTCGTGCCGATCCCGGCGTTACGCCTTTGAGGTAGAAGTAGTCGTGCGTGCCCTGTGGGGCGGTGTGAAAGTGCACGAGGTAGGCGTACAGGTGCACTATCCGAAGCCGGAACATCGCAGTTCCCATTTTCACAAATTGTGGGACAACTTGCGGCTCGTGGTTCTGAACACCCGCCTGACTGTGCGGTCCCTGGTTCCCTGGCCCCACCATCAGGTCACGGACTCGCGTACACTAACGTCGATCACCGTCTGGCATCCGCTTCGTTCCATTCAGACCCTACTGATGGAACGGGCGACACCGCAGGAGCTGGCGCTTGCCGTCGCACTTGGCGTATTCCTGGGCGCCGTGCCGCTGATCGCCTGCCACACGTTGGCAATCCTGGTCGCCGCTGCGTTGCTGCGGCTGAACCGCATAGCCGCTGTGGCCGCCAGCCAACTCTGTATGCCGCCTGTGGTTCCGGCAATCTGTATTGAGATAGGCCACTTTATGCGCTTCGGTCGTTTCCTGATACCTCAGGATATCGAGGGCCTCCGCGGCGCCTCCTTTCTTGAACTGGGCTACATGGGTCTTGAGTGCCTATGGGATTGGTGCGTTGGATCGGTCCCGGTCGGGATTGTCCTGTCAGTGGTGTTTGGCTTGGCGACCTATGTCATGGCGCGGACATTGCAGAGGATCCGGCATGCGTTCTGAACCTCAGGTCTCTGTCTCCAACGCCCGGTGGGATTCCCAAAGTGTGGGCAAACGCTGGCAGTTTGCCTTCTTCGCTTTCCTGATCCGCGCGGGCGGGCGCCGCTTGGCTTATCTGTGCATGTATGTGGTGGTCGCATGGTATGTACTGCTCCGCCCGTTCGTGCGCCACCGGTGCAGGTACTACCTGGACAGGCGTTTCCCCAGGGTGCGAAATCCTCTCGTGCGGCTATGGCACGATTACCGCCGGATCGAGACCCTGGGCGAATCACTGATCGATCGGGCTGCCTTCGGTCTGCTCGGGCCCAAAGCCCTGCGGCTGGATTTCCACGAAGGTCTTCGCTTGCGGGAGCTGATTGATGAGGGCCGGGGTCTGATCATTCTCAACAGCCACGTCGGATGCTGGCAAGTGGCGATGTCCGCGTTCAGTTATCTTCGAACCCCGGTGAGCATTGTCATGCACCAGGGGGCCGCCGATATCGATCCGCGATGGTTCGATTGTGCCGGGAAAGAAGTGCCGTTCTCGATCATCGATCCGGCACAGCCGATGGGCGGAGTCCTGCAGATGATTGCCGCACTCAAGAACAATCACGTCCTCGGATTGATGGCAGATCGTGTCTTTGGCAATGACCCGAACACACTGCAAGCTTCTTTCCTCGGGGCTCCTGTACATTTTCCTGTCAGTCCCTATCGTCTTTCGTCCATGCAGGGCACCCCGATTGCGGTTGTCTTCAGTCATAAGACCGGCTTCTCCAGCTACCGCATTGAGCTGGCGTGCATCATCCGCGTGCCCGCCGGCCTCGGACGGCTCAACGCCGCATACAAGCCGTATCTACAACAGTTCGTCGATGCCCTGGAGGCCTTCGTTATGTCCCACCCCTGGCAATTTCTCAACTTCCATGATATGTGGCAGGTGTAACCTGCCTTCGGAATGACAGGATAAACGGTGGTCCTACCAGTGCTTGACAGACGCAGCAGTCCTTGACCGTATTCGCTGAAGTTGCGCACGGGAATTGAGAGCACCACCACGCGGCCACTTGACCTATGGTTTAGCACTATTCGGGTCGGTCGGGTGGTCTTCACCCCGGATTTGCTTTTTTCGGTATTGAACATAAGCTCCGCGCATCGCCACATACGGATCCACAGCCGCCGACTTGAAGGCTTCGTATTCTCCGATGTGCAACGAACCCCTGTTGACAGCACTCTCGACGGACAGGCCGATCGAGACCTCCGCAGGCTCGACGTACCGAATCGGATTCAAGAACTGGTCGCCCAACATGCCCGCTGAATCCCGCAAGGTCGATGGACCCAGGAACGGCCACACGAGATAGCATCCGTCGCCAAAACCATACACGGCCAGGGTCTGCCCCAGGTCCTCCTCTGCCGGCTCCAGCCCCCATCGATCGTGTGCAGGGTCGCCGAACCCCAGCACACCTGCCGTAGCGTTGATGACGAAGCGATGCAACTCGGTCCCTGCCGCTGAACCCTTGCCTTGTAGAAGGCAGTTGACCAGACGTGGCGGAGTCGCCACGTTGTCGAAGAAATTGCCGATGCCTGTGCGAGCCGGTTTGGGCACCACACCTGCATACGCGTGCGTAACCGGCTTCACGACCCAGAAATACGCCACGTCGTTGATGCCGAACATGATCCGATTCACGGGCTCCAGCGGATCCGCGATGGTCACCTGCTTCTGGGAGAACTCCTCCTCCAATTCATCGAGGGTAGCCTCGCCTGTGGAATCGACGTCCCTGGGTGCGGCGGCCGGAGATTGCGGATTACTCTGGGTGGAGGTTGCACAACCCGCTCCTACAACCACCCCAACCACGATCAGGAAGTGCGCTCTCATCGGCCATTCTCCTTGTGGTTCTCTCCGGCCTTGCGCTCCCTGCCATAGGGCTTGGTCACGACCAGCAATTGTGGCAGCACGGTCAGGGAGGCAAACAAGGCCATGGTGATCGCCAGCACGGTCAACAGGCCAAAGTAGATCGTGGGGACGAAATCCGACAGGCTCAGGATGGAAAACCCAATGATGAGTGTCACCGTCGTGTAGTAGATGGCACGGCCGATGCTGTCGTGTGCTCGGTGCAAGGCCGCCCGGTAGCTCCCTTCGGTCTCGACCTCGTGCTTGAACCGGTGGATGTAGTGGATCGTGTCGTCGTCGGCCAGGCCCACGCCGATGGCGGCAATCGTGATCGTCATCATATCCAGGGGGATACCCAGCCAACCCATCACGCCCAGCACGCAACTGACCGCCAGCAGGTTCGGGAAAATCGCGATGATCGCGATCCGCAGGGATCGGAACAATACTATGAAGGTCCCCAGCAGGGACAACGTGGCGAGACCCAAGGTCGTGATTTGGGAAGTGTACAGGCTCTGGAGCATGTTGTTGTACAGAACCATGATGCCGGCCAGGCGCGCCTGCTCGCCCTGGAAACCGAGTCTGTCGGTCAGATCCGCCCGGATCTTCTTCAGCAGCTCGTTCCGTTGCAGCGAGGGGTCGGAGTCCCGGATCCGCACGGTGAGCCGCACCTGGTCGTGCTCCACCGACACGTAGGGCGTGACCAGGATCTGGCGGAGCCGATCCGGGATCTGATTGAACAGCAGGGCCAGTTCCACATTGTCCAGGGCCTTTCCCCCATTGACCCTTTCGATCATACGGACCAAGGTCACGACCGACAGGACCTTGCCGGTCTCCGGCAGGCCGTCAAGGTAGTCGTGAACGATCGCGATTCGGGCCATCTTCTCCGGCGTGAACCAGTATTTCTGTTTGGCCCCCTGCGCTGCGGTGTCGAACTCCTCGAATTGATCGAATACGGCCTCCGTACCCATCTCGGCCTCGGCCGGGACCGCCTCGGGCACCGCCGCCTGCTCGAAGTCGATGACCACGTCCAGGGGCGTTGTCCCGCCGAGCTGCTGGTCCACAACCTTCATCCCCTGGTGGATCTCGGTGGTTGACTTGAAGTAGTTGATGAAACAGTTCTCCACTTGGAGCCTGCGGATCCCGACGCCGTTGATGGTCAGCAATACCAGGCCGGCCACAATGATCGAGGGGCCGTGGGCAACCGTGAATCGGCCCAGCATCGGGGTCAGCAGCCACTTAGCCCCCCCTTTCGACCAGGGTCTGTCCCGGGGCAGAAGCATCAGCGCGGGCGGCAACAGCAGGAAGGGCACGAGGACGGAAATGGCCACGCCCACGACCATGATGTAGCCGAAGTCGATCACCGGCCGGATATCGCAGAAGATCAGGGACGCAAACCCGGCCATGGTGGTCAGCCCCGAATACACGCACGGCCGCAGCATCGATTGGATCGTGGCGCGAACCAATTCGTGCTGACCGATGTTCGGTTCGCGGGTGGCCAACTCTCGGTAGCGAACCATCAGGTGGATGGTCATGGCCAACGTAATGATCAGTTGCAGGGAGATGAAGTTGGAGCTGACGACCGTGACTTCCCAGCCGAACCAGCCCAAGAACCCAACGGTGCACGTTACGGAAACCACGCAAACCACCATCGGCAGGAGGACCCAGTAGGCCCTGCGGAAGATCACCGTGATCGTGAGCACCAGCAACAGGAACACCGCTGTTCCGAAGACCCGCAGGTCGCTCTTGATGAAGCTGATCATGTCGTCGGCGATCATGTTCACGCCGCCCAGGAACAGAGTGCCGTCCTGCCGATACCCGTCTATGATTGAGCGAATGGCCACGAGCTCGTGGTGTTCCTGTTGACGAACCTCGTCGCGATACCGGGCGAATTCCCGGGTCACCTCTTTGAGCTCGACGCGTTCCGCTGCCGTCAACGCGCCCGTCGTCCCCTTCTCCCGCAGGGCGTTTCTGCGTTGCCGGAGGTCTTGGTAGCGATAGTCACGGGGGAAGGTGATCAAGATCGAGGTGGTCTTCAAGTCGGAGCTGACCAGCAGGTCCTGGTACAGGGGGCTTTGCGCCAGTTCCTTCCTGGCCAGGGCCTTATCCACGTCCGGCGACGCCAGGGTATGGATCGTCGAACCCAGTTCCTTGAGGGGGATCGGCGGACTCTCCAGCAAAGGCACGTCCAGGATCGTCAGCACGGACTCGGCATTGCATGCCTGCTTCAGTTCGTCTCGAAGCCTCGCCAGCAGAGCCAGCGTTCCGTCCGAGAGCAAATCCTCCTTTGGCGTGAACGTCAGGACCAGGAAGTCACCGCTTCCATACCGGGAATCGACCAGACGGGAGTACTTGAGGTCCTGGTCGTTCTCCAGCATCAGCGTCTCCGTCGAAGCGTCCAGCCGGAAACGCCTGACCCCCAATCCGAAAAAAACGATTGCCGCCACTATGCACGCAATCACTTTAATGGGATGTTCCAGGACTACCCGGTCGAAAAGAGACTGCGCCAGCGAGCGGTCCTTCATCACCGTACTGCTTCGATGGAACAAATGGTGCATCATTGACTCGGCGGCTTCTCCAGGTGAGACAGAAGATCCTTAACGGTGCCCCGGCGAAGAATATCATCGAATTGCGACCGGTATGTCAGGAGGATGCTAACGCCCTCTATTTCCACATCATAGATTTTCCAGGGTATCTTCGCCTTGTTCTTGCTCTGTTCGTCCACCTTATGAAGCTTGTATAGTATGGCTATCTCTTTGCCGTCAGATATCAGCACCACGGGTATTTGGATGGTGTTCTTCTTCTGCACGCCAGGCTTCAGCGTGACCTTTTCATTCGTGTAGAGGGTGGTTTTCTCCAAATACAGGGCCTTGAGCCGTTCGATAAAGAGCCTGATAAATTTCTCGCGCTGCGCCGGGTCCAGTTTGGGCCAGTGTGTTCTGCCCAAGGCAAGTTGGCCCATCAGCGGGAAATCGAAGATAGGACTGACGATTTTGTCCATGACTCTTTCTTTGGCCTTCTGATCCAGGTCTTCGGCTTGGAGGACCTTGAGAACAGCATTCCACTTGGCCGCCAACAGCTCGTTGGGGTTGTTGGGATCCTTCGCCAAGACGTCCCACTTTCTCCACCACAGCTCGTTTGGGTCGTTCGCATCCTTCGCATGGGAGGCCGATTGACCCTCAGGCTGTTCCTTTGCGCCCTTCGGACCCTTTTCCTCCGCATCGACGGCCTGCCCCAATGCCAGCAGAACGAGAATCACGGACCCAAAAGTTCGTAAGGCCCACATGGCATCTCGTTGGCGTTTTCCTCCGCACCACGATTTCTGCATTCCGCTGCTGGTGCGGCAAGGCCGAAGGTGCGATCCCCGACCCGTCGGTCCGCGATCAGCCGCGGCTTCTGCCCATTCCCTCTTCTCGAATCGCCCAGACATAAACCGTTGCCTGACTGGCATTTTCATACGCATACCCCGACAGCAATGATGAGCCTTCCGATTATCAACAATAAACAGATCCATCCTGAATCAGGCCTTCCCATCTGACTTCACAGCCTGTATTCCTGGGGTCCTGAGTGCCCTATGATAACGCCATGATCGCGCCCACGCCAGACATCGTCAGCAGGCATTCATACACTCGTAGGGGCACGATCCGCTTGAAGATCAGGCTGCCTTCGCTGCCGACGATTCCCACTCTGATTCCATCACTCGTGACAACTCCCCTTCTGCAAGATCGCTTGCGGACTCTGTCTACTGCTCTCTGGCCTGCGGGCGGCCGGCCGTGACCGCCAGTTCGACCGGCCTTTGCTGTCGCTCGAAGCCGTTGGCATTCACCTGCATCGCAAAGCGATGCCCATAGCTGCTGTTCCACCAGGCACTGTCGCCGGATTGGTTCTCCCACAATTCGATGGGCTGATAGGGGCCGCTCCAGTTCGCGCCCAGGAGATCGATGTCGCCATCTGACCCGATATCACCCACCTGGATACAATGCGAGCCTTTTGTTGAGAGGGCCTGCTTATCCCATCCGGCTCCTTTGCCGCGGTTGACGAAGACGGCCACTTCATCAGGGTCGTCCCCCTGGTGCATCTCCGATGCCGCGATGTCCACGGCTCCATCGCCGTTGAAGTCGGCGGTCGCCAGGCCGTGAATGACGCACTCAATCCGCTCGACGATTCCATGCTCGGCCCAGTCGCCCTGCCTGGGATCGGCCGGGGCCTCGAACCACGAGAGCCGATGCCAGTTCCCTTTGAGCTCCGACGGCGAGAGGACGACATCCGGACGACCGTCGCCATTGATGTCCGCCACCTCGACGCCGGCACTGGGGTGCCAGTCGCCGAACTTGTGCGCCTGCCATGCACCGTCAACGATGCGTCCGTCGTTCTCGAACCACGTGCCGCCGATGACCACATCCTGATCGCCGTCACGGTCCATGTCGCCGAGGGCCAGTCCTTCACCGTGCGCACACTCGATGATCCTGTGTGTCCATTTGCCGCCTGCCTCCTGGCGCCACAGGTAGACTTTGTAGCCCGCGTTGTGCCCGAAGTCCGACTGATCTCGCGTGATGATATCCAGCTTGCCGTCCCTATCCAGATCCGCCAGTTCTATATCGTGCGTGCGATGATCAGCCACCTGGTGCGCAGCCCACAGCGTCTTGGCCGGATCGGTCTTTGGAAGCGGATTCTCATACCAGATCACGCCGCCCATGATGATATCCTGATCGCCGTCACCGTCGATGTCGCCCGCCTCGCCGTCCACCGTCCTGTAGCCGCCTTCAGAGATGACGGCCTTCGTCCAATCCGGGTACCGATACCAGACCAAAGGTCCGGCCTGCCCGCCGATGATGATGTCCGCGTACCCGTCACGGTCGATGTCCGCAACGATCTTCGCCCAGGGGTCTTTCGGGCCGTTGCTGTCCAGGATGACGCTATTGAAAGGGATATCCGCCCAGGCCGGAAACGAAAGGCTCAAGAGCATGATCGCCATCATTCCTGCCCACGTCTGGTTTCTCGAACTCCGATCCATTCCGTCTCCTTGCTATGCAGCGACGTTTGACAGTAGGGTTCACTTGCTGGTCCCGCGTTGCCTTATGGCGTCGTTGCGCCACAGGTGAAGATACTGATAGTTGTCCCATGCGGCACTGACGATATCCAGGTCGCCGTCATTGTCCATGTCCGCCACGCGAGCGCCGAGATGGCTCTCGTTGCCCCGGTCGGCGATATGCTCCGTAAACCGGCCCTTGCCGTCATTCTCGAAGACTTGCAGGCGGAATTGACCTTTGGGTCCCTTGTGCTCGCATGTAATGATATCGAAGTCGCCGTCGAGATCCATGTCGGCGACATCCAGGTTATTCAACGAGTACTCCGTGACCACTGTGCGACGGGGCCACTCGGAGCCCTTCGGGTTCTGCGGTTGCTCGAACCAGTACAAGCTGGCGTCCGGGTCCGGGCCGGGGTAACGCTCTTCGCTGACCACGACGTCCATACGTTTGTCGCCATTGATGTCCGCGATGCAGATGCGATCCGGTGCGAAGTTCGTGTGGGCGACAAGATGTCCGGACCAGTCGGGGGCGCCATTGCCAGGATTCTCGTGCCATATCACCATCTCCCTCTTGTCGACGATCTTACCCGTCGCAATGTCGATATCGCCATCTCCGTCAATGTCGCCGACGCCGATGCCCTCGTCCATCGTCCCAGCGGCGATCCGCGTCGCTGGCCAATTGCCTGCTGTGGGATCATCGGGGATGACGAGACAGTGGACGCCGTCGCCGCAAGCGAGGATCACTTCGGGTTTACCACCGGCGACGATCTGGCCCAGCATGTAGCCTTGTCCATTGACATGGCCGGTCTTGGGCAGGGTGCCGATCTTCCTCGGCTTCCAGAGGTTGCTCTGTTTGTCCTCGGCCTCCAGCCAGTACACGTCCGGCAGCGCCTCGGCGATGACATCAGCGTACTCGTCACCATCGACATCGGCGAACAGCATGCCATCGATGTTGAGGCTGAACGTTACGGGTGGCCATGCGCCGGTCATATCCCCTCCCGGATTGCGATAGAAGTAACGGCCGGCCACGATGTCCTTGTAGCCGTCGCCCGTCACGTCCCGCATATCCAGGCCGAAGTACCGCAGCCATTCCGGCGGATTCCAGTCGCCCCATTTGCCACGCTTGTCATCCACCTGGATGTAGGTCCACTTGTCGAGCGATAGCCTGCGGGGGCCGAGCTTATTCTCCCACAGCTCGACGGGCGCCTTGTCGTGGTTGCGCAGGCTGATGATGTCCATATCGCCATCATTGCCGATGTCGCCGATCTGAGCGCTGTAACAGCCCTGGTCCGTCAGTTGCAGGAATTCCCATCGGTGTGCATCGCCCTGATTGACGAAGATCCCCACGGGGAAGGGGGCTTCTTTGGGGATGTTGGGCATCTCGGCGGCGAGGATGTCCCAGTCGCCATCATTGTCGAAGTCCGCGACCTTGAGGCTGTGGCATTTATCGATCCGGCCGATCACGTGCTCCACCCACGGGCCGCCTTTGGGGTCAAGCGGAGCTTCATACCAGGCCACGGGAAAGCCTGCCTTCTCTGCGTGGGCGATGACAACGTCCAGGCGGCCATCTTTGTTCATTTCCGAGACGGTGACCTTGCAGTTGTTGTCCGCCCAGTGCCCCGTACGCTCCGTGTACCATTTCTCACTGATCCTGTGCTCGATCCATTTGCCGCTCGCGGGGTCGCCGGGCGTCTCAAGCCAAAAGCCATTACACACTATGTCCGGGTCACCATCGCGGTCGAGGTCTGCCACATCCATCCCGTCATGGGCGTGGGTAGGCACGTGGACGGCGGTCCACACCTCGGGCGTCTTCTGAAGGTAGATGTCGATCGCGGCATGGGTACGGACGACAACATCCGGCCGGCCGTCACGATTGAAATCTTCGATCTCGATGTCCTTGACGTATTCGGTCTTGCCGATGTCATGCCGCCGCCAAGTTGTGCCGCCCCGGCCGGGATTCTCAAACCAGCAGTTGACCCCGTGCACGTCATCCTCCGGCCGTCCGATTCGCCCGATGATGTCCAGGTCACGATCGCCATCGATGTCCGCCAGCTCCATATCGCAGGCTCGAAAAGTCTTGTAGTCGTCAAACGTGCTCAGATCGGCCACAAGGTGCTTCTCCCAACCCGGGTATCGATACCAGACGAGCTTTGGATAATTCACCGCGGCGATGTCGTTGAGGCCGTCGCCATCCATGTCGCCTATTTCCCGATGGCCAATCGCATCGGCATCGACAAGCGTCCGCTCGAACACGAGCGGGGTGCCGCACGCCGCCATCGCACAGCATAGGAGCATCGCACATACCAAGATGCCCGTGTGAAGACCATGCTTTGTATTTGCGATCATCGTCAACTCCTTCCCACTGCATGCGAGAAGAGCCCGCCGCCGGTTGCTCAGGCCAAGCCAAGGATTCTCTTGTTGGTCCGGATGTCGGCCTTGCCGCCGGCGAAATCATCGAAAGCCACCTCGGTCGCCTCGATGATATGTTGGGCGATGAAGGGCGCACCTTCCCTGGCCCCTTGTTCGGGACTCTTGACGCAGCATTCCCATTCCAGGACTGCCCAGCCTGCAAAGCCGGCTTCGGTCAACAGCGTAAAGACCCGTTTGAAATCGACCTGTCCGTCGCCGAGCGAGCGGAACCGTCCGGCCCGCCCGGCCCAGGGCTCATAGCCGCCATAGACGCCGACGCGGCCAGACGGCCGGAACTCCGCGTCCTTCACGTGGAAGGACTTGATGCGGTCGCCATGGAGCTCGATGAACTGGCAGTAGTCAAGTTGCTGCAGGAGGAAATGGCTGGGGTCATAGTTGATGCAGGCGGCGGGGTGGCCGTCCACGGCCTCCAGGAATCTCTCATACGTGGCCCCGTCAAAGAGATCGGACCCCGGATGCAGCTCATAAGAGAGAACGACACCCTTGTCCCGGCCATAGTCAAGAATCGGCAACCATCTCTTGGCGAGCTCGTCGAATGCCTGATCGACCAATCCCGGCGGTCTTTGCGGCCAGGGATATGTCATGTGCCAGGCGAAACCGCCGTCGTAGTTCTGCTGGTCCAGCACGTATAGGATGCTCACCAGCCGGATGAAGTTCGCACAGCCCGGCGGGATGTCGCAGTCCGCCTGCTGGTCGTTATCGTCGAAGTGCGTGTGGAAAAGCTTCCTGGCTCGCAGGACCAGCGAGAACATATCTTCGACATTCTCTTTGGCGATCAGACTGTGACCGACGTCGATGTTCATGCCGAAGTTTGGATCGTTGACCTCCTGGACGATGCTCAGGGCCGCCGCGGTGGTGCCCATCATAATCCACGAGCGAGGCTCGAAGGGCTTGGGCTCGATGCAGACCTTTGTCTTGTACTTGTGCTTGTGCAGGTGGTCGAGGATCTGCCGGACGGAGTCCACGTAGCAGTCATACAACCCGACGTAGTCCGTTTGCAGCGGGAAATCATTGCCGTCGGTGGCGGGCCAGAGCACGCTAATCGGCACGTTGAACCGCGAGCCCATATCCAGCGCCCACTTGACGCGTTCGACCGCCGCCGCGCGGACCTTCAGATCGGTATCGCCCAGCGCGCCGAACTTGTACCTCTTCTCGGTCCAGGTGTGGCCGCAGAGCTGCACGATCTGCAGGTTGTAGTCCTTCAGGACCTTTTCGATCTCCTTGGCGTTCTTCTCGTCGATCTCCGTGGGGACGTGCAGCTCGATGCCGTCCACGTCTTCCGTCTTGCCGACCGCCTTGATCCGGTCGAGCACCGACATTTCCTCGCCGAACCCGTTGATGTTGAACCGATCCCGCAGGTTCGTCATTCCCCAGATTCCCATACAGATCTTGTTCTTCATGGCAAAACCCTCTGGATTTACGATTTACCATTTACGATTTTCTGAACTCGGGGTGAATGTTCCGCTCCATCTTTGGGTCCTGGAATTGATCGATTTGGTCGCGTGTGATCGGGGTCGTTGCACCGGTTTGTGTGGCGACGATGGCGCCGAGAATGTTGCCGAATGCGACGGCCTCTTTGAGCGAGGCGCCCCGCAGGATCTTGTGCACGAAGCCGGCGGAGAAGGCGTCGCCAGAGCCCAGCGAGTCGGCGAGCGTGATCTTGTATCCGGGCGCATAAGTCTCCCTGCCGTCGGCCGCGTAGCCGAAGGCGCCGTTCTCGCCCAGCGTGATCAGGCAGAACTCGACGCCCCATTCCTCCACGATGCTTTCACAGAATCCCCGCAACGTGTCGTGGCGAAGCCCCAGCATCCGGCCGAGCGTGTGGGCCTCGTCCTCATTCAACTTGAGCACGTCGGCGCTGCCTAAGGAAAAGGCCACGCTGTCCTCGTCGTAACAGTCCTTTCTCAGGTTGATGTCCAAGAGTTTCATGGCGCCTGTCGCCTTCTCCACGAGCATCGCGAGGGTCTCGGCGGATGGAGTAGTTCGCTGGGCCAGCGTGCCGAAACACAGGCAGTCCGCCCTCTCCACAGTGCCGGCCAGTACATCCGTGAGTGTGATCCGGTCGTAAGCCACATTGGGGACAATCACGTAATCCGGGTTGTTCTGGGCATCGAAGCTGACCTGCACGGTGCCTGTCGGCGCTTCATCATCCCATTGGAGCAACCTCGTTTGGAGACCGAGGGAAACGATCCTGTCGAAGGCCTGCCGTCCCAGATCATCCTGGCCAAGCCGGCTGGCCATCAGGCCGGCGTCGCCCAGGGAGTTCACGCGATAGGCGAAGTTGAATGGGGCTCCGCCCAAGACCACGCACGAGGGCAGGATGTCCCACAGGACCTCACCGAAAGCCACCACAATCTTCTTCACGCGTCTTCACCCTTCCAAGGACGCAGGATTCTCCAGTTGTTGCCTGACCCTTCCCAGAAATTGGGCGGCGTATGTCCCATCAACGGCCCTGTGGTCGCACGCGAGCACCATCGTCATCATGTCGCCGCCGCCGATGCCGTTGGCCCCGATGTTCCCCCGGGTCACGTCGGCGATGTGCATGGAACCGCCGCGGCCCCGGCAGTAGCCGTCCTGGCGTCCGAGGACCTCCGACCATCTTCTTGAGATCGCCGCCCCGGGCGATGCAGTGCCCGGGCCCCCGATGCGTGCTGACGATATAGTCATCGTCGCGCAACACAGCGCACGCGCCGGTCGCGATGGCCTCCTCACCCAGATAGGGGTGGAAATAGCCGACGATCAAGCCTTGGCGATAAAGCCGAATGCACTGGGTCTCGAACACCCGAATCGTATAGAGCGTTCGATACAACTGTTCCAGGAAGCTTGCTGCGCACATATCACAACACGGGTCAGCCGGTCCCTCCCTGCAGCTCGTTGTAGAGAATGTAGCGGTCGGCGCGGTAGTAAGCCTGCAAGAACTCCATCGGGATATTGTCCTGGGAGAACGAGACCCGTTTGAAGAACAGCAGCGCGCCGCCCCGGCGGACGCCTAACAAGTCGGCCATCTTCTGCGATGCATTGATCGCCTGGATGGTCTGCCTGGCATAAGTCCACCGAATGCCGTACTTGTGGATCTTGACCTCCCGCAAAGAAAGCTTGGAGAAGTCATGATCGAGAATCCCCCGGCAATACCTGTGCACGAAGTACGAACGCTCGATGCACATCGGCTCCCCGTCCGCTAGGCGGAGTCGTTCAAGGTGAGCCAGCTCCTCCCCGGGGTCAACGCGGAGCCGGTCGGCGATATAGGCCGTCGCGGGCGCCAGGCCGGAGGACAGCACTCGCGTGCCGACGGTGAAGCCCCGGCGCTGCATGTCCTCGGTGAAGCTGATGATCTGCGAGAGACCCTGCTCCAGGGTCGCGTGCGCGATGAACGTACCGCGGCCGGCCTGGCGATGGATCAGCCCCTCCTTGACAAGCATGTCCAGCACCGTTCGCACCGTGATGCGACTGACGCCGTATTGCTCCACCAACTCGTTCTCGGTGGGCAGCCGATCACCGGACTTCCACTGCTTCAGCAGGATCTCTTTGTGCAGGATCTCATAAAGCTGTTGATAAAGCGGCAACCGGGCGCCGCGATCGATCACGTTCATTCCACATGGGCTCCAAAGTGATTTACCTTGGCGTACCAGCATAGCCAATCGTCCTCATCGATGCAAGAGCACATTCCCACGCTGTCCTTGCTCGGGACAAACGAACTATAACCAGGCCCTCCAGGTTGCAGGGCTATGCGACTGTGATCGGGTTCACTCCACAGCGCGTCGCCCGGCCGCTCTGCTCCTCATGGCTTCTTCACCCAGATATCATCGATGTAAAGCATGCCTGTGCCGCCCGGGGTGCTCCCGCCGCGCGTGCCCAAGCCGATGCCCATTTTCCTGACAGCGGTGATATTCACGCCGGCGGTGCTCAGGTCGCTCAGCGGGATCGTCCACTCTCGCCATGTCGTCAAGGTCGCAATTCGCGCATCAGGATGGACTATGACGGCGACGTTTCCCGCCTTGTCTTCCACAGCGATGTACAGCGGATCGGGGGCATTGTCCGCCTTGCCTTTGACGAACAGGGTCAGTGTATCGACTCCGTTGACCGTCCAGTCCTGAGCCGTAGCCCAAGTCCGCTCAGCCTGCGAGTAATGCGGTGAATTCATATTGTCGTAGGCAAAAGGCATCGACTGTCGGCCTCCGTGGACGGTCTGTCTCTCTCCGAAGGTCCCCTCGCGAGCCTCGACGTACCCGACCGTCGAGCCGGTGCCGTTGCCGGTCACCTGCTCCGGCTCGGTGTAGCCGAAGCCGTCGATCCAGGTCTGATAGACGGCTTCAAATTCCGTATTGTTGTCGGTGTAGCTCTCGAAGTCATCGACGACGATGAAGTCGGCCGTGGTGAAATCCAAGACACTGCCGGTCCACGGACTGCCCGCGTTGGCGTCGTTGACTTCGTCCACGCGCCAGAAGTAGGTCTTGTTCCATTCAAGGGGCTCCGGCTCGAATGTCGTCGCATCCAACTCCTGGCGACCTCGGTAGATCACGGCGTCTGCGGTCGTCGCATTGGCCACTGCCTGACGGTCGTCGCCGAAATAGACATCGTGTTTCGCTGCCTGCTCGCCCGCTCGCCAGCTCAAGATGGGGGTTTGGCGCACGTTGGCAGCATGCTGTGTTGGGTTTGGGCTGTGCGCTCTGAGCAGGAGCGACAGGGCGCCGGCCGGGATGACTTGGGCGGGCGTGCGGGGGCTCTCCCATGACAACTCGGCCACCGCGCTGCCGCTATTGAAGAAGTACTCCATGACGATTGGGTATCTCTGGCCGGCCTCCAGGGCGGCTTTCACGCTGTACTTCGGGCTGCCGGCTTCCTGGCCGAACCACTTATCGACCACAAGCTCCCCGTTGAACCACAGCTTCACGCCATCGTCGGCATAGACGGAGATGGTGTACGTCTCAGTGAATACGGCCTCGAGGTCGCCGCTCCAGCGGACCGAATAGCCGCTCGCCGGCAGCGGTGCTCCCGGGCCGCTTGTGCCCCACGCGAAATTCACGCCGGGGTCCGTGCGGACCAGAACGGGGGCGCCTGTCAGATCCGGGTTGCTGTAGTACTCGCCCTTGAGCCCGCCACCCGGGGCCGCGGTGGTGAAACGCCAGACCAGCCCGGTCTTCTTGCTGTCGTCGAGAAGGATTTCATCGACTCGCCAGAAATAGGTGGTGCCGGGTTCGAGGGTTCCCGGCTCAAATGAAATAACGGGTTGCTTGCTCTGCTTGAGGGTGTCGCCCGTTCCGGCGGCAACGTCCTGCTCGCCGGCTCCAAAGTAAACGTCGTGGAAGACGGCGTTCATCCCTGCCGACCATCCGAGTGTGGGAGACTGGGGATCGATCCATTTGGCGCCGTCCGCGGGCTGCGGCTTGTAGGCGGTCAGTGATGCCGCCACGAACGTCCACACCTTGCCCGTGGTGACTTTGCCTGCCCCATCAATCCCATCCACACGCCAGTAGTACGTGGTGCCGGGCTCGAAGCCGACCTCATGGTAGTACACCGGAGCAGCCACAGTCTGTCGCGACACTACGCGGTCCTGGGGTCCCAGCTCGGGGCTCGTCCCCAAGTACACATCGTGCAGGACGGCGGTATCCGAAGTGCTCCAGCGAAGCAGCGGTTGCAGTACGCCCTGGGCGCCATTGGCGGGGTCGGGCTTCCACGCTATCGGATGCAGGCCCTGGATCAGCTCCTGCAATTGGGCCTGCGAGAGTGCAGAGCTATAGATACGGACCTCGTCGATCCGGCCGTCGAAGAACTTGTTGGCATGCAGAGGGTCCGTGGCGTAGGCGCCTTTCGGCTGGCTGGCGACGGCAGCCCTGACAGCCGGGTCTGTCGCGACGGCACTGCCGGCCTTGGCCCCGGAGGCGACCTCCACGGCGTTTCTGTAAAGCCGCATCGTGACGCCATCCCAGGTCGCGGCCGCATGCTGCCACTCGCCAAGATTCAGCCCGCCCTGGCTGGCGATCAGGGTCGTGGTGGCCTGCCCCTGCGTTTTCAGCCTGAACCGCAGGAAGGACTTGTTGATCGTGCTGAGCATCCACCAATGGTCGTTCTCGCCCCACTCGCTGGCCTTTGAAATGACCCTGCCGTCATTGATATTGAAGCTGTCCGGATCGACCCAGGCAGCCAGTGTGATGCCCGCGCCCTGCACGTCGATCGCGCCGAGCTCGACCCGGTCGTCGTTGCCGTCGAAATCCAGGCACCAGCCCAGCCCATTCCAGCCGCCATCGACCCAAGTTGCACCCTGGATCGTGCCCGTGCGGCCCTTGCCGGAACTGTCGGCCAC
>Ga0214473_10001360_pt1 | contig 32558 bp, 29 predicted proteins | sample RVTome_7_FD_203509 | JGI IMG/M metagenome (GOLD analysis project Ga0214473, IMG submission 203509) | Soil microbial communities from uranium-contaminated site in the Upper Colorado River Basin, Wyoming, United States - RVT98D197 | ecosystem: Environmental > Terrestrial > Soil > Contaminated >...
TAACCGCGGCTAATTGCCATAATTCCCGCTATCAGACGTTCCCCGCAACGCGGACTTCCCCAGAAAATTCCAGGCGCCCCCATATACGGGGACATAAGCGACGTGTCAAGCGCCAACAGGGCCGCTGCCAGGCAAAAGGGTGGTTTCGAGACACCCATCTTGTCGCATGCGATGAAAATACAAGGTCTGCCGCCGCCAGGGCGTTCCGCGGAAAGGGACCGCCGGCGGCGTCAGCGCCGTGAGCGGTTCAAGCCGGACGTCACTAGCTGCAGCAACATGGGTGTCTCAAAACGTCCGCCTTTCCGGGTGAACAACGCCAAATCGGTTTGCTGGGTAATCGCCAGCACCACTTTGAAGTCTCGGTCGCGTACCGTAACCCGGCTGATCGGCTGTCGTGTGCCACACCCCGCAATGACGACAGCTGCGCTTAGGATCAAGATGACCCGCATTTCTGTGGCCCGAACGGCTTGCCGCTGAGCCGCGGCCCACCGCCGCTCGCGATAAGCCGAGATGTTCATGCCGTCGGCTCAAGCGGCATGTTCGGCCCGCCGAGACCTGTGAACTTGAGCACTACGCTGCTTGGCGTCATGTCCGCCCGACCGCTCATCGCTCGACTGTGGCACGAGTCGGACTTCGAGATCACACCCGACCGCCACGGCGTAACGCTTGAGCGTTGTGAGTGATGGCGCATGCTTGCCTGCCGACTCGAGCCGCGAGATCGCACTCTTTGTTGTTCCCATGCGTTCCGCCACTGCGTCTTGGGTCAGACCCGCACGCGACCTTGCCGCCAACATCTGACCTGCGATCTCGTACTCGAGTGCAAGATCGCCGTAGGCCTTGGCAAACCCCTTACGTGTACGCGCTTTCTTGAGGAAGGCTGCATGGTCATGCCGCACCGGTTCATACTTCAACTCAGACATCTCGCAACTCCTTCATGCGCTTGCGCGCCAGCTTCAGCTCGCGATCCGGTGTCTGCCTAGACTTCTTGACGAACGCGTGAAGTACCACAATGCGTTTGCCGAGCAGAAAGCAGTAGAATGCACGCCCAATGCCTGAGCGACCGCGAGGTCTGAGCTCGAAAAGACCGTCTCCAAAGGCGCGTGAGTACGGCAACCTCAGATTCGGGCCGTGTTCTGCGAGAAGCTCGACGATCCTTGCGTAGTCGGCCAGGACGTCAACCGGCCACGATTCGATCTCGCTGCGCACCCGCTCGTGGAAGTAATCGATCTCAAACGCCATGAAGGCATGTTAGCAAATCCGCTAACCGCGGGCAAACGCACGACCCGGCGCCGCCGAACGCTCACGCTCAGCCGCGGCCCACTGCAGCCCGCGATAACCAGCGAGGTTCATGCCGGTCGGCTGCAGGCGCTGGTTCGGCCAGGCCGTTGGACGCGGTTGCTTTGTTTCATCGGCCCTCTTCGATTGTCTCAGTAATGGATTCAATGCAGTCCACGGCCAGACAGGATCGCGTGCCGTCTGCTCTCTTGACGAGAATCCACTTCGCGCTGGTTGTGATCGGCTTGCCGGTCACGGTCGCGCCCGACCGGAGCGCGAACGAATAATTGGAACAGTCCGACAGTTCTGCGGCCAAGAGGTGAGCCACCTTCACGGATTCCTTGCGGGCACACTCAAGCTCCTCGACCAAGTCGCTGGATGGCTACGGCGGCCGCCTCGAAGAGTGCCCGTCACCTTGGACGCTCCTTATCTAAACGGCATTGGGCCTAGCCGGACCACTGCGCCAGTAACGGAGCCGCACAGAGTGCCCGGCGCCAAATGCACCGTATGTCATCTTTCAGGGCCTGACCCCGGAAATAGGCCGGAGATTTTCGGGGCCCGGTTAATTTTCAGCGCCTGACCCCGGAGATGGATGGCGGCGGTCGAAGGCGGCGGCGATGCGCTCGTCTTCACGTTCGAGAGCGGCGAAATCGACGCAGATCGAGGAGGAACTGGCCGGCGTGGATACGCCCGATGATGGGCGGCTCAGCTTGTCGGAACAGGCGTGCGATCTCCTGCGCACCGCGCTCGGGATGCCAGATGCTGATGACTTTGGTCGGCAGTGTGGCGAGGGAAAGCGCGCCACTGCCGGCCACCAGGCGCGCCCGAAGCTCGTCGAGCAGCGTCCGGATGGTAGCCGTCACATAGCCGCGCTCGAAACGGCCGAGTGCCGACCGTGCCGCATCAGTATGCAAGACGCGGTCGACCGATGGTATTGCGCGCAACTGGCTTGTCAGTCCCGCCACACCCGCGATGGTGCCGGGTTTCAGGCGGGGACACAACCGCCGGCCCGGCACGCCTTTCTCAGCTTGCTACCTTCCGGTCACCAACCACCAACAACCAGCAACTAACAACCTGACTTCCGGCGCTGTCCTTGACCGGCAACTGCGGCGCTGAAAACATGGCGCAATGACCCCTCGGGAGCATGCGGCGCGTCTCGTAGCGGAGCACTTGCGGGCAAGCGGCTATCTGGCATACCTCGCCGGAGGCTGCGTGCGCGATCGCTTGCTCGGGCGGGAGCCCAAGGACTTCGATATCGCCACCAACGCGCCTGCCAGCATGGTCCAGGAGCTGTTCCCGAAGACGGTGCCGGTCGGGGTCCAGTTTGGCGTCGTGGTGGTCGTAATGGAGGGCAGTGCTGTCGAGGTCGCAACGTTTCGTTCGGATGCCGCGTACCTCGACGGGCGCCACCCGAGCAGCGTGCACTTCGGTTCGCCGGAAGAGGATGCGCGCCGGCGCGATTTCACCATCAACGGGATGTTCATCGATCCGGTCACCGACAGGGTGATCGATTACGTCGGCGGGCAGCAGGATCTGCAGGCCGGCATCATCCGCGCTATCGGTGATCCGGCAGCGCGCATAAGCGAGGACCGGCTGCGCATGTTGCGAGCGGTCCGCTTCGCTTCCCGCCTCGGCTTTCAGATCGAACCCGGGTCGTTCGCAGCCATTCGAGCGGCGGCGGCTGCGATCACGGACATGGCATGGGAGCGCATCGGGGACGAGATCGTGGCTATGCTGACCGACAGCGAGAAGGGGAGCGCCAAGCGCGCCTTCGAATTGCTCGACAGCAGCGAACTGCTCGCACCGGTGCTTCCGGAGGTGGCTGCCTTGAAGGGTGTGGAGCAGTCGCCCGATTACCACCCGGAAGGGGACGTCTTTACCCACACGCTCGGCCTACTCGAACAGCTCGACCATCCAGTCGAAACGTTGGCGCTTGGCGCCCTGTTGCATGACATCGCCAAGCCCCGTTGCGCCCAACACGGCCAAGATCGCATCACTTTCTACGGTCACTGCGAGCAGGGGGCTGAGATGGCGGTGGTCATTTGCCAGCGGCTGCGGCGCAGCCGCGAGACCTGGGAACGCGTCGCGGTCTTGGTGCGCGACCATTTGCGCCTGCTCAACGCGCCGCAGATGCGCCTCAGCACCTTGAAGCGGTTCCTCGCAGCCGAGGGCATCGAGGAGCTTCTGGAGCTCGCCCGGATGGATGCCATGGCTTCAAGTCAGGACCTGACGTACTACAACTTCTGCTCGCAAAAGCTGAAAGAGCTCGGCACCGCAGCCATCAAACCGCCGCCGCTGCTGCGTGGCCGGGATCTCCTCGAAATGGGCTTCGAGCCGGGCCCGCGCTTCGGTGCCGTCCTCGACGCCGTGGCCGAGGCCCAGCTGGATGACGTCCTGCACACTCGCGAGGAAGCGATCGCCTGGGTACGGGAGAACATTTCGAAATGAGCTGCCGTGCTGTTGATTCCGTCGCGCTGCCGTCGTAGCTAGATGGCCCATGACTCTCCAGCCCAACGACATGGTGATGCATCCAGCCTACGCGCCTTACCCGCGCTACGGCCGGGTGGTGAAACTCGAAGACGGCGACCGCGTGCATGTCACCCAGGTGCACTGCGGTGATCCACGCTGTTGTGCCGAACACCAGCACGCCGACCAGATCTGGAACATCGCGGACCTGTGTAAGGCGCAGGCCTACCAGCCGCAGGCAGCCTGGGAGTACGGGCGCAAGAGCTCGCCCAACGCCCCCGCTCTGTGGTGATCGGCGCCGGCCGCAGATCGAGGTGCGGCGCCTGCGTTATGCCCTGTTGATCAGGCTGGCCGCAATGCCGGCGCCGAAGCCGTTGTCGATGTTCACCACGGTTACGCCGGCGGCGCACGAATTCAGCATGGCCAGCAGCGCAGCCAAACCGCCAAAGCTGGCTCCGTAGCCGATGCTCGTGGGCACGGCGATGACCGGGCGGTCGACCAGGCCCGCGACCACGCTCGGCAATGCTCCTTCCATTCCGGCCACCACGATCAGCACGGCGGCTTGCCGCAACTGCTCGCGGTGGGCGAACAAGCGGTGGATGCCGGCGATGCCGACGTCATAGACCCGATCGACGACATTGCCCACGAACTCGGCGGTGAGGGCGGCCTCCTCCGCCACCGGAACATCGGAGGTACCGGCTGCAATGACCAGAATCAGACCGCGTCCGCTGATCTCTGGTTGAGAATTGATGATGACCGCCAGGCGGGCATGAGGCGAGTAGGACACAGACGGGAAGACACGCTGCAACTGTTCCGCCTCGGGAGCTGCCAAGCGGGTGATCAGCACGTTCTGCGCGTTTCCGGTGACACGCCGGGCGATTTCGATGATCTGCTCAGCGGTCTTGCCGGGCCCGAAAATGACTTCGGGAAAGCCCGTCCGCAACTGGCGGTGATGATCGACTTTGGCGAACCCGAGATCTTCAAAGGGCAGACAGCGCAAAGCTTCGAGGGCCTCATCGGCGCTCAAGCTGCCGGCACTGACCCGCCCGAGCAGATCTTTCAAACGAATAGGGTCCATAGACTACCGCTTACGAAAATGATCGAAGCCGCCGCCTCCTGTCGTTGGTCGGAGGGCGCCGGCGACCCGTACGCCGCGTCCCGGCTCAATCTGCCCTATGCAGGTGATCGGACACCCCAGCTCGGTCTGCAGCCGCTCCAGGCGCTTCACGTTGCGTTCCGGTACTGTACACAACAATTCGTAGTCCTCGCCCCCGCTCAAAGCAAGCGAGCGGTCGCCGCCTTGAATGGCGCGGTATGCGGGCGAGACTGGCACTGTCGGGGCTTGGAGCACAGCGCCTACACGGCTTTCGGTACAGATGTGTTGGAGATCTTGAATCAAACCGTCGCTCACATCGATCATGGCCGAAACGATACGGGCGTTGACGAGGGACTGTCCGGCTCGCAACCGTGCGGCCGGTTCCCGAAAGCGGCGGATAAGATGAGCCTCGGCCCTGCCAATGCCGCCCGCCGCGCCGGCGCGCAGCAGCCGCAGGCCGAGGGCTGCATCTCCCAGCCAGCCGGTGACGTAGACGTGGTCGCCTGGGCGAGCACCCTGTCGGGTAACGAGACGTGGCGGGGCATCTCCGAGCAGGGTGACCGAGACGAACAACTTTTCCGAGCGGGTCAGATTGCCGCCGGCCACGGAGGTTCCGCATTCTCTGGCGGCCGCGACAATGCCGTCTTGCAGAGCGGACAGAGCGCGAGCGGGGTAAGACGGATCGACCCCCAGGCTGATCAGGCAGCACCGCGGGCGTCCACCCATTGCGGCAACGTCGCTGGCGTTGACCAGAAAGCTCTTGCGACCCAGCTGCCGCGCCGAGAGCCAGCCCGGCTCGAAGTGCACGCCTTCAACCAGGGCGTCAACGGTCAGGAGTGTGCGGGTACGGCTGCGGATGACGGCGCAATCCTGCCCGGGGCCGACGATGGTGTGCGAATCGGTTGTGAGACGGGGTAGCACGCGGGCGAGGAACCCGAACTCCCCGACATCAGCAATGGTACGAGCCGGTGGCGAAGCGGGAACCCTCCCGGCCCGCATCAGCCGAACATCTCCTTGACCTTGTCGAGGAAGCCTTTCGACAGGGGGTGGACTTCTTCTCCGCTCAGCCGGGCGAATTCCTCCAGCAACTCGCGTTGCCGAGCGGTCAGCTTCCGAGGCGTCTCAATGAGAAGGCGTACGAGTTGGTCACCGCGGCCTGAACCACGCAGGTTGGGCGCGCCCTTGCCTTTCAGCCGTATCATGGAGCCCGACTGCGTGCCGGCGTGGACTTTGAGCTTCGTCATGCCGTCCAGGGTGGGCACCTCGATGTCAGCGCCCAGAGCTGCTTGAGCGAAGCTGATGGGGATCTCACAGACAATGTCAGCATCCTGCCGCGTAAACAGAGGATGTTCGCTCACGTCGATGATAACGTACAGGTCGCCCGCCGGCCCGCCGTTGTGGCCAGGCTCGCCCTCGCCGCGCAGCTTCAGCCGTGAGTCGCGATCAACGCCGCCGGGAACTTTGATGCTGAGGCTCTGCGTCTTCTGGATGGCACCGCTGCCGCTGCATGCACGGCACGGATCTTTGATGATCGAGCCTTGTCCATTGCACTGCCCGCACGTCTTGGCGATGGTGAAGAAGCCCTGCTGAAAGCGCATTTGTCCGTTGCCGTGGCAAGCCGTGCAGGTAGCGCGCGGAGCCCCGTCTTTGGTGCCTCTTCCATTGCAGGACTCGCAGGAAGCCAGACGCGGAATGCTGATGACTTTCTCGGTGCCGAGGATCGCCTCTTCAAACTTGATGGTGAGGTCGTAACGCAGGTCATCCCCGCGACGGGCCCGAGTCCGGCTGCGGCCGCGGCCACCGCCGAGGAAGTCGCCAAAGATGTCGCTGAAGATGTCCTCAAATCCACTGGCGGAGAAATCAAAACCTCCGAATCCAGAACGTTGGTCGAAGGCGGCGTGCCCGAAACGATCATACTGCGACCGGCGCTCCGGATCGCTGCACACCTGATAGGCTTCCGAGGCTTCCTTGAAACGCTCCTCGGCGATCCGGTCGCCTGGGTTGCGGTCCGGGTGGTGCTTCATCGCCAGCTTGCGATAAGCTTTCTTGATTTCCTCCTCGCTGGCGTCCCGGCTCACACCCAGGATTTCGTAGTAATCGCGCTTTTGCGCCACTGAACATCCTCCTCATACCGGCGCAACCCCAGCGCGCACCCGCAAGCCGCGCGTGCCACCTTTGGACGGTATTCGCCAGCAACAATACAAAAGCCCTCCCCGACAGTCGAGGGGGAGGGCTTTTGCGGGTGGCGGGGGCGGCTCAGCCCTTTACTTCTTCGAAGTCCGCGTCGACGACATCCTCCTTCGGTTTACCGCGGTCCGGGCCGTCACTCTGGCTTGCGGCGCCCGCACCGGGGTGCTGTCCAGGCCCACCCTGCTGTTGTGAGGCCTTGGCGTAAATCGCCTCTGCGAGTTTGTGCGAAGCCTTGCTGAGGTCCTCCGTGGCTGATTTCATGGCGGCAGCGTCTTGCCCTTCGAGCTCCTTCTTGGCGCGCTCCAGGGCCTGGTCAATCCGGCTCCTGGTGTCGGAGTCCAGGTCGCTGCCGTGCTCCTGCAGCGATTTCTCGGTCTGGTAGACGAGGCTGTCGAGCTGATTGCGGGCATCGGCGGTCTCGCGCCGCTTGTGGTCTTCGGAGGCGTGCAACTCGGCGTCCTTGATCATCTGCTTGATCTCTTGCTCGGTCAGTCCGCTGGAAGCGGTGATCCGAATTGACTGCTCTTTGCCTGTCCCAAGGTCCTTGGCATTGACGTGAACGATGCCGTTGGCGTCGATGTCGAACGTTACCTCGACCTGCGGCAGACCGCGAGGAGCCGGAGGAATGCCGATCAGGTCGAACTGTCCCAGTAGCTTGTTGTTGGCGGCCATTTCCCGTTCGCCCTGGAACACGCGGATGGTGACTGCCATCTGATTGTCCGAGGCGGTGGAGAAGATTTGACTCTTCTTTGTCGGGATGGTGGTGTTCTTCTCGATCAATTTGGTGAACACGCCGCCCAGGGTCTCGATACCGAGCGACAGCGGGGTGACGTCGAGGAGGAGGACGTCTTTGACCTCGCCGCGCAGCACGCCGCCCTGGATGGCGGCGCCCACGGCTACGACCTCGTCCGGGTTCACTCCCCTGTGAGGCTCGCGGCCGAAGAGCTTCTTGACCCGCGCCTGGACGGCGGGCATGCGGGTCATGCCGCCCACCAGGACGACCTCATCTATATCGCTGGCGCTCAGCCCGGCATCGCGCAGCGCCGTGACGCAGGGGCCATCGAGCCGGTCGAGGAACTCAGCGCACAGGGCCTCCAGTTTGGAGCGCGTCAATTTGATGTTCAGATGTTTCGGACCGGATTGGTCGGCGGTGATGAAGGGCAGATTGATGGTCGTTTCGGTCGAGCTCGACAGCTCACACTTGGCCTTCTCCGCAGCTTCTTTGAGCCGCTGCAAGGCCATACGGTCCTTGCGCAGGTCGATCCCCTGGTCTTTGCGAAACTCCTCCACCAGGTAGTTCATGATGCGCTGGTCGAAGTCCTCGCCTCCAAGGAAGGTGTCGCCGTTGGTGGCCTTGACTTCGAACACTCCCTCGCCGATCTCGAGGATCGAGATGTCGAAAGTACCACCCCCGAGGTCGAAGACGGCGATCTTCTCGTCTTTCTTCTTGTCCAGCCCATAGGCCAACGAGGCGGCAGTCGGTTCGTTGATGATGCGCAGCACGTTGAGACCGGCGACGCGGCCGGCATCTTTGGTGGCCTGGCGTTGGCTGTCGTTGAAATAGGCAGGCACGGTGACCACGGCGTCGCTGACCTTTTCCCCCAGGTAGTCCTCCGCCGTCTGGCGCATCTTCTGCAGAATGAAGGCGGAGATTTCCGCTGGGCTGTAGCTCTTGCCGCGAATCTCTACCCAGGCATCGCCGTTGTCGGCGCGCACGATGCGATAGGGCAGGACTTTCATTGCTTTCTGGACTTCCGGGTCGTCATACTTGCGGCCCATCAAGCGCTTCACGGCGAAGATGGTGTTGTCGGGGTTGGTGATCGCTTGGCGATAGGCGATCTGCCCCACCAGGCGTTCATTTGCCTCCGTAAACGCCACGACGGAGGGGGTCGTGCGCCCCCCTTCGGAATTCGGAATGACCTTCGCCTCGCCTCCTTCCATGATGGCGACGCATGAATTGGTGGTTCCTAAATCGATTCCGATCACTTTAGCCATAATTTTTTCTCCTTCAGAGCCTGGGGGAAGCAGGGAACGGCAGTATGTTCACAGGCCATGCTCCGTGCGTAGCGGTTAATCACCCCGGGGGTCGCTTTCAACCGTGGCGGGGCTTTTTCGTGTGCTCACTGTGACGAGCGCGGGTCGCAGCAGGCGGTCGTGTAGCAGATACCCGGTGTGGTGTTGTTCAACCACGTGGTTCGGTTCGTGTTCTGCCGACTCCACCTGGGCGAGCGCCTGATGGTGGCCGGGGTCAAACCGGCTCCCGACCGCCTCGACCCGCTTGACGCCGTGGCGTGCAAGCACCTCAAATAAGGCTTTGATGACCATCTGCACGCCCTCGACCACCGACCTGCCGTTTCCCTCGCCGCTTTCCACCGCTCGTTCGAGGTTGTCGATCACCGGGAGCAGGTCGCGGATCAAGGTTTCCTCGGCGAAGCGCAGGTTCTCGGCCTGTTCGCGTTGCACGCGCTTCTTGAAATTCTCGACCTCGGCGCGCTCGCGCAGGAAACGGTCGTAGTTGAGCTGAGCTTCGGATTCTCTTTCGGCCAACTTCTGGCGCAGCGAGTCAATCTCCTCTTGGAGCGAAGGCGGGTTGGCAGCCTCCTCGGCGGCGGGTGTTCCCGCGGCTTCAGCCGGCGGTTGCTCTTTTGCGTCGTTGTCGCTCATTGTCTTTCCCGAAAAAAAGATCGTGATTGCCTGATAAGCCTTGGTCAGGTAAGGACGCATCGAGGGCTTGTCAAGGTCGCGATCCGGTGTTTTGTTTGGGCAGGTATGACCTTATCACAAGCCAACCGGGCAGTGATCTTGCGCACGCGGCCATATGGCGAGTCGGACAAGATCGTCACCTTTTTGTCCGAGGACGCCGGCAAGCTGACCGGCATCGCCAAAGGTGCCAGGAACTCTCGCCGCCGTTTCGCCAACTGTCTGGACCCCTTCACCGTGGTGCGCGTGCACTTCCGCGTACGGCCGGGTGCCGGTCTGGTGTTCATGGAAACTTGCGATCTGCTGGCGACTGCTCAAGCTCTCATCGAGCCGGCCAAGTTCGCCTACGGCAGTTACCTGGTGGAGCTAACTGATCAGCTTACCGCTGAAGGACAACCGGTTCCAGAACTCTACCATCTACTGGTAGAGGCCCTCGAGCTGTTGCGGCAGGGTCCGGCAACCGCGGCCTTCTTGCGCGCCTTCGAGCTCCGGCTTCTGTACTATGCGGGCTACGAGCCGCAGTTGCAGGAGTGCGCCCGCTGTCACGGAGCGCTGGCGAAGCATGCTGGCGTCTTCGTCGACCCCGTCCACAGCGGCCTGATGTGTCCACAATGTCGTGCAGCCCACGAGTCTCTGCTTCCGATTACGCACCAGACGCTGGGTTTGCTTGCTGCGCTTCAGCAGCGGCCGCTGGCCGAGGCTCGGGGGCGGCGCTTTCCAGCGGCCGAGGCTGCGGAGGCCGCCCAACTCATGAGTCGCCTCTTGGCGTGGCATCTCCCCCGACCTCTGCGTTCGGTGAAACTGATCGCGGCGCTGCGAGCACCGCACCCTTCTGTATCCGGACTCTGACGACCATGAGCTTCAGGAGTACGCTAGTAGAGAAGTGACGGAACTTGGGCGCGATCTCCTCTCTGACTGGTCCGACTCTAAAGGCAAGTGCCTTGCAGACGTACAGGTGACAGTTGAAGCGGGCTGGTCGGGCAGCAGGGTCTTTGCGCTAATCATGCCGGTGTCGGTTGATTTGTAGGTGATGCACGCGGCCGGTCGCCAAAAGATGTGTGATCGCGTCAATCTCCGTCCGAGCCGCTCAGGCCTTTACCGGTACGCCACGGATGACGTACAACACAGCGTGCCATGCTCGGACTGACGCTTCGTAAGGAATTCCAGGGTCGCCGCCTCAAGGGCACGGCGATTGAACTGGCCAACGACAAGAAGACCGGCGCGACTCAGGTCCCTGCGGCCGACTTCCTGGAGATCACCTACCCGAGCGCAGACGTACTCAAGGCGATCGAGGCGGTAGGTCCAGGTCAAGGGCGCCCGTTGGTCCTCATCGGAGAGCGTGGTCAGGGCAAGTCGCACGTCATGGGCGTGCTCTACCATGCGCTCACTGATGCCGATGCGACGAAGCGTTGGCTGCAAACGTGGGGGCAGCGACTGGCGAACCCAAAAGTCGCGAGCCTGTCATTGCGCGACGGAATGATCGTCATCAGCGAGAGTTTGCACCGCCAACGCTACAAGTTTTTGTGGGACATGCTGTTCGAGCGCCACCCTCACGGGGAGTTCATCCGCGGCAAGTGGGAGGGTGCCGGCGAGAAGAAGACGGAGGTTCCTCCCGATACGCTCATTCTGGAACTCCTCCGGAAGCAGCCCGTCGCTCTGCTCCTGGACGAATTCCAAACCTGGTTCGACGGACTTACCAACACGAAGCAGTACCCGTGGCGCGCATGGGCGTTCAACTTCATCCAGGTGCTTTCCGAGATTGCAAAAGAGCATCCGGAATTGCTCGTGCTCGTCGTGTCGGTCCGCGATGGTCAGACCGACGCCTACCGGCAGATTCACCGCGTGAATCCGGTGCCGGTCGACTTCAAAGGTCCCACCGCCGCACGCGATCGCCGACGCCTCCTGCTCCATCGCCTCTTTGAAAATCGCCTGCAGGTTCACTACGCAGACATCGAGCAACTGATTCAGGCTCACATGTCTGAGTACCTGCGGCTTGCGGCGATCCCGCCGGCTGAGCATGACCGCAAGCGTCAGGACTTCTTGGAAATGTGGCCGTTCGCGCCGCATCTCATGCAATTGCTCGAGGACCAAGTGCTGGTGGCGACCGAGGCGCAGGAAACCCGCGACTTGATCCGCATCCTGGCTGATCTTTTCAAAAGCCGTGGCCAGGTCTCACCAGTCCTTACGGCGGCAGACTTCCGGCTCGACGACGAATCGAGCGGGATCGCGGCACTCCTAAGCTCCGTCGCGAATCAGCATCACGCTGCGCTGCGCGAAAAGGCGCACCGCAACCTCGGTGCGGTGCTCGAAGCCGTCCCGTCTGCGCAGCAAACGGTCCCTCACCTGGCTGAGATCATCAGCTCGTTGTGGTTGCGATCACTTGCGGTTGGCAACCTTGCGGGGGCAGATGCACACACTCTGCAGATTGACATTACCCGCGAGCGACCGATCGATGACAACGCCTTCCAAGTTGAGCTGTCGACCATCGTGGACAACAGCTTCAACATCCATCCCGAGGGCGATCGCCTAGTCTTTCGCGAGGGAGAGAACGCGCAAGCGAAGCTCATGGCCTTCGCTCGTAATGATCGGCTGTTCACCGACGGTGCGGATCATGCGCAGCTCGCTCGTGAGATTCGTTACGTGCTGGGTGGGTCCGAGGACGTGGCTCGCGCGTTCCGCGTGATCGTTCTCCCGGAGCAGTGGCTGACCGATCCTTGGTCGAGCGTGGATGAATCGGAACACCCCGACCACTGGGATGACCGCGTTCCCATCGTCGTGTTGCCGGAAGACGTTGACCGTATCCATGAACGGCTCGGGCGCTGGCTCAAAGATCATGTCCTTCGGCGACGCAACACGGTCCGCTTCTTGTTGCCACGATCGGGAAGCGCCAACGCCTGTCAGGATCGAGACCTCCTCGTTCTTGCCCGTGCTGTGCTGAAAGCACAGGAATGGCGCGCGCAAAGTCCGGAGTACGGATCCCTGCACACCAAGTATCAGAAGGAACTTCGTGGGATTATCAAGGTGCGCTTCGATCGATTCGCGATCTTGCACACGTGGAACTTCACCGACCCGGCGCGCTGCCAGTTTCATGTCGAGAGGGCGAAGGGCCAAGGCGACAAGGTTCCGGAAGCCATCGACGAATGCGTAAGAGACGATCTTTTCGTCCCGGAGGATTTCGAGGCCCTCGTGATGACCACCGCCGAGAGTAACGAGAGTGTCGGGAAGTTGCTCCGTGATCTGCAGGAACCTCGGCCGAACGAGCAGGACTGTATCGCGTGGCTCGGCGACACCTTGATGAAGGAGAAGGTCATTCGCCTGTGCGCGCGGGGAAAGATCGCCATCAATTTGCGGGGAATGGACTACCTGCAGGCCGGCTCCGGCGAGGATGAAGAAGCCGCGTGGCGACGAATGCGCGGCCGCCTCGGAACGGGCAAGCACCTGGACGAAACATATCTGCTCTTGCCGCAGGCCGTCCCGCACGCTGAGGGAGTCGGAAGGCAGCCCTATGCTGATGGCCAAGGCCCGCATGCACAGCCAGGCGACCTGTGGGCTCCGACCAGCAACGAAGGGGGCGTGACTTCAGCGACCCCGCCGCCCGGTACTCCGAGCGAATCACCTAGCGTCGACATCTTCAAGCCACCCAGCACAGCCCGTGCGGTCCCGTGCAGCGCGCCTCCAACCTCACCGCTTAATCTCATGGGTAGGGTCGAAGGCTGGGGCATCGGTCCGGCAACGAACGTCCGCCAGGTCACTCTCAAGTTGCAGAGCGCGACCGGCTCGCAGTTGCAGAAGCTCCTGCGCAGCCTTCCCGACGGACTCACTTACGAACTGACCTTGGAGAAAGAGGAAGAGTAGTGCCGTTGCCGCTGTCGCTACTCCGAGGGTTGTCTGGCGACTCGGCCGTCGATGCGTGGACCGGCATTTTCTCTCACGCCTGGGACATCTGCTCGCAGCCGTTTCCCGGTGCGGGGATAGCGAGCGAAGTCACGCGTCGCGATCGCGAGATTGCAGCTCTCGACCTATTTCTCGCCGCTTCCGGTTGGGACCTGTGGCAATCGTTCGAATCGAGCACCGAGCACACCGCCGACACGCTGTCCGCTTGGTGGCAAGGACGACCAAGCGGACGTGCTGTCCTGATACTGGACGGCCTTTCGCTGCGCGAGCTTCCGTGGCTGCTTCAGGGTGCCGCCGGCCGTGGCTTTCGCGTCATCAGCGCCAAAGCCACGGCTGCGGAGCTTCCCGCTGAAACGACGCCATTTGCGAAGGCACTCGGCTTTAGCCAGCGCGGCGCACTGGAGAACAACGCTGCGGGGGCCTCGCACCGGTTGCCCGGCGCGCGCACGGAGGCCGTAGGGCTCCCCTGGAGCGACTGCGCGCAGATGATCCAGAGCGAACCGGATTGGGTGTTCTGGCATCACTGGCCAGACAACCGTGTGCATGATCTCTCTGTGGCCGGACAAGGGCTCAACGTGCTGGTACCTGAGGCCGCAGCACAACTGGCGAGTGACGACTTCTGGAAGTTCGTCGATCGCCTCAGCACCGGCCGGCAACTCGTCATCACCTCTGATCACGGCTACGCAGCCAGCGGCCTTTTCTCAGACACGCATGACGATGACCAGGCACAGCACCTCAAAGCGGTATTCAAGAGCGGCCGGTCGACCGCCGCAACCAACGATGAATCCCCGTGGGTGCCTCCGGTGGATCTGACGATTTCCTCCCGGCACGGCCGCTACCGGTACGCGCTGGGGCGTCGCAAGTGGAAGAGTCAGGGCGGCTACCCGACGCTCACTCACGGCGGTCTGTCGGTTCTCGAAGTCGCCTCGCCGTTCATTGAAATGGGTCGCTAAGAGGAACGCCCCTGGTCATGCTATGAAAGAAGCGGAGGACGCCCAGATGTCCGAGCTTGTGTTGCACGATGTCGACACCAAACTGGTCGAGCGACTCACCGCGCGCGCCGCCGAGCGGGGGCGATCCGTCGAAGAAGAGGCCAAGGTGCTGCTCGAGGAATCCGTCGGCCTGTCCAAGAGCCGGGCGGCGGCCGCGGCGCGGCGTATACGCTCCAGCTACGGCGGGCGCAAATTCAGCGACAGTGCCGATCTCATCCGCGAAGACCGAGAGCGCTGATGCCTCGATACGTGGTCGACGCCAGTGCCGCGGCCAAATGGTATTTCACCGAAGATCATTCGGAGAACGCCCAACGCCTTCTCGATGATGACAGCATCGAGCTGCTCGCCCCGGACTTCATTTACATCGAAGTCGCAGCCGTGGCCTGGAAGCGTCGGTGCAAAGAGGAGATAGAAGAAGAGCGGGCGATGGAGATCGTTACCGAGCTTGCTGACGTTCCATTCGCCATCGACAGCGCGACGGCGTTGGTGCCGTCCGCCCTGCGCATCGCGATGCAGACGCGGCGCAGCCTCTACGACTGCTTGCATCTTGCCCTTGCTGTACGATCAGGTGCGCCCGTCGTGACCGGCGATCGCAAGTTCTTCGACGCCATCAAAGCGGGACCCTTGTCTGCCCACATCTCGTGGCTGGGCGATCTGCCGTGAAGAAGAACGGGAGAGCAGCAAAGCTTGCGGACGAGATCGCTCGTGCCGTCGGAGCCGGCCGGCCGGTTGTCGTCGAGACAGTGGATTTCAACGACCCGAAACGGCCAAAGACCTGTCTCGAGGTCGATTTTCCCATTCTGCCGATCAATCGCCTTGCCGCGATGGAAGCTCACGCAGGTGTGACGACCAAGCCGATCTACCAGATGTCGAAGTGGTGGGCGCGGCGTCCCTCGAGCGTGTTTCGATCGACGCTGATTGCCGCCGCGATGAAGGCACCTGACGATCCCGCACAAGCTGCGAAGGACGTGTGGGGTGTCTACTACGCCAATCACCAGAAGAAGGGCGCACTCAAACGTCTGAAGGTCGCCGACATCTTCATGGGTGGTGGCACAACGATCGTCGAGGGCGCGCGCCTCGGCATGCAGGTCTGGGGAGCCGACCTCAACCCAGTTGCTTGGTTGGTCGTCAAGAATGAGATTGCCCAAGTGGGTGCCGACAATGTGAAGGCGCTCCTCAGCGATATTGAGGCGGAAGTAAAGCCACAGATTATGCCCTTCTATGCCTGCAACTGCCCCCGCGGGCACAGGGGCACCTGGACCCACGTGCCAACGGGCGGCGTTATGGGGGAGAGCTTTGACCCACTGGCACTTCGGCCAGACGAGCGCAGAGATTATCGTTACCAAGGGCCGGAGAGCATCTACGTCTTCTGGGCGAAGCACGGCCCGTGTCAGGTAACCGGCTGCGGGCATCGGACGCCGCTGATGTCGAGCCCTCTGATGGCTGCAAAGATGCTCACCGTGCGAGCGTGGCTCGATCATACCTGCGAAAGCTGTCGCAAGGTGTTCGATGTTGAGGAGCGTGGGGCACGCATGGCGCCCGGCGTTCCGCTCGTCGTCGCTGACACAGAGAAGCCTTACGCGATCTTGGAAGAAGGCGGCAGGATTACGTGTCCGGTCTGCGGTCACCGCTCACGACCGGCGCTCGATTACAAGCAGAGCAAGAACAAGAAGATCGAGTTGAGCCTTCTCGTTCACCCGCAGTGGTTGGCGGGTTCGCCAAGGTTCGGACCCGATGGCCGTGAGTTCGGTGGGAGCGCGACTGACACTCCGGATGCGACGTCAGCATGGAATCGGGAACGCGCGCGACGTATGCGTCTTGTCGAGGTCCGTGGGTCACTTCCAGATCACGTGATCTGTCCCGATACGGGGGCTACGTTCAGCACGTCAAGAGGCACGATTCCCAAGAAATCAACCTTCGAATGCCAGGCTCGGACGTGTGGTCGGCACCAGGACGTTCTGGAAGCAATAAAACCCACCGGGAAAACGGGTCCTGTCGCGGCGTACGCAATCCAGGGGTACTGCCCGATATGCGACGGGCAAAGACAACCGTACGGTGGGCGATTCTTCGATCCAGTGACAGAGACTGCTGCGTTCGATGCAGCCGCACATGAATGGGCGGACCGGAAGGAAGACGATCTCGCAATCTACTGGCCGCGGAGTGAACTCCCGTTCGGCTTCATGACTTCCATGAACAATGGCGGACTCCCAAACCACGGCTACACGCATTGGTGGAAGATGTTCAACGCGCGGCAGCTGCTCGTCCACACTCAGATGCTGCGTGCCGCCTGCACGGTCGGCGGCGACCGGCACCGTTGGGAAGTGCGGGAGTTCGTTCTCGGCGCGTGTCAGCAGTACCTGCGGAACCAGAACATGTTCTCGTTCTGGCACTCTTCGCTTGATACCCTGGCACCTTCGCTCTCGAACGCAAATTTCCATCCAAAGGCTACGATTGTGGAAACAGGGGTTTTCTCACCTATCGGTTACGGCCCTTGGGGCTCTGCCTCAAAGCAGCTTTCTGGGGGACTCGCCTGGTCTGACAATCCTTGGGAACTAGTGCGGGTTGACGGAAACCAGTCAGCAACCGGGGACGGGACCAAGGTTGGAAATACAGTCAAGGTCCCTTGCGGCGATCCGCCAGTAAGGGCGAACTGCCAATTGGCTTGCATCTCCGCAACCGCCTTGTCTACGATCGCCGCCAACAGTTTCGATCTGGTCATAACCGATCCGCCCTTCGGTGGGCTCCTGCATTACGCCGAGCTTGCAGACTTCTTCTACGTCTGGCTGCGTCTCGTCTTGAAAGACCGCTACCCCGAGTATTTCACCGCAGAGTACACGCCGAAGACGCTGGAGGCCGTTGCCAATCGCGCGCGTCAGCCGGACGATCCGGACGGATTCTACCAACGGCTTTTGACGGAGTGTTGGCGCGAAGCCCACCGCATCCTCAAGCTGGGTGGCCTGCTCGGGTTCACCTTCCATCACAGCGAGGACGAGCCGTGGGTTGCCGTGCTGGAGAGCCTGTTCGACGCAGGCTTCTACCTGGAAGCCACGTATCCGATTCGTAGCGACGAAACGAAGGGCGAGGGCGCAAAACCCGGAACGTTCGGGTCACAGAAGATCGAATACGACATCATCCACGTATGCCGGAAGCGGACGGAGGAACCCAAGCGTGTGAGCTGGGGAATGATGCGGCGCGAGGTCATGCGCGAGGTCCGGCAGCTTCAGGCGCTGCTGGAGCACCATGCGAAGGAGGGTTTGCCCGCCGCCGATCTGCAGGTGATCAAGCGGGGCAAGGCGTTGGAGTACTTCTCGCGTCACTACGGACAAGTGTTCGTGGATGAGACACGGGCGCTCTCGGTGCGCGACGCCGTCGCCGGCATCATTCAGCTGCTCGACGAAGAGTCCGGCAAAGCCGAGCCGCCGCCAGTGACGGCGGAGCCGTTCACGCGGCAGTTCCTGCGCGTCTTCGATGGGCGGACAGAGCAGCCACGCGACCAGCTCCAAAAGTACTTGCGAGGAACCAGCATCGCTCCCGACGAATTCGCACAGCAAGGCTGGTGTCGTGACGAGAAGAAAATCTACAAGCTCGTCTCACCGCTGGAAATCGCGCGCGCCTGGCAAGGAAAACACCGCCGCAACATGACCAGTGATTACGACCAGGCGATGTTTTTCATCGGCGCATGCTTCGATGGCAGCGGCATCAACGCATCAGAGACGCTGAAGAACGAACACTTCCGTCCCCATCCCGCCCTTGCGGCATTGCTCGACTGGCATGCGCGCCGAGCGCAAACGTCAGACGTTCGGAACGCCGCTGCTCGGGCACTGACGATCTACCGGGACTGGGAGCGGTCGCATCAGGAACAGGCGAAACAGTTGAAGCTGTTCTTCGACGAAGCTCAGGTCTAATCTTCCAAGGAAAGGAGGTGCCGCATGGCAACGGTCACAGTAGAGATCCCGGAAGGCCTTTGCGCGACGCTGCACCGGTCGCCGCGCGAGGTCGAGAAGGAAGTGCGCCTCGCATCTGCCATCGAATGGTATCGGCAAGGGCGCATCTCTCAAGGGCGCGCGGCTGAGATCGCGGGCATTCCGCGCGCGGATTTCCTCGACGCGCTCGCCGCGCGCAAGATTGAAGCGATTCAGATCACGCCCGAGGAACTGGAGCAGGAAGTCGATGCCCTCCGGTCCGGCAGTCGTTAACGCGTCGCCCCTCATCTTCCTCGGAAAGGCGAAGCGGCTGGATTGAGATGCATCTGGTATCCGACACGAGTTGGACCACGCACGGGCTCTCCCTGTTGTGGAGTGCAGAGGCGCTGTTCCGATTCATCAGGCCACACGAGGCGGTGTCGATCCGGCAATTCTTCGCGCTCTCTCGTGCATGGCCTGAAGATCTCCCGTCCTGTGGCGGCAACACCCTCGTCGTTGCCGGACTCGAGGGCTGCGTGGATACCCTCGTGCCGGCGGACGCGGAGTCATGGCTCGACCAAGAGCTACGGCCCCGGCTGTTGAGCTTTCAAGATGAGTACGAAGGTCAGGCTGGACTGATTCTCTGGTTACCCGCCGGCAAGCAACGCACCCATATGAAGCCAGCGAGTGAGGAGTACTTCTGGCGCTGCGCGCCGCCGTTCAACGATCAGAACCTGGCCATCGGCCGTATCCTTTGGGCCGGCGCTGAGGCGGACGCCGGCCGCATCCTCGATGGGGACGAGAAGAACCAGGATTCCGACGGGCCGGCATGGATCGGCCTGCACCATCCAAGAATCTCATGATGGGTGCTGAGGCGCAGATACTGCCGGGTCAGCGTGTCAGCCACTCTGACTTCGGCGATGGCGTTGTCGTGGATGCGCCGCGCAACGGGTACGTGCGCGCGTTCTTTCCTTCCGGTGAACGCCAGGTCCCGCTGGCGTCTCTGCGTGTTGGTGTTTCTCGCGCTGAGCGGATTTTGCGCAACGTCGCAGGCACGCCCGAACGCCTCCGCAAGGCGTGGCTGGCATACGAAGCGCACGCACTGCCACTCATGGAGAGCGCTGCGGCGCTCACCGCCGCCAAGGTCGACCTGCTACCCCACCAGGTGGTGCTGACACACCGCATCGCAACAGCATCTCCCCGGCGTTTTCTGGTTGCCGACGAAGTTGGCCTCGGCAAGACGATCGAGACGGCTCTCATCCTGCGCGAGCTGGCCAGCCGTGGCGAGCTGAAGCGAGCGTTGATGATTGTGCCCGCGGGGTTGGTCAATAACTGGCACCGGGAACTCAACGAAGTGTTCCGTCTTGGCTTCGAAGTCTTCGGCAGCGAAGGTGACGTGACCGACCGGAAATCGAATGCCTTCGCCAAGCATGACCGTCTCATTGCCAGCGTCGATACGTTGAAGCGCCCAGCGCGAGTCAAGCGACTCCTGGAGGCGCCGCCGTGGGACCTCATTGTGTTCGACGAGGCCCACCACCTGACCGCGTACCGGGCGGGAAACAAGATCCATAAGACCGAGAACTTCAAGCTGGCGCAGGCGCTCAAGGAGCACACTCGGGATTTGATTCTCCTCTCCGCGACGCCGCATCAGGGCGATCACTTTCGGTTCTGGATGCTGATCCAGTTGCTGAACCCCACCCTCTTCAAGAACAGCGAGGACATGGTCGAGAACCGCCATCGCCTAAACGTGGTTATCTTCCGGCGCACAAAGGCCGACGCTTGCCGACCAGATGGTTCGCCACTCTTTGCACGGCGCTGGGTACATGCCGAGTCGTTTCTCATGTCCGATGCCGAGCGACGCTTTTACGAAGAGCTTCGCCTTTACCTTGAAGACGGCTTTGCACTTGCGAAACGCAAGGGGCAGCAAGGACGTGGCCTTGGCTTCGTCATGGCAATCTTTCAGAAGATCGCCGCTTCCAGCTTCGCAGCTGTTCGGCGGACGCTGCGGCGCCGGCTGCTGATGTTGACGATCCACGAAGCAATCCTGCGCGATCAGAAGCTCGACATCGAAGGGCGGGAAGTTCTCCACCAGGAGGCGCGCAAACTTATTCACGAGGAGTTCGGACTCGGTGACGACCCCGTTAGTCGCGGCGAGGTTGATCGCATCCTGGCGGACTTCAAGGTTCGTCTCCTTCGGAAACTCAGGGATGAGGAAGTCGAGCTGCTCTCTCACCCGGACGTGAGTGAGACCGCAGCGGCAGAAGCCGAGGATCTCGCGGCATCCGTTGTCGGGCTGGCTTTGCCAGAAGAACGCTCACGGATTCGCAGGCTGCTCACCGTCTTCCCGACAGGCCGCGAGACCAAAGTCGAGCACTTGCTACAAGCGCTCGGTGTACTCTGGCGACAAGATGCCAACGAGAAGGTGGTGATCTTTGCCACCTATCTTGGTACGGTCGACATCCTCGGGCGGGAGATCGAGGCCACTTATCCGGGCCAAGGCGTTGTTGTTCTCCGCGGCGGTGACCACGGCGCGAAGCTAGCCGCCGAGAGGCGGTTCCGAAGAAGCGACGGGCCGAAGGTGCTGGTCTGCACAGCCGCTGGACGTGAAGGAATCAACCTCCAGTCTGCACGGGTCCTCTTCAACTTCGACCTGCCGTGGAATCCCATGGATGTTGAGCAGCGCATCGGCCGCATCCATCGCTACGGCCAGAAACACACGGCTCAGGTGTACAACCTGGTGCTCTCCGACACGATCGAAGGCCGTGTCTTTCTCCTCCTGAGTGACAAGCTCAACGAAATTGCACGCACACTCGGCAAGGTCGACGAGCAAGGAAACATCGCCGAAGACTTCCGCTCCCAGGTCCTCGGGCAGTTGTCCGAACGGCTCAGCTACGACCGGCTCTATCAAGAAGCCCTGTCAGATCCCGAACTGCGCCGAACCAAGCAGGAGCTGCAGGCCGCTCTCGCTAACGCGTCGGAGGCCCGCAAGGTCGTCTTTGAGTTGTTCCAAGACCTGGAAGGCTTCAGTCTCGATGACTACCGGCCTTTCGCCGATATTCAGGCCGCCATTGATCGGCTGATTGCCTTTTTGTCTGCTCATCTCGAAACGGACTCTTTGCGCATCACGCCTTTGGGGGGCAAAGTGTACGCGATCCAAAACGCCCGTGGTGACACCGTGATCGAGTTCACTACCGATCGCGAGCTTGCACAGGAGCAGGCAAAGCTCGATCTCATGGGCCTTGACCACCCACTCGTTGAAAGCGCGATCGAGCGCTGGAAAGCGCTGCCACCGGAAGAGTGTGGAGTTGCTGTGCGTGGTGGCGAAGAAGCCTCAGTGGTCGCTTGGTGGCTTGTCGAGGCCCATGGCGGAAACGGTGAGGTACGCCGGACCGTTCAGCCAATCGCCGTCTCCCTCGATGGCCGGCGTGTAGCTGCGCTTGAGTCGACTGCTGATGGCTTGTTCAACCATCCGCCCGTAGCGCCCCTGCTCGATTACGGCACACGCCTCCAGTTGCTCTCCGAACACATCGAGCCAATGCTTCAGCGCGACCTGCGTCACCGGAACGCCGTTGCTCACGAAGGCAGTTTCACGTCCGAGTTGGTCGGCTGGGTTGAGGTGGTGTGAGCCCGAGCGCGACCCCTCGCCTCAGCCGGCAGGCTGCGTTATGAGATTCTTGCCATGCAGGCCCAGCTTCCCGAACCCGTCATCGTCATCCGCAACGTCTCGCGGCGCTACGTGCGCGGGGTCGACGAGGTGCATGCGTTGGATGACGTGTCGCTCTCGATCCCGACCGGTCATTTCGTCGGCTTCATGGGCCCGTCCGGCTCCGGCAAGTCGACGCTGCTCAACCTGGTGTCGGGCATCGACCGCCCGAGCGCAGGGGAGGTGATCGTCGCCGGGCAGAAGCTCAACGACCTCTCCGAGGACGAGCTGGCACAGTGGCGTGCCGGCCACGTCGGGTTGATCTTCCAGTTCTTCAATCTGATGCCGGTACTGTCGGCTCGGGACAACGTGGCGTTGCCGCTGCTCCTCACGCACTTGAGCAAGACCGAGCGGCCCCGGCGCGCGGAAATCGCCTTGGGCATCGTCGGCCTCGAGCACCGACTCGACCACTTCCCGCGCACGCTGTCCGGCGGCGAACAGCAACGCGTCGCCATTGCCCGCGCCATCGTCACCGATCCCGACATCATCGTTGCCGATGAACCAACCGGCGACCTGGACGCGCGTAATGCCGAGGCGATTCTGAGTCTGCTGCGCCAGCTCAAGCATGACTTCGGCAAGACGGTGGTGATGGTGACGCACGATGCCCGCGCCCTACGCTACGTTGACGATGCCTATCACCTCGACAAGGGTGTGCTGCTCGAAGGCGAGGAGGCGCGCCTCGCCGCCGAGGCGCTGCGAGCGACGGCCGGCCATGTCCCGGCGCCGGGGCGGTGAAATGGACGGGACATCGTGAAGTACCTGAGCTTGGTGATCGCCAACTTGCGCCGCAACAGGTTGCGCAGCGTGCTCACTGCGGGTGCCATCATGTTGGCGGTGGTCCTGGTCTGCCTGCTGCTCACGTTGCCGGCCGGACTCGACGCCATCGTGGAAAACGCCTCCAGCAACACCCGCATCTCCGTGCACAACAAGGCGGGCATCGTCTACTCCATGCCGGCGTCGTTCGTGCGCAAGGTGCGCCAGGTGGATGGTGTTGCCGCCGCCGTCGCCACGACCTGGTTCGGGGGAGCGTACGAGGAAGCCGGACGGGTCACCTTCCCCAACTTCGCCGTCGAAGTAGAGCACATCGGCGCCGTCTATCCCGACTATGCCATCAAGCCGGAACAGTTGGCCGACTTCCGCCGCTATCGCGACGGCGCCATCGTCGGCCGGCAGATCATGCGCAAGTACCGCTGGAAGATCGGCGACCGGGTGACGTTACGCAGCACCGTGTGGCCAGTCGACTTGGACTTCCGCATTGTCGGCGAAATCGCCGACGAAGACTCGCCGTATTTCTGGATGAACAACGAGTACCTCGACCAGGCCCTCAAGGCGCAAGGCGGCGCCGGACTGGGCATCACCGGCATGATCTGGGTGCGCGCCGGCGATCCTTCCCGCGTCAACTCCATCATGCGGACGATCGACGAGCTGTCGCGCAACAGCGAAGCCGAGACCGCATGCGAGACCGAGAAGAGTTTCTTCTCCAACATGTTCGGCTCGTTGCAGGGGTTCATCACCATCATGATCATTGTCACCGCCCTGGTGGCGCTCTGCATCGTGTTCATCGCCGCCAACACCGCCTCCATGGCGGTGCGCGAGCGCGCCTGCGAGATCGCGGTGCTGAAAGCCATCGGCTTCGATCGCCGAGTTATTTTTGCCACCCTGCTGACCGAGACGGCGGCTCTGTCGATTGCCGCTGGCAGCGCCGGAGTTCTCCTCGCAGTGGCCATAACCCGCGCCCTGCGCATGTTTTCCGGCTGGAGCGAAGCGCTCGGTCCTCTTGGCGCCTTCGCCGTCAGCGCGCCAGTGGTTTTTCAAGGCCTGGCCCTGTCCGTGCTCGTCGGCCTGTTGGCGGGAATCGTGCCCGCTTACGCGGCAGCGCGCCGACCCGTGGTCGAGACGCTGCACGAGGTCTTTTGATGGCGCTGCCGCTCTCCTACACCTGGCGCAATCTCCAGGCGCGCGCGGGCCGCAGCATCATGACCGCTTCGGTCATAGCTCTGGTGGTCGTCGCCTGCAGCCTGCTGCTCGGGCTGATTTCCGCACTGCAACGGACTTTCGTCCTCAGCGGCAACCCGATGAATCTGGTGGTGATGCGCAAAGGCTCTGACAATGACGGTGCCAGCCAGCTTTCCGTGCAGGCATACCAAGCCATTCGGTTTTTCGACGGCATCGCGCGTGACGCGGCGGACCGGCCCCTGATCTCCCCCGAGTTGGTCGTGCAGCCGTTCTTCCGTACCCGCGACGGCGGCCGTGAAAACGTGTTGGTGCGCGGCGTTGAGCCTGTGGCACTGGCGGTGCACGACCAGGTGCGCATCACGCAGGGCCGCATGCTGCGCCCGAGCGCCCACGAGGCCGTGGTCGGACGCGCCGTGCTCGGGCGCTACGCCGGAGCCGAGCTGGGGAACGAGATCGCCTTCGGACAGGGAAAGTGGAAGGTCGTGGGCATCCTCGAAGCGGGCGGCGCATCTTTCGAAAGCGAGGTGTGGGTGGACGTGCGTGAACTGGCCAACGACGCCAAGCGGCCGTTTCCCTACTCCGGTGTGCGCTTGCGTGTCGCCACACCCACCGATTTGACGCGGCTGAAGCGCCGCATCGACGATGATCCGCGCTACGCTCTCGAAGCTCAGCCGGAAACCGAATACTACGCCAAACAGGCGAAATCGGCGGGCTCACTGTACGTGCTGGTGGCGGCGATTGCGGTGCTCGCGGGTATCGGCGCCGGCTTTGGCGCTTCCAACACCATGTACGCCGCGGTGCAGGCGCGCACGGCGGAGATTGGTACCCTGCGCGCACTCGGGTTCTCGCGGCGAGCCATCCTGTCGGCCTTCGAGGCGGAGGCCGTGGCGCTGTCGACAGTCGGCTTCATAATCGGCGCTGGCGCCGCCGTGGGACTGTCGCGGCTCCTCGACTGGTTGATGGGAAGCATCGCCTTTGGCGCCGCCACCTTTACCACCAACGTAGTCCGGCTCAACGTGAGCCTCTCCGATCTTCTTGGTGCCTTGCTGCTGGCGCTACTGATTGGAATCTGCGGCGGACTGGGGCCCGCCTGGCGGGCCGCACGCTTGCGTCCGATCGAGGCGCTGCGCAAGGCCTAGGATCAATGCCGTTTAGATTTAAGGAGCGTCCAAGGTGACGGGCACTCTTCGAGACGGCCGCTGAGAAGATGCGGCCTCCTCAGAGTGAGCGGTATTCTTCCTGATACCATGATTTTTCCGCTCACGCTGAGGAGGAGCCGTCTTTCCAGGCGCCGTCTCGAAGCGTGCGATCTTGGCAGTCTGCCGCTTATCTAACCGGCATTGGGCCTAGGATTCGATTTTGACCGCTCGCTACCGTATCGTGCGCATGCCGGCGCCTACCAAGACGCAGAGGTGAGGAGGTTTTGGTGTGTGGTGACGGGCGCTGCGTGACTTCGAGGAGAAACAGACGCCAGAGATGACTGCCGAGTCGGAGCAGCAAAATAAACTGCGCCGCGATCTTGCGGCGTTGCGCATCGACCGCAATGGACCGCGCCTGCCGGCTGGGAACAACCGCAAGCGGATGGCGGCGGCGCTTGCCGCCGTGGTCGGATGTGTGGCGGCTCTATGGGCGATTCTCGGCCGCGCACCGACTGTGACCGTTGTCCAGGCGACGCTTCCGGTGGCCGGCCAGGACGGCCCATTACCGGTGCTTTCCGGCTCGGGTTACGTGGTTACCGGCGACCGCTACGTCTCCGTCGGTGTGCGCGTTCCCGGACGCATCGATCATTACTTCGTCGAAGAGGGTCAGAGCGTGCATAAAGGTGACCCGCTGGTGCAGATCGATGACCGAGAGTACCGTGCCACCGTCCAACGGGCCGAGGCTGGACTGGCGTTGGCCCGGGCCAATCTTGCTCTGGCGGAGTCCGAGCTCAAGCGCGGCCGCGAATTGATCCGCTTGGAATTCATCTCGAAACAGGATCTCGACATCCTGGAAAACAAGGTGGCGGTCGGACGTGCCACGGTTGACCAGCTGGCCGCCGAACTGAACCAGGCCCGGGTGAATCTCGAGTACACCCTGCTGCGAGCCCCTACCGACGGGGTCGTGCTCGCCAAGACCAAGGAGGTCGGCGAGATTGCCGTCCCCGGCGGCTTCGCGGGCTCCGGTGACCTCATCCGGCTGGCGAACTTGACCGACATGCGGGCCCAGGTGGACGTCAACGAGGCCGACCTCAACCGCGTCCGTCTGGGGCAGGTCGCTGAAGTGATACCCGACGCCTATCCGGAGGCGCGCTACGCGGCGGAGGTGGTCAAGCTGTATCCCCAGGTGGATCGGCAAAAGGGTACGCTCCGTGTCGAGGTCAGGATTCGGCAACCCGACAACCGCCTGCTGCCTGATATGAGCGCGCGAATCACCTTCCTGGCAGCTCCGACATCCGACAAGCCCACGGCACCGCACGTCCTGGTGCCAAACGTGGCACTCCACCGCGACCCACAGGGCAACAACTTCGTCTGGGTGGTCCGTGACGGCCGTGCCCTTCGGACAATCGTCGAAACTGCCGGCGAGGTTGGCGATCAGATCCGCATCACCGCCGGCCTGCTCGGGGGGGAAGCCGTCATCACCGGCGATCCGCCAGGGCGTGACGGACAGCGGGTGAAGGTGGCGCGATGAGTATTGGCAACACTTCTTGGCCAACATTGTGGTGTCCGAGAGTGGATAGAGGTCCGAAGGCTCCAATCGTACTGTCGCAATGTCCTTGACGCCACGACAGCGAGGCATGATGGCGTCATTCGACGGGGCGACGGTGGGGCGGTCGGTGTCGCCGAACCTGCAAGAGTCGCGACAGCAGTCTGTCGACTACTGGACTTGAAACAGCGCCTCGGCGAAGGAGTTGATGTTGCCAAGCGAGACCTCCGCACGCAGGGTATAGACCCCGGGGGTGGCGGAGGCGGGCACGCGCATGGTCTGCTGCGAGGTGAAGGTGCCCGAGGGGCGGGGGACGTCCGAATGGAGGTCGGCGATCCCAACTCCGCCCTTGGTGATGATGCGGCGCTCAAGGATCTTCGCCATCGACGGGCCGGCCACGCCATCCACTTGGTAAGTGAGCACCAGTTGGACCTCGCTGCCTGCGGTGACACGTGCCGGTTGCACTGAGGCCGACAGCATCCGAACCGCAGCGATGCCGCTCCCAGCGCGCCCGGGGGCGCGGCTTGGGGCGGCGGCGGGCGCGCTGGCCTGGCTGAGCGTGAAGAAATGGGCGCGCAGGTAGGGCTCGCCGCGCTGCAACACTCCCTCCGGCGAGCAGTCGTTCGCGCCGGAGAACATCGTGCGGTACTCATTGCACTGCAGCTGGATTTCGCCGTCGGCGCTGTCACCTGCGAGCCGCACCGGTAAGACATTGGTATCCAACCGGTTCAGCCGCTCGACCCGCCAGCCGCCCGGGTTCAAGACAGTACCGGCCGGCAGCTTGCCGCCGCGCAGCGCCGCACGCACAGCGGCGGTGTCCGGCAGGAAGAAATGAATGGTGAGATCGTAGGCGGGATATTCGAAGGGCTTCTTATCTGCGCGGGGCACCTGTAGCTGCGCGTACCACAGCCCCTTCCACTCGGGGGAGCGGCCGAAATCGACCGGACGCATCAGCTTGGCGCTGCGGCCTTGCCACCAGTTGTTCGCCTCCTCCAAGCTGATCGGCTGCGTCGCCTTGGGCGCTGGCCGCGACATCGTGGTGTAACCGCCGGAGGCGCAGCCGCACAGGACAACCGCCAAGGCGCCCAGCATCACTCGCCGGAAGGCCGTGCTCCACCACCGGCCACTGGCAGGGATCATCAACGGTCCTCGACACAGGCCCTGCGGGGCTTATCGAAATGATAGCCCGGACAGACGCTTGTGCCGCCATCTCTGCTGCAGTATATGTCGCCGCCTTGCACGGGCCAATAGGGCTTGCAGTCTCCCGCTGCGGGAGCCGGTGCGGGCTCCCGCGGCCGGGGCTCGGCGTTGGTCGGCGAACCCGGTCCGAACCCCGGAACAACACCGCCCGAGGCGACACCCCCGACACAGGCGTTGCGGCGCGTGTCCCACCGATAGCCCGCACAGGTGCAGACCATGCCGCCGCCCGCAGAGTTGAAATAGAAACTGGTCGAGCAATCCCTGGCCGCAGGCGCTTGCCCCCAACCGCTTCCCCCGCCGCCCGCCGGCTCGCCAACACCTGGGCGGTCAGAACCGCCTGCCGCCCGATTCAGGATCTCAACTGCCCCGCCGATCAGGGCGGAGGTGCCAGCGGGATCGAACCCGGAGCCACCGCCGGTGACCTCGGGGGCGACCGGCGGTTCCGGTGGAATGTCATCCCAGCTCGGTTCCGCAACAGGCTGCTCCTGTGTGCCCGCCACCGTCTCGACATCGCCGACCGCGGCCCACTCGTCCCCGCCCGTTTCCCTCTGGCCGGGTTCATCCACCAGTTGCGGCGCTTCGGCGTCCATTTCCGCTTTGGCCCGGTCGTACGCCGCGAGCACCGCCGTGACCCCCGCGGGGTTTGGTAGCTGGCCGACGGCGTCGTAGAGCGCTGCCGCCCCCTCATCCTCCGGACCGAACTGTTTGCGCATGAACTGGCTGACCGTGAGCAGCGTACCGCGGGCTTTTTCATAACGTGCCAGCAGGCCATCCAGCTGCGCGCGGTGCGCCGGGTTGTAGGGATCCAGGGTGTTGAGGGCGTCGTTGAGCTCATCCTGGATCGCCTTGACCTCTTCCAATCCCTCACTGGCGCGGGCATTGGCCCAGTAACGCTGGAACCGTTCGTCCCGCGCCGCTTCAGCTTTGGCGGGCCAATCGGTCGAGGCGAACTCGGCAATCTTGTCCATACCCACGACATTGCCAACCGTCCGCGCCAGCCCGTTCACGGAGCTGCGCAGGTAATTCGGCTCCCGCCCCTCGAGGCGGGCCTGTTCCTCTTCATGCGCCATTTCTTCCCGCGCCATCTGACTCGCGGTGTCCCACTGCATCGCCTCTTTCGCAAACCGTGCCGTGGCCTTTAATGTAGCCACTGTGCCCGAATGTCCCTCGGCGCCGTGGCGGGCGTCGGCCGCATCCAATTCCTCCTTGACCAGCTCTCGGCCCCGCTGCACGGTTTGTTGCACAGCGGGTATTCCGGTAAGCCCCCACAGCGTGTCCTTGACCGCGCGAGTGGCGGCGCGGACCTTGCTGGGAGAACGCCCCTCCCGGATCGCCTCCTCGATTTCCTCCTGGGCGGCGCCGATGCCGCCGCTGAGAATGTCGAGTCCGGTCATCGTGCGACCGCCCCACTTATTGAGCAGCTGCCGCGGGCTACTCTCGGGGGCCACAGGAAGAGCAGCCGAGGGTTCAACCCCGTCCGGCGCTCTCTGATGGTCGGAGGAAATCTTCGTCAGCTTGGCCGAGGGGCCGATCAGCTTCTCCCGCCCCGGTACCGACTGCGGGTCCAACCCGGTCAGCTTCTTCACTAATCGTGGATTGTCGCGCGCCATTTCCTGAAGCACGACATCGTTGGCCACTTCGATTTCGATCTGGGTGTCGCGGACTTTGGCGGCGCCCCGCTTGTCGCCCGCCGCCAGGAGCTCCTCCACCTTTCGGGTGCGCTGGCTGTCCAGCTCCCTGCTCAGCTGCCCAGCTTTCTCATAGGCGACCCGCATTTCCTCCTGGGCCCTCTCCTGGAACCGCGCCCGCTCCTGGAGCTTCCGCTCTGGCGTAGCACCGAAGGTTACGATGCCGGCCTCCTCGGAGCGACGGTGGGCGCGCAGCTTCTCAAGCTGTCCGACAAACTCCGGGTCGCGATGTTTCGTGCCGGCCGCCTCCATCGATTTGTGAACGCTCTTGGCGGCCATCTGAACATGCATGTTGGCCGGCTTGCCGTTGATGCCCGCGTCTTTCGCTTTGACGGCATTGGACAGGACCGCTCCGCGGGCGTCCTCGTGCCCGAACTCGCCCTTGGAGGTGCTGTGCATGCCGCCAGGGTTGGGAAACGTATCCTGGTGTGGCAGCGCCTTATGTCGAATCATCGCTTCGTAGGAGCTGTTGCCGGCGAGTTCTTTCGCGCGCGATGTTTCCCAGACGACCACGTCCTTGTCTGGAAACCGCCATCGCAGTGAGTCCTCTTCGACGCGAATCCCAGGTTGCTGACGCTTGACCTCTTCGACGAACCGTTTCCCGGCCTCGTGACTTTTCGCCGTATAGTCTTTATCGCTTCCGAGGCTCTTCGCTCTGCCACCAGTGTCCCGCACCAGGGCGGTCTTCGCGTCCTCCTCCATCTGTCCCATCTTATTACGGACTTGCTCGCCTCTGAGACCGCCGTCGCGGCGGGCCGTCTCGAACATGATCTCGCGCGTATCCTTCTGGTCATAATGGGCCCGCGTCCGTTCCATTTGCTCCTGCCATTGGGCCTTCACCTGCTGATATGCTGGGTGGTTGATATCAGGCGACCCGTCCGGCAATCGCCCTTCTGACTTGGGATAGCCGCCTCGAACTTTTCTGTCACCCGATCGAGCGCACGCTCCTTCTTGTATCGCATCTTGTGGATGTCCTGGTCGTCGGCGAACGCGCCGGAGGTCATGAGAAGTGACGCGATGAGGAGCGCAGCCCACCGGTTCATCGGCCCCCCTCCTCGCCTTCGTAACCTTGGCGCAATCGCGCGGCATAGAGAGCCAACTGCGTCCCGGGGGAAGCCGTCTCGACTTCGCGCAGCAGACGCACGGCGCCTGGCCGGTCGCCCTGGTGGTGTGTCAGGACGGCCTTCGCCACCCGGAACCGCGCATCACCGCCAGCCTGCAGCATCTTGTCGCAAAACGCGACGCCCCGTGGTGCCTGGTCGGTCACGGTGTACGCCACCGCCAAGGGCACGATGTACTCGCCGCCCGGCGCCTCCCTGCCCGCCTGCAGTGCCCGCTCGAATTCGTCGACCGCGCTGAAAAACCGCTCGGAAGCTAGATACGCGGCAGCCAGCTTGATGCGTGTTTTCCAACGCTCCGGATCCAATGCCAGCGCCCGCTCGTAGGCGTTCTGCGCCAGCAAGCGCGCGGCGGGAACCCCGAGCAGTTGGTACAGATCGCCCAGCATGGACAAGCGGTCGGCACGCTTGGGGTCGAGCGCCAGGGAGTTTTCGAGGTAGGCGACAGCGCCGTCGATGTCGCCTTGTGCAAACTTGCGGTAGGCAATTGACGCCCGCAGCTCGGCCATCCGCACCGACAGCTGTGGATCCCCGGCACGCTGGGCGGCAGTGCGCATGAGCGCTTGCTCGTCCGCCAGTAGACTCTTGAGATCTTCTCCAACCGCGGTGCGCGGCTGGAGAAGCGCTGACGCAATGAGAAGGCTGACCACAACCCCGGCGGCGACGATCAGTCCTGTCGCAGTAGGACGCTCGAACCCCGCCGTGCTCGTACCGAACGTGTTCATGTTGCCGCACTCCCTCCCGCACAGTGGCGGCTGACAAAGCTTCGTCTGGTGCGAAACGGTCATGCATAGTCTTCCACTTCAACGCCGCTGTCAATAAGAACAACGCCTCCCGTCAGGGCCCAGGGCCACGGCAAAGTCCCCCTCCGTGAGCTGACGATTGGTGACGGTCAGAGACGCGAAGGACGGAAGGCCGACGGAGTGGAGGGCTGGAGGCAGGAATTGATGCGGGCGGCTGGCGGTGTGTGCATTTTGTGTGGCGCACTGGCGGATTACGCAGACACCGGTGCGCAGCCGCGGGGATTGCGGTGTTGAGGATGGAGTGTCGAGTTTGAAAGGGCGCTGGGTTGGTCGCTAGGCCACAACGAACGAGGGCACGCCCAGCAGTTCCATCGCGCGCTCGGTATGGCGCATCAAGAAACGCGCCGCGGCGGCGATGTTGGTGGAGGCACCGGCCAGGCGCAGCAACCCGATGGCCAGGTTGCGCAGCGAGGCCATCAGGTGTGGGGCGGCCCGCTTGCGGACCTGGGAGCGATCCTCGTCGAAAGTGCGATCGCGGACGTAGTGCAGGCGGTTCTCGATCGCCCAATGATCGCGATTGAGTTTGAGCAGGCGTGTCGCGTCGGCCTGTTGGGCCGAGAGGCTGGTGATGCAAAAGACCGTCTCGCGTTGTTCGGTGTGGTTGGTGAGTCGCAGGCGCGTCTCGCTATCCCAGCCCACGTACTGGTCGCGCGGGGTATTGCGCAACGCGGCCGCGCCCCACACCAGCACCCGACCGGCTCGCCTCCCAGATCGGCCTCGTACCACAACGACTCGCCGATTACCGCGACTGCCCCTAGCCCTACTTTCGTAGCCGAACGGCGTAACTATCAGGAATCAGAGCGCTTTTTGCTCGGTTTGACGGCATGAAAGAACTCAATCACGTCGCACCTTTAGGACAGCACCTATCCCTGGGCCTCAGCGGGTCGGTC
>Ga0214473_10001361_pt1 | contig 32544 bp, 25 predicted proteins | sample RVTome_7_FD_203509 | JGI IMG/M metagenome (GOLD analysis project Ga0214473, IMG submission 203509) | Soil microbial communities from uranium-contaminated site in the Upper Colorado River Basin, Wyoming, United States - RVT98D197 | ecosystem: Environmental > Terrestrial > Soil > Contaminated >...
ATTAATGTTTCGCACTTAATTTATTTTGCTGTTTTATAGTATTATGCAAAACAGTTTTTTTCTATCTTGTTGTTTTTCAATTCTCTAAAGTTTCCATTTTCAATTATGCTGCTGTTTGAGATTGAGCCTTTATCGGTAGTATTCGACAAATGATCTCAAAAGCCTCGTCATCACTCATTATTTTTTCAATCAGCTCCATCTCATCGATCCCGTCAAATAGTTTCTCGATAACAGTTAGTAATTCTATAAACAATCCCCATAATCTCTCACTGAGGCGATATTGGATAGTTTGCTCACTAATATGTTTGAATACCCCCCACTTAGTCTCGTAAGTATCAAAGCGATATCGCATGCTTATTAAGATATACTGTATCATTGTCATTGTTATATCTGCTATATGAGCATCAAAATTATTAGACTGGCAACGCCCTAAGCTTAACAACTGTTTTGATTCTTTAAAGAACACTTCTATCGACCATCGTATTTGATAAATCTCAATCATTTTAATAAACGATATATCTGTATCTGTAGTCAATATAACATGCCATTTACCATTGGTTCCCTGCTTGCTGTAAAACAATTTTAAAGAGTAGCCTTTGTATTCTACAGACACCTCTTGATAATACAAATGGAGTTTCCTGCATCTTTTAGGCTTACCAAGTGTGTTGCGGATCTGGCTATGAGTTAACTGCCGGCTGCAATAGTTAAATAGCGTTCTCGGAGTGCTGTACATACCAATCAAATGGACAGTCTGATTTTTGACTCTTTTTACAGCATCGATAAAGGCTTCACAAGTAAACCAACTATCCATTAGTGCGTAGTCAACCTTAAAACCCTGGCTTATTGTCTTACGAAACATATTTATAGCCGACTCAATCTTGCTGTTATCTGCTTCCTTTGACCTGTCATAAGAATGACTACCTTTCTCTCGTCTGGTCCGATGTTGCTTTTTATAATACTTCTTCTTAAGCCCACAAGGCCTCTCTTTATTCTTACCCTTCTCACGATGTAGAGAAAAATCCAAAGGAATAAATGATGTGCCATCCCAATAACCTGCAACTAATAATTTAAATCCAAGTATGCTTCTTCGTAAGACATGATCCCATACATAGGATACTTTCTCAATCAACCTGCCACTCTTGGGTAGTGTGCTGTCATCTACAATAAAACATCTTGGAGAGCCACTATCCTGTGTACTCTTGTCGTCAATAACATTTCTGAATTTGCATGCGAAAAGCCAAAGTATAACACGCCAACATGTTCCCGGATTGTTCTTCATCCGATAAAAGACATCTTTCTTTATCGTTGTCTGTTCAATCAGATAATGATTATACATACTGTTGACTGTCTCAATTCCAAGGAATGGTAATGATAGTAACATCGTGAAGATGCTCTCAAAACTATATCCTCTAAGCTTAAAGGGACCCAAAGCCGTGCACAATGATGAAAATGTAAAACTTTTCAAAGAACTCTTTATAAAATCTGGTTCTACCCAGCTATGGGTAAAACTTGTTTTTAATTCTGAAATCTTATTTATACCTTTGTTGTGGAGCATGTCTTTTTGTTTTTTGTTCAACACTAATATATTGAATATTAGTGAAATAACAAATTTTTCATGCTCCTTTTTTTAACTTATTTTACTATTTATCAACCATTTATATCATCTGCGAAACATCAGTTATTTACTATTTTTGCCGGCGTTCAACAGGCAATTATCTTAATGGCCCTCCTTCGTTAAAACTACGGATGGCGAAGGGAGAGATGGTCCCGCAAGGCGGGATAGACGCCGTGGCGAATGCGTCTAAGAAGTATTAGGAGAGATGGTCCCGCAAGGCGGGATAGACGCCGTGGCGAATGCGTCTAAGAAGTATTAGGAGAGATGGTCCCGCAAGGCGGGATAGACGCCGTGGCGAATGCGGCGGTCTCGAAAACCGTTGTTCCGCTATCGCGGGACCGGGGGTTCGACTCCCCCTCTCTCCGCCTTCGCTCGCCATAGTCCCGCACCAGCGGGACGACGGCGAGATATATTTTAATGGCGAGCTACGGCGGACGCAGTCCGCTTCTTAAATCATTATGATGAGAAAAACAAAACACCACAATGAAGTCCTCTGTTTGTAAAGTTTCTGATTACATTGAGACAGAAAAGTACTTACATTACCAACCGGATTGGAAAGAATAGTACTTTTGTATATATGAAATTCATCTTCCTGATAGCAGCATTTAATGCAATCTTTTTTTCGGTTTTATTACTTCAGAAAAAACCCAGGGCACTTCATGACAATATATTGTACTGATGGACTATTTCTGTCACTATCTGTTTTTGTGATTCTAATCGGATATTTTGGGCTGAAGCAGAAGGTTATTTTTACAAATGCAGGACTCCAAAGCGCCAGGACGAGTCCCATCATACTATTAAAAACAATTATATTATGATGAATCACCGGAAAAAAACAAAAAAAGAACTCATAAAAGAGCTGCAGGAATTGCAGCAGGAGTACAATTCGTTAATAACATCATACCAAAAAGACGTCACCGACCACAAACTGGCAAAGGAAGGGCTGCGGGAATGCGAAGAAGTATACCGGTTGCTCTTTGAGAACAGCGGTGAAGCATTTCTGCTTACCAATCCGGATGGTTCGATATATTCAGCTAACCCGGAAGCCTGCAGGATTTTTGGAATGGGCGAAGATGAAATTTGCAAATTGGGAAGGAATGGAGTTGTTGAATTAGACGATCCACGACTGGAGCCTGCTCTGAATGAAAGAAAAAAAACCGGTAAATTCAAAGGGGAGTTGACTCTGTTAAGAAAAAATGGGATAAAATTCCCGGCAGAAGTTACCAGCACCATTTTTATAGATGCCTCAGGGAATGAGAGGACAAGCATGGTCATTCGCGATATTTCCAAACGAAAACTGGTTGAGAAGGAATTGAATCTGCAAAGTGAAATAATGAAAAACATCACTGAGGGTGTTTATCTAGTCAGACTTAATGACGAGACTATAGTATTCACTAACCAGAAATTTGACGAAATGTTTGGATATGAATATGGAGAGATGATTGGAAAACATGTCTCTGTAGTTAATGCTCCGACAGACAAGAGTCCTGAAGAGACAAAACAGGAAATCATTGACAATATACGCAGGTCAGGAGAATGGCATGGTGAAATCTTGAATATAAAGAAAAATGGAGATCAATTCTGGAGTTATGCAAATGTCTCTATGTTTGATCATCCCATTTATGGAATAGTTTATTTATCAGTTCATTCGGATATTACTGAACGCAAGCAGACGGAGATGACATTGAAGAACCTCCTGTCTTTAACGGAGGCAACACTCGAATCAATTCATAACGGAATTCTGGTGATCAGTAACAAGAGAACTGTAATCCGGACCAACGCTAAACTTGCTGAGATGTGGCGGATACCGGCAGATATCATTAGTTCAGGAGATGACAAAACACTGCTTGAAAATGTGATTGGACAACTGTCAGATCCTGATGCGTTTATTTTAAAAGTCGAAGAATTGTATGAAAAACCTGAAGCCGAAAGCTTTGATTTAATATACTTCAAGGATGGTCGTATTTTCGAACGCATTTCGAAACCTATGTACCTTGGAGGTGAACCTAAGGCAAGAGTCTGGTCTTTCCTGGACATAACCGAATGCAAACTGGCTGAAGAAGCACTGCACCTGGAGAAAGAGAATTTTCGCCATTCTCTCGATGATTCACCGTTTGGAGTACGTATTGCCACAATTGAGGGTAATACTATTTATACCAACAAAACTCTTCTGAATTTCTACGGATACGATAGTCTTGAGGAACTGCAACAAGTCCCTTTAAAGGAGCGCTATACTCCGGAAAGTTACACCCTGGCTCAAAAAAGAAAGTACCTGAGAAAGCGCGGTGATTTCAATGCCACCGATTATGAAATCAGCATCGTCAGGAAAAACGGAGAGATCCGTCATCTCCAGGTTTTTCGCAAGGAAGTTTTGTGGGATGGCATACAACTGTTTCAGGTCATTTACAATAATATCACCGAGCGCAAAAAGGCAGAAGAAGATACCATAAAATCAAAGAAATTACTGGAGGATCTCCATAAGCATCTTAACGAAATCCGTGAGAACGAACGTGCTCTGATCGCCAGGGAAATCCATGATCAGATTGGTCAGTCACTTACCGCCTTAAAGCTGGATTTGAACATGCTGCATAAGGATATTGATAGCAATCCTAAAACTGTGGCAAAACTCGAAAGTATGGTTGAACTGGTTTCAAATACAATTAAAGATGTCCAGCGTATTTCATCAGACCTGCGTCCGGGTATTCTTGATGAACTTGGCTTAGTCTCCGCTATTGAATGGTATTGCGATGAGTTTGAAAAAAGAACCAATATCAGATGCAACCTGAGGCTAGATGACTCTGACTATAGCGATTCTCAGATAAACCTTACTCTCTTCAGAGTCCTTCAGGAGATTCTTACTAATGTAATACGTCATGCAAGGGCTTCATCTGTAAGTATTAAGCTCCGCCAGCTGAATAAAGGTACAACCATGACCGTAAAGGATGATGGAATTGGCATCCCTGAAGAAAAGATCAGATCCGGCAAATCACTAGGATTAATTGGCATGCGCGAAAGGTTAAAACAATTCAATGGGACAATTGATGTTTCATCAAAGAAAAACTTTGGAACTAAGCTGGTTATTTTTATTCCTCATAAATAAACGAATTTTCAATGAAAATACTTATTGCCGACGACCATTCAGTAGTCCGGGAAGGACTTAAACAATATATAAAGACTCTCGATGAAGTTAAATTGATTGATGAAGCCGTCAATGGGAATGAGGCATGGGCAAAGATCAAAGCTGGTAATTATGATCTTGTGATCCTTGATGTTGCAATGCCCGGAATGAGTGGTTTGGATGTACTTCAGAAAATCAAAAGCAGAAATTTTAAAACCCGTTGCCTTATATTAAGCGTTTACCCCCAGGAGCAGTTTGCAATTCATGCATTTAAATTGGGAGCTTCGGGTTATATTTCAAAGGAGAGTGCTTTCGAAGAATTGATTCTTGCTATCAAAAAAATTACATCAGGAGGCAGGTATATAGCATCAGCTTTTGCAGAAAAACTCGCCTTAAATGGCTTTGATTCAGGTACACTCAAGCTTCATGAAAAACTCTCGGAAAGAGAATTCCAGGTAATGGTTATGCTGGCTAAGGGGAAATCAGTAACAGAAATAGCAAAGGAAATTTTTATTTCAGATAAAACTGTCAGCACTTACCGTACCCGCATCCTTGAAAAAATGGGCATGAAGAAGAATGCTGAGTTGACCATCTATGCGATAAAGAATAATCTGATAGAATAACGGCGCAGGGCGTACGACGCCGTGTGCCCTGCGTCGTGCGTCGTTTGTCGTGAGCCGTTTGCCGTGCGCCGCTTGTCGTCTTCCCCCTACACCAAAATCATCCTTCCCCCTACATTATAATCCGCTAATTCCTTATAAATTAGTACATCTGCAATAATTATGTTTATTCTTTCTGGGAAACATTAAAATATAATGACCCAATTCAGATAAAAAATATCTGTTAATGAAAGTAGTTATTGCAGATGATTCATCTCTGTTGAGAGACAGAATCAGAAGTTTATTGAATAGTATTAAAAACATTTCTGAAGTGTATGAAGCTGAAAACGGGGTGGACGCCCTGCAACTAATCAGGGAAAAAGAGCCTGATCTGGCAATTCTTGATATCCGGATGCCGGGAATGAACGGAATAGAGGTGTTAAAGAAAATCAGGGAGATGAAAATGAAAACTAAGGTCTGCATTCTGACAAATTACGCATATCCTATATACAAAAGAAGGTGCTTTGAAGCAGGAGCTGATTATTTTCTCAGAAAAACTGAAGATTTTGAAGATATTAATATTATCGTTACCGGATTGATAGACAGTGAAAAAAAAGGATAAAATGAACGAATCTTTTCAGACAGTTACAGATCAAATCGTAGTGTTCTCTATTGACGAGCTGCTTTATGCTCTTCCTTTGCAGGCGGTGGTAAGAGTTATTCATGCAATAGAAATAAGACATTTACCAAAAGCTCCGGAAATTATTTCAGGGATTATTAATGTTAAGGGTCAGATCATTCCGGTTGCTGACATCCGCAAACGTTTCGGCCTGGCAGAACGGGAAATTGAACCTGACGACCGGATGATAATTGCTGATACGGGGAAAAGGAAGGTTGCTCTGTTCGTCGATACCGTAGCTGGTATTAAAGACCTGGCAATCCGGCAATTTGTAAATTCCAAAGAGGCGTTACCCTTTGCAGAATATATAAAAGGAGTTGCAAAAATCGATGATGAACTCATTCTGATCTATGACCTTGAACAGTTTCTCAGTCTCGATGAAGAGAAGGAACTGGAGCAGGCGCTGAAAATAAAAAACAAATGAATCGTAATCTTACAGATAGCGAGTTATCGCAAGTCTGCGAAGTGATCGCAGCCCGGATAGGTTTGCACTTCCCCGTTGAAAGGTGGGCCATACTCGGTCGTAACCTGGCTCTGGCAGCCCGGGAATCCGGATTTCAAAACATGAACAGATTCATTCAATGGCTTTTGTCTTCAGAACTGAACAAAGATCAAATGAAGATACTGGCATCGCATCTTACTGTCTCTGAAACTTATTTCTTGCGGGAGCCACAGGTTTTTACCGCATTAACAGATTTTGTCCTGCCGGAACTTATAAAATCGAAAAAGAAAAGAGACAGGAGCATCAGGATATGGAGTGCAGGATGCTCCACAGGTGAAGAACCATACTCCCTTGCAATAGCGCTTCATAAAACCATTCCGGAAATTAAGGACTGGAATATTAGCATTCAGGCTACCGATATAAATTCGAAAGCGCTTGACAAAGCCGCAACGGGTATTTATGGGCCATGGTCGTTTCGTAACACTCCGGATTGGTTAAAGACAAGGTACTTTTATGATCTTGGGGATCGAAGGTTTGAGATTATTCCTGAGATAAAGAATATGTTGACGTTTTCCTGCCTAAGCCTTACTGAAGATGATACTTTTTCTGCGATCGGGAAGAATAAGATAGATATCATCTTCTGCAGGAATGTTCTGATGTATTTTACCAGTGACTGGGTAAACAAAATTTCTCAAAACCTGTTTCAATCCCTGTCTGAAGATGGTTGGTTTGTGGTCTCTTCCAGTGAACTCTCTTCCCATGTTTTCCCTATGTATACACCGGTTAATTTTCCGGGTGCAGTTTTGTACCGCAAAACCAAAAAGGAATATATTCAACCATTCGATTTTTCTTTAATTGAAATACAGGAACCTTTAAAACAACCTTTTCAACTTTTATCTTTCGTACCCTGTATTGATGAAGATCTGCAACAATTATCATCCAAAGCTATAGCAGAGGCGGGTCTTCAACTTTCATCCTCCGTAGCCTCGGCGAAGGAGGACCATCAATTCCAAGTTAAGACTCCTGAAGACTCTTATGCTGACAAAATTTTTGCTATTCGTTTATTAGCCAACCAGGGTTATCTCTCTGAAGCGCTTTCTCTTTGCAATAAAGCAATTGCATCGGAAAAACTCGCTCCGGGTTTCTATTTCCTGCGGGCCTCAATCCTTCAGGAGATGGATAAAAGTTCTGAAGCTATCACATCACTTAAGCAGGGAATCTATATCGACCCGGATTATGTTATGGGACACTTTATACTCGGTAACTTATTTATCCGGCAGGGAAATGCAAAGAATGCAAAACGATATTTTAAAAATGCACTTGATTTATTAAACGGGTGTGCAGATGACGACATTCTGCCTGAATCAGATGGATTATCATCAAAGTATATCAGGGAAATCATCGTTGCCAATATGCAAACACAGCAAATAAAATGAAGAAAGAAATCCGTATAAAGCTTAAAAACCGAGCCATTGCAATGGCACAGGAGCCTGAACAAAAAAGAGCAGCTTCTGCAGCTATCGGGGTCATATTATTCACACTGGCGGCCGAAACTTATGGCATAGAATCTGCTTTTGTCAGGGAGGTCTATCCGCTGAGAGATTTCACGGCGTTGCCGGGAGTGCCTCCTTATATTTTTGGCATTATCAATGTACGCGGACAGATACTTCCGGTCGTCGATCTTAAAAAATTCTTCAACCTCCCTGAAAAAGGGCTGGGTGATTTGAACAGGGTGATCATCCTGTACAATGACCAGATGGAGTTCGGAATCCTGGCCGATGTGGTTAACGGTACTAAGGATATTGAACCCGAAGATATCGTGACCGTTCCTGCTACAGTTACAGGTATCGGAGAAGAATACCTGAAGGGGGTCACAAAAGAGAGGCTTATCGTATTAAACGCTGCGAGATTATTGTCTGATAAAAACATTGTTGTTAATGACGTTGTTACTTAAGAATGAACACAGGGAAAGTATGTAATAAAAACTAGTTTTAATATAAATAAAAGGAGGAATACACAATGTTTAAAAATTTGAAAATCAGTTTACGCCTGGGATTGAGCTTCAGCTTTATCCTGGTATTTATGATTGTAATAATCCTTGTTAGCCTGAATCAGATCAAAGTCTCCCGGACAATGTTTGACCGGATAATAAAGACAAACAATGTCCGCCTGCAACTGGCTAATAATATGATTGATCATACAAGAGAAGTATCAATTAACCTGCGCAATATTTTATTACTAAAAGATAGCGAAAATACATTGGAATTAAAAAACAGGATTGATTCTATCAGGAATCTGTACGATGCAGATATTAAAAAGTTAGAAGGATTAATCATAAACGATGATACTATGTCATTTGCTATTGTTGCTAAAATCAAGGATTCTCACGATGTCTCAAGGCAGCTGAACAATAAAGTAATTGATCTGGCGATGGCAGGCAAACATGAGGAGGCAATATTATTAATGAATCAGCAGGCAAGTAAGAAAGTAGCTGTTTGGATAACTGAAATTGATGAACTTATAACTCATAATGAAGACCGTATCAGCATGCTTTATTTAGAGGCAGAAAAAGCACAGGATGCGGCACGTTTATTCATGTTTATACTTGGTACAGTGGCCATAGCTCTGGCAATAATGATATCCATCTTTTTGACACAAAGTATTACCAGACCTTTAAAGATAAGTGTACAAACAGCTAACGAGATTGCCTCAAAAGATCTTACCGGAGATCTTACTGTTTATGAGAAACGGGGGGACGAATTTGGTATCATGATACAGTCGTTCAGCAAAATGATTGAGAATCTCAGGGAACAGATACAAAGGATACTGGATGGTGTTAATGTTCTTGCAAGTTCTTCTTCAGAAATTTTTGCTTCAACCACTCAGATAGCATCAGGTTCTGCAGAAACGGCTGCCGCAATCAGCGAGACTACGACAACAGTTGAAGAGGTCCGTCAGGCTGCTCAGTTATCCAGCCAAAAAGCTAAAAGTCTTTCCGATAGCGCACAGCATGTTGCTCAGGTCTCTCAGAGCGGACAAAAAGCAGTGAACGAAACCATTGATGGAATGAACCGTATCCGCGAACAAATGGAGATTATTGCGCAAACAGTCGTACGATTAAGCGAACAGAGCCAATCCATCGGAGGTATTATAGCTTCGGTTACTGACATTGCCGATCAATCGAACCTGCTGGCAGTAAACGCTGCCATAGAAGCGGCCAGGGCCGGGGACCAAGGCAAAGGTTTTGCCGTGGTTGCGCAGGAGATCAGGAACCTGGCAGAACAGTCAAAGCAATCAACTATGCAGGTGCGCAACATACTGAATGATGTACAAAAAGCCACCAATGCAGCTGTTCTTGCTACGGAACAAGGGAATAAAGCGGTGGAAGCTGGAGTGAAACAATCGGTACAGGCAGGTGAAGCAATCCGGATACTGACAGATAGCAGTGCTGAGGCAGCCCAGGTATCCACTCAGATCGTAGCATCGAGCCAGCAACAGCTGGTAGGGATGGATCAGATCGGAATAGCCATGCAAAGCATCAATCAGGCTGGAATGGAGACTTCTGCAAGTATGACCCAGGCCGAAGATTCGGCAAAAAACCTGCATGAGCTCGGCCAAAAACTAAAAGAGCTTGTGGAGCAATTTAAGATGTAATAGCAGAGGGCGGAGGGCACAGGGCTCAGGGCAAGAAATTAACCTGCACCATGCAACTCACAAACAGATAATGACATGGGTAAAGAAGATAATGAATTTCTCAAACGTATACAGGCAACGTTCAGGATTGAAGCGGAAGAACACCTTCGTGCTATCTCGGCCGGTTTGATTGAGTTGGAGAAAACTCATTCAAAAAAAAAGGTTGGGGAGATTATTGAAGTTTTGTTTCGTGAAGTCCATAGCCTCAAAGGCGCAGCCCGTTCCGTCGATCAGAAGGATATCGAATATGTGTGCCAGCCGTTGGAAAGCATATTCTCCTCATTAAAACGCGGGGAAATCACCTTGTCACCCTTGTCATTCGATCTATTTTACAAAACAATCGAGTGGCTCTCAAAACATATTGGTATCTCAGGATCGGAACAAAAAGTTACTTTTCGTCAAACCCGTCAGGAATTAATTCAGGGGTTGAAGGAGATGGCTTCGGAAAAATCTTTTGCATCTGTATTGCAGGAACCATCAGCAGCGGACATAAAAACCTCCCGGTTACCTCAGTCTGATCCAATTCCTGTAACTGAGACCGGTGCTGATCTTAATGGGATAATTATGAGTACAAAAATTGTGATGGCTCGCATCCCGGTATCAAAACTGGATCCTTTACTTTTGCAGGCTGAGGAGATGATCCAGGCAAAGATGGCTATCAATCAACAAACTGATGAAATGAAGGGGTTGAGCGATGAGTTAAACGAATGGAAGACCGAGACACTGAAATGGAGAGGAAGGAAGGCCTCTGCCACGCCTGAATTATGGAATGAATTGTTCGATGCCAATGAGATACACCTGAATAAAGTGGAGACCCGGATAACGGAGATCATTAGCTCAATGGAGCGCCATCAGCACAGTCTCGACCGTCTTGTCAACGATCACCTTGAGGCGATGAAACAAGTGCTCATGCTTCCTGTGGGCTCCCTGGTTGAGGCATTTCCGGGGATGGTCAGGAAGATCTCACATGAACAAAATAAGGAAATCGACTTCATCATCAGCGGAACGGAACTTGAAATTGACAAGCGTATCCTTGAGGAGCTTAAAGATCCGCTGATCCACCTTATCCGCAATAGCATTGATCATGGGATCGGCAAACCACAGGAACGCGTATTACAAAATAAGCCGGTCCATGGAAACATAACACTTGCCTTTGCTGCCAAAGAGAGCGGACAGGTTGAGATAACTCTCGCCGACGATGGAAAGGGTATCAATAAAGAACATGTGCTTAGAGCAGCAATTAAATCAGGATTCCTTTCGAATGAGGCTGCCATAAAGCTTGAACCAAAAGAGGTTTTGAACCTTATATATCAGTCGGGAGTTTCCACAAGTTCGATTATTACGGATATATCCGGACATGGATTAGGATTGTCGATCGTGCAGGAAAAAGTTTTAAAACTGAATGGAAAAATATCTGTGGAATCAGAAGAAAACAGAGGAACTACCTTTCGTATTCTTCTGCCAATGACGCTTGCCACATTCAGAGGTATCCTGGTAATGATACAGGAATTCATGTTTATCCTTCCTACCGCGAATGTTGAACAGGTGTTGAAAGTGGAAAAGGAAGAGATCAAAACTGTTGAAAACCATGAAACCATCCGGATTGACGACCAGATCATTTCAGTGGCAGATCTCGGGGAAGTTCTGGGATTACCCGGACATAAGCATGCAGGTCAGGGTAAAATTGAACCAGGGTCGGCGAATTCAAATCAAATCCGTATAGTTGTTCTTGCTTCAGGAGAAGATCGTATTGCCTTTAAAGTGAATGACCTGGTTGACGAGCAGCAGGTACTTGTAAAAGGGCTGGGGAGATTATTGAGACGGGTAAGAAATATTTCAGGTGTAACTATTTTGGGTTCCGGTAAGGTGGTTCCGGTGCTTAACATCCCCGATCTCATGAAATCTGCAGTGAGCATAAAAGGCAGGAAGAGCGAAGTACCTGTCGGTGAAATTTTCGTTTTGAAACCCGGAAAAATTCTTGTTGCTGAGGATTCAATAACCTCGCGGACATTGATTAAAAATATCCTGGAAACGGCAGGTTACCAGGTAACCACTTCAGTTGACGGGGCCGATGCATTTACAAAAGCCCGCACCGGCGATTTCAATATTATTGTTTCGGATGTGGATATGCCGAAGATGAACGGGTTTGAACTTACCGCAAAGATCAGAAACGATAAGAAACTGAGTGAAATTCCGGTGATCCTTGTAACAGCGCTGGAATCGCGCGAAGACCGCGAACACGGTATTGAGGTTGGAGCAGATGCGTATATAATAAAAAGCAGCTTTGACCAGACCAATCTTTTAGAAATAATAAAGAAGTTGATATGATAAAAGTCCTTATAGTTGATGACTCAAAAGTAGTACAGGAATTTCTTGCTCACATTCTTTCTTCTGATCCCGATATCCGGGTAGTGGGTATTGCCAGTTCAGGCTATGAGGCTATTGAACTCGTTAAGGCAAAAAAACCGGATGTAATAACCATGGATATTCACATGCCCGGGATGGATGGATATGAAGCTACCCGGTCAATTATGGAAAATTATCCAACGCCTGTTGTCATTGTATCAGGAAGTTCAAATAAAAAAGAAGTAACCAACACCTTCAGGCTTCTGGATGCCGGTGCCCTTGCTGTTGTTATCCGTCCGCCCGGATTCGATCATCCTCAATTCAAGACTTCCTGTAAAGAACTGATTCAGACCATAAAACTTATGTCGGAGGTCAAAGTTGTAAGACTATTCCCACGAAGCAGAAAGGAGCAAAAAAAACCACTTCTTTTAGTACAAACATTTGAAAATGATCTTAAGCGAATTCAGGTTATAGCAATTGGCGCCTCCACGGGTGGACCTGTTGCCCTTCAGATAATCCTTTCAGGGTTACCTGAAGATTTACCGGTACCCGTTCTTATTGTACAACACATTGCCAAAGGATTTGTAAAAGGATTCCTTGAATGGTTATCGGCAACAGCCGGCATTAAACTGAAGATCGCTGAGGATGGAGAACATATACTGCCAGGCATTGGTTATATCGCTCCCGATAATTTTCACATGGGGGTAGGCAGAGGAAATAAAATCACTTTTAGCGATCAGCCACCTGAAAATGGATTAAAACCATCAGTCAGTTATCTTTTCCGTTCAGTCGCTCATTACTATGGACCGAATGCTCTGGGAGTCCTGCTTACCGGAATGGGCAAAGACGGAGCAGATGAGTTGAAAACCATGAAAGATAAGGGAGCCTTCACTTTAGTTCAGAATAAAGAAAGTTGTGTTGTTTTCGGTATGCCCGGTGAGGCTCTCAGCATCGGAGCTGCCGATCAGGCGTTATCTCCGGAGAAGATTTCTGAAATTCTGGCAAAATCAGGCACAAAAAAATAGATTATGAGCAAAAAAATAAATATCTCAGATAAGGTGACAGATATCCTGATTGTTGAAGACAGCCCCACACAGGCTGCCCAGATAAAACATCTGCTCGAAAGTTATAATTACAAAGCAGAGGTTACCAGGGACGGACAGCAAGCTTTGCATTGGCTTTCTGAACATAAACCATCACTGGTAATTTCGGATATAGTCATGCCTGAAATGAATGGATTTGAACTCTGTGAAAAAATAAAATCAGATGAACGTACTAAAGATATTCCCGTGATTTTATTAACCTCACTTTCCGATCCGGAAGAGGTCATTGAAGGACTTTCATGCGGCGCAGATAGTTTTATAACCAAACCATTCAATAAAGAATATCTGGTTTCCAACATTAGAAAGATACTTACGGAAGAAGGCACTCCTGAGTCCAAAAGAGATACAAGGGGTATAGAAATTTATTACGGCGGAAAGAAAAGGACAATCCGGTCCGGACCGCAGGAAGTGATTAAGTTCCTGCTAAATATATATCGGGGGGCAATTTATCAGAATAATGAACTTATTCAAACCCGTGATGAATTGAGATCATTAAATGAAAGGCTGGAAGATCTGGTTGAGGAGAGAACCAGGGAGCTTAAAAAGAATGAAGAAAAAATTCTTGCTTTCAATGCTGAACTGGAACAACGTATACAGGAACGAACTGCTCAGCTCGATGCCGCCAACAAAGCTAAAAGTGAATTTCTTGCCAATATGAGCCATGAGATCCGGACCCCTATGAATGCAGTATTAGGCTATGCCGAGCTGTTGGGCTTCATGCTTGAGGATAGTACCCAGAGAAACTATATTGAATCGATCAAATCAAGCGGAAGAAGTCTTCTTACCCTTATTAACGACATTCTCGATCTGTCCAGGATTGAAGCCGGGAAACTGGAGTTACAGTTTGAGTATGTGAATTCACAATCTTTCTTTTCAGAATTCGAACGGATATTTTCGTTAAGATTATCTGAAAAAGGGTTGAAATTCATTCTTGAAATATCTTCGGGTACACCGGCAGGTATCTATATTGATGATGCCCGGCTTCGTCAGATCATCCTTAATCTTATCGGGAACGCAGTGAAATTCACCGAAAGAGGAAGCATAAAATTAAAAGTATATACTGAAAATCCACAAATCATTAATTATAACAAAGAAAAAACTGAAGAATTTATTGATCTTATAATTGTGGTGACAGATACCGGTATAGGAATTTCACAGGAGTTGCAGGAAGAGATATTTAATCCTTTTGTGCAGGGTCAGGGTCAGGATGTAAAAAAATACGGAGGAACAGGGCTCGGCCTTGCAATTACTCAACGTCTGGTACAATTGATGAACGGAACCATTAAACTTGATTCTCAATTAAACAAGGGTAGCTCTTTTATAATAAAAATTCCCGGAGTTTCTTATTTAAGAGACTTTGAAAAAAGAACCGGTGAAATTAATTTGGATCCAGCCGATATTTTATTTGAAAAAGCAACAATATTAGTTGCTGACGATGTCGAACATAACAGGAAATACCTGATTGATGCCCTGAGTAAAGCAAATATAGAGATTGTTGAAGCTACAGATGGACAGGAAGCCTTTGCTCTTGCTAAAAAAATAGTACCCGATCTTATTATTACCGATATAAGAATGCCGGTTCTTGACGGGTTTGATTTATTAAACAAATTAAAAAGTGATAATGAACTGAAACATATTCCTGTGATCGCCTATTCTGCCTCGGTAATGAAAGCTCAGAAAGATCGGATCCAGGCAAGTGAATTTGCCGGTTTATTGATAAAACCGGTTCAGGTAACAGAATTGTACCTTGAACTTATGAATAATCTGCCATATAAGTCGATCAAAGCTCCGGAATCGGAACAATCTGTATCAGAAATAAACTTCACTGAAGAAATATTAGATCTTCCGGGATTAATTCATTCCCTTGATACCCAATTTAAAGACGCCTGGATGACTTTTGGAATCCGGCAACCAATCGATGAAGTCCTGGATTTTGGGAATCAATTAGCAGCTTTAGGTAAAAATCATAATGCTGCGGTAATTATCAGGTACGGGGAAGAGCTGGTAAGTGCTGCAGATAGCTTTAATATTGAGGCGGTATTAAATCTTATTAATAGATACCCCGGGATTATTGATCAATTGGTAAATGCAAAAAAAACATAAAACTTTAAAATATGGATAATTTACATCCATCAGGGCCTGTTATCCTGTTAGTTGATGACAATCCCCGGAACCTTCAGGTTTTAGGTAAACTGTTGCAGGAGGAAAAATATAAAATCGAATTCGCCGTAAATGGCGAATCAACTTTAGAGTGGTTAAAAAATAAGCAATTTGACCTGATTTTGCTGGATTTAAACATGCCCGGAATGAATGGATTTGAGGTATGTAAAAGAATTCGCTTAGATAAGGAAATGTATGAGGTACCCATAATATTCCTTTCTGCTGAGTCTGAAAGGGAGAGCATTCTGAAAGGCTTTGAGGTCGGTGCACAGGATTATGTTACCAAACCATTTGATAGCAGAGAGCTGCTTGCAAGAGTTAAGACTCAGCTCGATCTTAAATCTAAAACTGAAAAGCTCGAAAAGATTAATAAATGGTTGAGCAGGAAAATTGATAACTGGCTGAAGGCGAGCATTAGCAAGCCAGGGAATGTGGAGACAAACGATCTGAGTGCTAAATTGATAGAATTCGATAAAAACCAAAGCATTGTTATGAAAGACATTTGTCTTGAGCTAAGTACATCGATAAAGGAGATTGAAAAACTAATTGGTAAGAGTTACGATTCAGATGCTAAAGGCCAGATTAAAGAAATTGTTAAGCGGCTGGCAGACTCAGTGGTAAAACTTGAAAAATTATAAATGAAAAAGTAATTATAATTTCTGATGGGAAATAACACGATAGCCATACCATTGATACTGATCGTTGATGATAATCCGAAGAATCTTCAAATACTTGGAAACTATTTACGAAAGGAAGGATTTAAAGTTGAATTTGCTTTAGATGGGAAATCAGCTCTGGATTGGATCGAACGGAGTGAATTTGATCTTATTCTTCTTGATATAATGATGCCGGGAATGGATGGTTTTGAAGTATGCAGAATCATTAAAAACGATCCGGTTAAACAAAAAATTCCGGTAATATTCCTTACAGCCAAAGTCGATACGGAAAGCATCATAAATGGGTTTGATCTTGGTGCGGTGGACTATGTAATAAAACCTTTCAATCAGAAAGAGTTGATTGCCAGGGTCAGGACACAAATTGAAATTAAAAGGGGCAGGGACGAAATAGCAAGAAACCTGAAAGAAATTAAATATAAAAATAAACTCATAACATACAGTATAAAATATGCACAAACAATTCAGACAGCTGTATTGAAGGCATCTCAGAATGGATCTGACTTTTTCCCTGAGCAATTCTGCCTTCTACTGCCAAAAGATATTGTCAGCGGGGACTTCTATTGGTTTCACAAAATCAATAATAAGCTGCTGACCGGTGTTTTTGACTGTACAGGTCATGGAGTTCCCGGAGCATTTATGAGTATGCTTGGCATTACTTCATTAAATGAAACGGTAATAAGAGAAAGAATAGTTGAACCTCATCTGATCTTAAACCGGATAAGGGAAAAAATTATTGAAGCTTTGGGTCAAAAGGGCATTTGTGCAGAGGTGAGAGATGGTATGGATGGCTCAATAATCAGTTATGATCCTAAAAGCAAAACACTGGCTTATTCAGGAGCATTTAATCCAATGTACCTCATTCGTGACAATCAAGTCATTGAATTCAAGGGAGACAGAATGCCTTTATCTTACGATGATAATATTTCTGATTTTTCGTGTCAGAAAATAAAAACCAGACCGAATGATCTTGTTTATCTTTTTACTGATGGATACATTGATCAATTTGGTGGACAGGAAGAGAAAAAATTCCTGCGGAATCAATTCAAACAAGTCCTGTTAAGAATTCATAAGAATTCTATGGTGGTTCAGAAAGAAATGCTTCTTGATACATATAATAGATGGAAAGGTAATGGAGATCAGATTGATGACATAACAGTGGTAGGATTCAGACTTTAGTTTGTTTGCTAATTTCTGTTAATAAATACTTGTTAACACTAAACATGAAATAACTAAATGAACGAAGAAACAAAGATAGAGATTTTGATAGTTGAGGATAGTCCTACCCAGGCAACTCAAATTAAGCATCTGTTGGAAAGTCACCATTATGCAGTGACAGTGACCCAAAATGGAAGACAGGCAATGGATCGGCTTTTAAAGCGTAAACCGTCTTTAGTTATCTCGGATATCATGATGCCTGAGATGAATGGGTATGAACTTTGCAAAAAAATCAAATCAAATAAAAACACAGAGGATATTCCCGTGATATTACTTACAATACTGACCGATCCGGAGGAAATTATTGAAGGACTTTCCTGCGGGGCAGACTGTTTTATTACCAAACCTTTCAATGAGGATCATCTTCTTTCCAATATTGCAAAGTTCATTTCTGTTGAAAACCGTGCGAACCAAAAAAAAGTTCCCTTCGGTGTGCAAATCTTTTACAAAGGAGAAAAACGCATTATCCAGGCGGAACAGCAAAATGTTATTAACTTAATGCTAAGTATTTACGAAGGAGCTATTCAGCAAAACGAAAAGCTTATTCAAACCCAGGAAGAATTGAGATTATTGAACGAACGGTTGGAATCACTTGTGGAGGACCGAACCTCGGATCTTACCGAAGAAATAAAATTAAGTAATGAGATAGCAAACAGACTAAAGGAAAGCGAGGAAAAATTTCGGTCAGCGATGGAAAATTCTGCGGATGCCATTTTTATAACTGATCAACAGGGAAAGTATCTGTATTCCAATAAGGCAGTGACGATGATGCTTGGTTATACATCAGAAGAGATAAAGAGTAAGACAATCATTGATCTTTCACCCCGGGACAAAAGAGATGAATACTTTGAGATTTTTAAACAGGTACTGAGTAAAGGTAAAGTCTTTACTGAAATTGAGCTTCTGAAAAAAGACGGCAACTTCATTTCAACCGACCTGAACTCGGTTTTATTACCCGGGGGATTGGTATATGGAAGCTTCAGGGATATTTCAGAACGCAAACATGCTAAAGAGAAACTTATCAAAGCTAAGGACAAAGCAGAAGAGAGTGACAGGTTAAAAACAGCTTTCCTTCATAATATATCCCATGAAATCAGGACCCCGATGAATGCAATAGTTGGGTTTACTGCCCTGTTGGGTGAACCTGGGGTTGATTCACAAACGCGCGAGTCATATATTGAAGTAATCATGCAGAGCAGTAATAATCTGCTGGCAATAATAAGTGACATTGTGGATATTTCTAATATTGAGGCCAACATTGTAAAAATTGTAAAAAATGAGATAAATTTTAATTCAACACTTAAATCACTACGTAATCAGTTCTTACCCATAGCCGGTGATAAAAAAATTCAATTTATTTGCGAAACAGGTGTGCCCGATTCGGATGCATTCGTTATTACTGACAATGCCAGATTAACTCAGATTCTTTCAAACCTGATAAATAATGCAATTAAATTCACTGACAAAGGGTATGTAAAAGTTGGTTGTGAACTGAGGAATAAGTTTCTTGAATTTCGAGTTTCTGATACAGGAATCGGAATACCTGAAGAATTTCATCAGAAGATATTTGATCGTTTTTTCCAGGTACAAAACACAATTTCAAGGTTATATGAAGGAACAGGACTTGGCCTTGCCATATCAAAAGCCTACGTGGAACTTTTAGGCGGTAAAATCTGGCTCACATCAGAACCGGGTGCAGGTACATCATTCTACTTTACAATTCCTTATGAAAGACAAACCATTGTACCTTTGCCGGTAATTGAAAAACCGGTAAATAAAGGATTTGTTTTTACGGAAAAAAAGACAATTCTCGTTGCTGAAGATATTGACAGCAATTTTCAACTGGTAAGTTACTTCCTGTCCGGTACCAATTCTGATATAATAAGAGCCGTTAACGGAAAAGAGGCAGTAGAAAAATGTCTTTCAAACAAGAGTATCGATCTGATTTTAATGGACATTAAAATGCCTGAAATGGACGGCTGTACTGCCGTTAAATTAATACGCGAAGCTAATATAACAATCCCAATTATTGCCCAGACAGCTTATATTGATGATAGGGAACAGGCAATTGAATTCGGCTGTTCAGGTTTCATTTCAAAACCGTTTGATAAAAAGGGCCTTTTACAGATTATCCAACAGTTTATTTAAGTCCTCCCTTCCCTATGTCACAACAAGCAAACCACGCCCTCACCATTTGCCTTTGCCCTGTGCTTTGCGCCCTGCGCCAATATAAAGCCAAAAAGAACCAAATTTCCCAAATCCATAAAAACACATCAGATATTACTTTTATCTTTACAATAAAAATATTATAAAACAGGATAATGACAGGCGAATCTTTATCGATAATTCAGGATCAGCTGGAAAAACTTAAACAACTTTTCCCCGAAACAGTTACAGAGGGAAAAATCGACTGGGAAAAACTTCAGGCAACGCTTGGAAAAGAAAACATCGAGTTTTTAAACGAACGCTATGTTTTGAATTGGGCGGGAAAGTCAGAAGCATTTAAAGTTTTACAGCAATCCACCACTGCAACGCTTAAACCCTCTCCCGAAGAATCCATTAATTTTGAAACTACCGAAAATGTTTTTATTGAAGGCGAAAATCTGGAAGTGCTAAAAGTGTTGCAAAAGGCATACTACGGAAAAATAAAGTGCATCATTATTGACCCGCCTTACAATACCGGGAACGACAGTTTTATCTACCCCGACAGTTTCAAGGAAAGCAAAGAGGATTACCAGAAAAGAATCGGCGAAAAAGATGAAGAAGGATATCTGTTGAAGGAAGGTCTCTTCCGCAAGAACAGCAAAGACAGCGGGCACTATCATAGTAATTGGTTAAGTATGATGTATCCCCGTTTGTTCCTTGCCAAGAATCTTTTACGAGATGATGGAGTTATTTTCGTTCATATTGATGATAATGAAGTTCAAGACCTTCGCCTAATAATGAACGAACTTTTTGGAGAAGAGAATTTCTTTGCTCAAGTTATTGTAAGGTCAAACAGCAGAGGGCAAACCTACAAGCAAATTGCAAAAACCCATGAATACATTATTGTTTACACTAAAAATTTTGAGACGGATTTAAATGAATTGGGAAAGGATGAAAATAATAATGACCTAAATCTTAATGATAATATTGGAAATTATAATATTAGGGAGTTAAGAAATAGAAATCCTAAGTTTGGCAAACATAATAGACCAAATCTATTTTATCCTATTTATGCAAATCCAAAAGTATCAGACAAGGATGGATTTTCACCAGTTAGTTTGGTAATAAAAGAGAATTATAATATTGAAATATTGCCTCTTAATTCAGAGAAGAAAGAAAGTTGTTGGCGTTGGGGACAAAAAAAATGTGTTTCAAACATTAACCAAAATACGATTGAGAGTAATTTAGTAGCCAAGAAAAAAGGCGATGGTTCATATGGTGTTTACGAAAAATATAGGAAGACAACATACAAACCAAAATCAATTTGGGATGATAATAGTTTCTTAACTGAAACTGGAACTGTAGAATTAAGAGAATTAGGATTTGAAAATATTTTTGATTTTCCTAAGCCAGTCGCACTTGAAAAACAAATTTTAAACCTTTCAATTGAAGATGATGACATTGTTATTGATTTCTTTGCCGGCAGTGGTACAACTGCACAAGCCGTTTTAGAACTCAATAAAGGAGATGGTGGCAATAGAAAATTTATTTTGGTTCAACTTCCTGAAAAATGTGAAGAATCAAGTGAAGCTTTTAAGGCAGGTTATAAAACAATTGCCGATATAAGTAAGGAGAGGGTCAGGCGTGTAATTAAAAAACTCGAAAAAGAAGCGGAGGAACTCAATAAAAAGAAAGCCGGGGAACTTCCGTTAACCGAATCCGCAATCCGAAATTCCCCCGGGTTTCAAAGTATTCAAACTCACTCCTTCAAGCTTTAAAATCTGGAGAGAAAACGATATAACAGAAGAGAACCTGGCAACACAGCTCGATGCGTTTGCTGATCCTGTAAGAGAAGGAAGCGAAAAAGAGAACATGCTTTACGAGCTGATCCTTAAATCAGGGTATTTGCTGACTGACAGGGTTGTGCTTCAGTATGCTCAGGGCGTAGGGCTCAGAGCGCAGGGATCCGGAAGATTTTACTCGGTAAATGACGGTGAACTTGTAATTGCCCTTGATGAGATTAACCAGAAACTGGTTGATTCAATAATTGCAGCCAAACCGAAAAAGGTAATAATGCTCGATAATCTGTTTAGCGGGAACGATCAGCTTAAAACGAATACCGTTCTTCAGATGAAGGATGCTGAAATCGATTTTAAAACAATATAAAATGGAAAAAGAGACCATAAACAAACTCAACAAATCATTTGAAGAATATGCTTACGAACAGGATGGCGTTGAATATTGGCTGGCCAGGGAATTACAGGAACTGTTGGGTTATACCGACTGGCGTAATTTTTTAAATACGGTGGATAAGGCCAGAGAAAGTTGCAAAACCACAGGAGAAGCGGTTTCTGATCATTTCGTTGACGTCAACAAAACGATACCGATGCCAAAGGGTGCAGCAAAGGAAGTGCCCGATATAATGCTTACCAGGTATGCCTGTTATCTTGTTGCTCAGAATGGCAATCCAAAGAAGGAGCAGATAGCTTTTGCCCAGAGCTATTTTGCTATTCAGACACGTAAACAGGAGTTGCTTGAAGAACGCATTCAATTAATGGAACGTCTGCATGCTATAAAGCATAATGTAGCCTGAAATATGAAACTCCACTTTGACAGCAAGCAGGAATTCCAACTGGAGGCAGTAAAAGCAATCACTGATATATTTGAAGGGCAGCCCTTGAGTGGTGGTGACTTTGAATTTTCGATCAATCAACCCGGCGCATTGCTTTCTGAAAATGGTTTAGGAAATAAAATAGACTTTTCACAGCTTGATCAGTTAACAGTAAACATTCAACATGCTCAAAAAAATAACGGCTTAAAAGTTTCAACTAATGATGAAATTATAAGAAACGGCTGGAATTTTTCTGTTGAAATGGAAACAGGCACAGGAAAAACTTATGTTTATCTCCGCACAATTTATGAATTGAATAAACTTTACGGCTTTAAAAAATTTGTCATTGTTGTTCCATCTGTTGCCATCCGTGAAGGGGTAATGAAAAATCTTGAAATAACGGAAGACCATTTTCAGAATCTTTATGACAAAGTTCCGGTAACTTCTAATGTATATGATAGCAGGAAAGTCTCCAATTTGAGAGGTTTTGCATCTGCTAATACAATTCAGGTATTAGTTATCAACATTGATTCATTTGCAAAAGATGAAAACATAATCAACAAGACAAACGATAAACTCACCGGGAAAAAACCGGTTGAGTTCATTCAAAGCTGCAAACCGATTGTAATTGTCGACGAACCACAGAATATGGAAACGGAAATACGAAAGCGGGCTATAGAGAATTTAAGTCCGCTTTGCACACTTCGCTATTCTGCAACTCATACCAATCTTTACAATCTGATGTATTCTCTCAATCCTGTTAAAGCGTATGACTTGGGTTTAGTGAAGCAGATAGAAGTTGATTCTGTTATAAGCGAAAAAGATTTTAACACTCCTTTCCTCCAATTGGAAAATATCACCCGTACAGGAAATGCAATTAAGGCTAAAATCAAAATTGATGTGAACGCAGCTAGCGGTGTAAAAAGAAAATCTGTTACGGCAAGCGGACGAAACCTTGACTTATTTCTTTTATCAAACAGAAATGAAAAATACGATGGACTGAAAATTTATGAAATAGATTTTGGCAATGAGCAAATTGAACTTATCAACGGGATTGTATTAAAGAAAGGCGAAACGCAAGGCGGGATGAATGATGAAATTATGCGTTTTATGATCAGCAAAACAGTTGAAGAACATCTCAGGAAAGAAAAAAACTACAAAGAAAAAGGAATTAAAGTTCTTTCGCTTTTTTTCATTGACAAAGTGAAAAATTATCGTGAGTATGATCCCAACGGAAACCCGCTCAAAGGAAAGTTTGCACGATGGTTTGAAGAAATTTACCAGAAGGAAATTTCCAAAACTGTTTATAAGGATTTAATTAATTATCCGGTTGACGATTTACATAACGGATATTTTTCACAAGACAACAAAGGCAGGGTAAAAGATACAGGAGGAGAAACTCAGCTGGACGATGACACTTACAAACTCATCATGCATGATAAAGAAAAGTTGCTTGATGTTAATGTACCTCTTCGGTTTATTTTCAGCCATTCTGCTTTACGCGAAGGTTGGGACAATCCCAATGTATTTCAAATTTGCACTCTGAACGAAACAAAATCGGAAATAAAAAAGCGACAGGAAATTGGCAGAGGGCTGCGTTTGTCCGTGAATCAGTACGGACAAAGAATTTTTGATCGCAACATAAACAAACTCACTGTTGTTGCAAATGAACGTTATGAAGATTTTGCCAAAGCATTGCAAAAAGAAATTCAGGAAGATTGCGGAGTAGATTTTTCAAGCCGGACAAAAAATAAGAATGACAAGAAGAAGGTAAATTACAGAAAAGGTTTTGAAGCAGACCCAAAGTTTTTGCAAATTTGGGAGAAGATTAAGTTTCAGACAAAGTACAGTGTGAATTACGATACAGAAAAGCTTATTATTCTTGCTGCAAATGCAGTGAGCAAAATGGATGAAACTAAAAAGCCGGCAATCAGGTCAACAAAGAAAAAAGTCTTGATTACTGACGAAGGAGTGGATGGACAATTATTGAGCGATAGTGCAGATGACGAATACGGGATCGGTTTTGAGATTCCGGATATGCTTGCCTACATACAAAACAAAACGGAATTGACGCGCAGCACCATTTTGGAAATACTGAAAAATTCAAAACGGTTAAAAGAGGTCATACTCAATCCTCAGTTATTTATGGACAATGCCGTCTTCAAAATCAGGGAGGAATTACATCAATTAATGATAGATGGGATCAAATACGAAAAGATCGGAGACAAGTTCTACGAAATGACTTTGTTTGATGACAGCGACTTTGAAATTTACATTGACGAATTTACTCACACAGTTAAAGACAGTTCAAAGACAATTTATGAAAACTACATTCCGCTTGACAGTGGTGTCGAAAACCAGTTTGCAAAGGATTGTGAGAGCAGCGAACAGATTGAATTCTATTTCAAGCTTCCATACCGGTTTGAGATCAAAACTCCAATTGGTCAATATCGGCCTGACTGGGCAGTAGTTTTCAAAGGCGAAAAGAAAATTTACTTTGTTGCCGAAACCAAATCTGTTGGTCAGGAACTAAGGGGCAGTGAAAAATTAAAAATTGCCTGTGGAATTGCACACTTCAAAAAATTTGAAGATGTAATTTATAAAAGGGTCTCTGCTCTATCAGATCTGAATCTTTAATCATAACGCTCTGAAGGGTCAGTAAATATCCATTATTGATTCAACAATATTGGATTCAACCAATAAAAGTTAAACATGTTAATAGAAATAACAATTATTGCTCCATTAAATAAATTAAAAAATACAGAATGGACCATAATAAATTAAATCAAATCGGACAGAAAGGATACTTTCAAACCACGCTCGAAAATTTGCTGGAAGGTTGCCAGATAATTGATTTTGAGTACCGCTATTTATTTATAAATAATGCAGCTGCAAAACAAGGTAAGAAACCTGCCGAAGAGTTGCTTGGGCATATAATGATGGAAATGTACCAGGGCATTGAAATAACCCAAATGTTTTCCATTTTAAGGCAAAGCATGCAAGAACGGATTTCCCGGCAGATGGAAAATGAATTCATTTTTGAAGACGGTACAAAGGGTTGGTATCTTTTAAGCTTCGAACCTGTGCCGGAGGGTGTCCTCATAATGTCAACCGATATAACAGAAACAAAAAAGAATGAAGAAAAACGAGCAGATGAGTTAATCAAGGCTAATAAGGAACTTGCCTTTCAAAATAAAGAGAAAGAAAAAAGGGCAGCGGAATTAGTCATTGCTAACAAAGAACTTGCTCATCAAAATAACGAAAAAGAAAAACGGGCAGCAGAATTAATAAAAGCAAAAGAAAAAGCCGAAGAAAGCGACCGCCTTAAATCTGCCTTCCTTACCAATATGAGTCATGAGATACGTACCCCCATGAATGGCATTCTTGGCTTTACCGAACTCTTAAAAGAACCAAACTTAACAAGTGATGACATACAGGATTATATTCAAATCATCCAGATTAGTGGCACACGAATGCTCAATACTATCAATAATATTGTTGATATTTCGAAAATTGAATCGGGACTGATGGAAGTTGATATTAAGGAAACGAATATTAACGAAAAAATGGAATTCACTTATAATTTTTTTAAACCGGAAGTTAAGTTTAAAGGGTTGCAATTCCTGATTAAGAACAGTTTGTCATCAAAAGAATCCATAATTAAAACAGACAATGAAAAAGTCTACGGAATACTTACTAACCTTATTAAAAATGCCATTAAGTTTACATATGAAGGTTCAATTGAATTCGGCTGTGAGAAAAAGGGGGAATACCTTGAATTCTTTGTAAAAGATACGGGGGTAGGCATTCCCCGGAAACAGAAGGAACTTATTTTTGAGAGATTCAGGCAGGGTAATGAATCGCATAACCGGGGTTATGAAGGTTCTGGCTTGGGCTTATCAATAGCGAAATCTTATATAAAAATGCTTGGTGGGGAAATCTGGGTGGAAAGCGAAGAAGGAATAGGCTCAATATTTTATTTTACCATTCCTTGCAATGTCTCATCTGAAGAAAAGACAGAAATAGTAAATGCTGTTTCCGCAGAGCTGGAAGAAGTTGAAATAAAGAACCTGAAAATATTGATTGTCGAAGACGATGAAATATCTTATTCACTGCTCACAAAAACGCTCACAAAAATCAGTAAAGAAGTTTTACATGCAATAACAGGAGTTGAAGCCGTTGAGGCTTGCCGGAATAATCCCGACCTTGATTTGGTACTAATGGACATTAGAATGCCCGTTATGGATGGGAATGAAGCCACACAACAAATCCGTCAGTTTAATAAAGATGTAATCATCATTGCACAAACAGCCTATGGATTTTCAGGTGACAGAGAAATGGCAATAAAAGCGGGATGCAACGATTATATTTCGAAACCAATTAATAAGACCTTATTGATTGAGTTAATCAAAAAGCATATTACCTAAATATCTAATTTGAATTTTATGAACCGGAATTAATCCGGTATATGAGCAAAAACGATTCAATTACGGCCAAATTAGTTTAACTCCGCGATTTAAATCTTCTGCATACCTTTGCTCTTTGGGGTATTTGCCCTTCTATTGGCTGATTTTTGAGCTAAGGGGGCATATTTCTCCCATACACTCCCGTGTTGGTACTCATTTTTTCCTCCTTTCTCTGTTTTTATGCCGCTTCGATGAGCCTGTCAAGCTCTTCCCAGGCATCTTTGTAAAAATGGCGTTCATACATTTTCAATTCAATTTGATGTCCACTAATGGTTATTTTGGCAGGTACTGCAATAAACCAATCAATAAAGCTGCGGTGTTCCTGTTGTTTAAATTTGTTTTTCTTTTGGCGCATCATCACCGATATGTTGTAGGCCAATACGCTTAACTGCCATAATATATCATTTGCCCAGAAGTCATCGGTCAGCGTACTTCCGGCCATAGTGTGCCCTTTTACCTGTTCAATCCATGTCTCGCTGGTCGAACGCTGTTTATAAAGCTCATGCAACTCGATGGCAGTCATATCATAACCGCTTGCGTAACAGACGTACTGGTAAACCGGGACAATTTGTTTCTGGCCAAGATATGAAACATGGATATATTCCTTTACACTACGCATTGCCTTCAGCATCCGAGGCTTACTCCATCCTTTTGCCGTATAGATGAACTCACATATCGCAACATCTTTTTTGCCTTTGATCTCTAACCATGTTTGTAACTGAAGTAATTTCTCCAGGTTTTTTAATTTTACTTTGACCAGATAATCCCAGTTGAAAGATTCCAACAAGTCGAAAAGCCCTCCTGAGAAGAACCCGCTATCAGCCCGGAAAAACACTTTTGCTATGTTTTTTGGCAAGCTGGCTTTGACTTCTTTAAGGAAATCAACAATCCCATTGGCAGTATAGGCTGAGCCTGTTCTGAACCATGTGTGATAAAGCAGTTTCATCTCTCTTACAAAAACCAGGAGCGGATGGTAGCTTTTTGCCCCTTTTGTCGTGTTAAATCCCTTCTCTGCCCCTTCCTGGTTGCCACAGACTGATTTAACGATTGAATCGGCATCCAGCGTGATGCTTTCCAGCCCACTTTCATGCAACCATCGGGCGTTTTTTGACAGCAACAACATTTGCAGCTTGCGTGCACCGCTTTGCCCAAGGTTCTTCAACGTCCCGGATATAGCGTTCTCGTTTATTGCTTTATCCAATTTTAGTAAAGCTTTTACCAAACCGTCCCCACTGAAAGCAGCGATTCTGCAAATCCGGCTTATTCCACTAATCGAGGATAGCGTGAATGCCATCAAAATCTGATTGACACCAAACTTCGTGGCATTGTACCACACCGTGGGGAACGAATTACCGAAGATTTTTACTATGTTTTGACGGTTCATATATTTCGCTACTGTATTGAGTCCAGAATACTTGGTGATGTTACTGCCTGTAAATGAGGCCTTAACAATTTTTGATTGGCTATTTAATTTTTTCTTTGTATTTTTCATCCTGAAAGTGATGTTTTTTTGTTTGTGTTTTTTGCTTTAACACTTTAAATATAAGCAATATACATCACTTTCTTTCATTTCTATATTACTTTTTTAAGTACAAATTAAAAATGAAAGAAATTGCTATAATTTATGATTTTGATGGAACATTAGCAAAAGGCAATATTCCTGAACACGGCTTACTCCGGGAACTTGGAATAAACAAAGATGATTTTTGGAAAGAAGTCAAACAAATAACTGAAGAGACAGATTCTGATGAAGTCATTGTTTATATGCATTTATTAGCAAAAAAAGCAGCCGGGAGAAATATTAAAATAACAAAGGAATCTCTTAACAATTTCGGCAAAGGAAGTATTCCTTTCTTCGATGGTGTAATCTCATGGTTTCCAAGAATCAGCAATTTATTCAATAATGAAAATTTCACAATCAGTCATTATATTGTGTCATCAGCCCTTAAGGAAATCATTGAAACTACTGAAATAGCAAAATACATAAAAAAGGTATTTGCATCGAAGTACATTTATGGGAAAGATGGTACGATTGATTCTCCCGGGGTAGCAATTAATTATACAACAAAAACCCAATACCTTTTTAGAATTAATAAAGGTATCTTAAATAATTACGATAACAAAAGTTTAAATGCCTGGGTTCCCTTGAAAGAAAGATCCGTTCCATTTTCGAGAATTATATATATCGGAGATGGAGACACTGATATTCCTGCAATGAAAATGGTCAGAGCCCAGGGGGGAATATCTATTGGTGTATTTGATCCTGAAACATGGAATGACCCATCTTCACAGAAAAGAATTTACAAGTTAATCTCAGAGGATAGAGTACATTATGTGGCTCCTGCTGACTATAGAGATGGCTCTCAACTTGACATCGTAATAAAGGGAGTAATAGGCCGAATGATAAATGAAAATATCTAAATAACAATGCATAACGGCAATATAACTGCCAAACACAACTTGTCCCGACCTTGCTCCGCCAGAGCGGCTACGCGAAGGCGAAGTTCGTCGGGATGCTTTTTTTGCCAATGCTGAACTTCAATGTGATAACGATTCTGTAACTTTAGGGTGTGTAATAGAATAGCCTATACTTTTGAATTATATAAAATACTAAATTACAGATTATTAGACAACCAAAATAGATAAATTAATTTATTACACACCCTTAAGATTTTAACCAGTGGAAATGTCACCTGCTTATCAGTATGTTTACATCTTGTACGGGTTTCGCCTAAGGCGCAAATAAACGCAACCGGTTGCGATTTTTGCGTTGGGGGCCATAAACTAAAATAAGCAGCAGAAAAGAAGAGACAATGGATATAAAAGAACAATATGAAGATTTGACAAAAAGATTAAAGGATGTTGTTCCATTTACAGCTTTCCCGGTAAGAGAACTTGTTCAGGAATTACGAAATAAAGGCCATGCATTAACACTGAATACGAAACTAACTGTAAAAGATTTATATAATAGCGGTGATATTTCAGGAATTCTATGTATGATTGAACAAAGAGGAGATGAAGCGCTTGTTTGTGGATTAACGCATTTAATTATTCCGCCTAATCATCCCTTATATAAAGAAATCATTGATTACCAAAAGAAAAGACACAAAAGAATCAGGAAGTCAAACCAATCAAGTTGGAATTAGTATAAAATAAAAAGGAACAATAATAATGGGGAAATTTGGAACATCGGACAATCCAATTAAGATACGCGTGAATAATGAAAATCGAATGGAGGAGGTCGTAGGAATTTGTGAAAAAAACAATTGGAAGTTCATCTGCGGAATAGAACCTGACCTTCCGGAGGACATTTCAGAATTGGAATACATGCTAAATCCAAAATCGTTTGGTGGAAAGAGACCGAAAATGAAACAAATTGGCAATATACCGGTAGTAAATTCTGAGCCAATGATTGGACGAAACGATCCTTGTCCTTGTGGTAGTGGAAAGAAATATAAAAAATGCTGCTCAATGAAATAAGATAATGATAGCCAGAGCCTGACAACATCTAAAACTAAAAGCTATGAAAGAGTCGAACTCGTTCAGCGCTTATGGTTTTATAAATAATCAAGGAACGATCACTGAAAAAAATGAGCAGACACAACTAAATGTAATGGAACTTGATAGATTTATTGGTACATGGGAAAACAAACACGAATGAAAACAGATTTTAAAAATAACAGACCAAAAGGATTTAATAATAAAGAAGATAAGTTTTTAATCCCATTAATAAATGAGATAGAGAAACTTATTACAGAAACTCAAATTCTATATTCACATGATACTATAAAATTAGACAAAAAGCAAAGACAAATATTATCAACTCTGATAATTGAATTTGCGGAAGATTTACATTGTGAGATCGGGCTTTGGAATAGTGTAGAGTATTACAATAAACATTTGTTCAATACACCCTTGCCTCTTTTTGTAAATAGCGAAAATGAAATAAAGCAAGTGTTCGATGTAAGCAGAATGAAATGTTTTATTCATACCATCTTTTTTGAATTGAAACCTGATTTAGTTTTAGCGACCAATAACAATGATTTAAATTTACTCGCCAAAAATGTTTCTGCATTTTTGTCAGAAAAATTTCAGAATGTTCCCAAAATTTCAAGTATAGAAGAGTATCTGGCGCAAACCAATGATTTAGGTTGGGATTTTAAGCGTAAGTTAGTCTGGATTGGCATAAATTCATATTTATTCAGGCTTAGTTGTTATAGATACATAGCCGAAAACAATAATGGGGAAATGGAAATTGCATCCATTGACGATTTTGTTTGCCAGGAAAATACAATATGGTCGGGGTTAGGAGTAATAGACATATTAGCCAAAACTCTTGATTTACCTGAGAAAATAAATAATGATGTAAGGAGTTGGTATGAACGATATATTTCATACTATCGTGTTGTCTCGTCAACAGCCAACACTTTGACGTTAGAAAATATAATCAACGAAACCCGGTATAAAGTGCGTTCGGATACTGAACAAAATAATGTATTTAAAGCAGGCAATATTATTTTTGGAGGCATTGTTCCGTATGGTGATTATTGGTACTGGTCCGGAGTGCAAAACGATTGTGGTAAATTAGACAAAAATGTTACTGATAAATTAAAAAAAGATTTTATAAGAAAAGCGTCAAGAATAATCTATCGTTATGACAAACAACTTTTAAACAAAGCCAAAGAGAGCGTAAAGCAACACTATAAAGATTTTATTGCTTTTTTTGGTAGTGAATTGATAACGTTTAAGGATGGGCTTTCAATGGCTGCCGCATTACAAAAAAAAGACAGACAGAAATACGAATCACTTTCCGGGAATGAATTAGAAGTACATATGAAGAAACACGGATTGAAAAATCCTTTCCCCCGAATGCAATTACCGGATGAATTACTTAACTCAGAAGATGGAATAGGTGTATATTTTAATCCGGATGAAGGAATTGAAATAATGCCTGGTTTTGATGATATTATAAACGGACTTAAAAAGGAGGGTAAAGATTTAACAGATAATGAAAGCAAAGCAATCAGAAACTTTATTACTTCGGATGCTATTAGTCCAAAATTTGTGAGAACAATGACAGACAAGTATGGATTCAAATCAATAAAAGTTTCCTTTTTAATAAATTCAGAAATGGGAATTGCAGATTATTTATTGCATAAATATAAAGGACAATATTTTAGAAATAAATATCCGGAAATAACGCTTATAGATGAATAACTCAACTACCGGTTGCACTACATTAAAGGCACCGGGCTTATTTTTCTATGTAGTTATCAATGAAATTTGTGATTTATTTGCAGTCTGTTTTTAGGTTTGTTGGGTGAGTTTTTGGTTGTCTATTAATACCAGGTCTGCTATATGACAACGATTCTGTAACTTTAGGGTGTGTAATAGAATAGCCTATACTTTTGAATTATATAAAATACTAAATTACAGATTATTAGACAACCAAAATAGATAAATTAATTTATTACACACCCTTAAGATTTTAACCAAGACAAATAAAATGTATTAACTTCGTTTTTATAAAAATAGAATTAAATAAATATTAATATGAGTGTCGGGAATGATAAACAAAATGATTATATTATAGGAAAATATTTGCCATGAATCTAATCAAATTTATTGAATCATTTCCCGATGAATCCTCATGCAGGATCAAATTTAAGGAATTT
>Ga0214473_10001362_pt1 | contig 32543 bp, 36 predicted proteins | sample RVTome_7_FD_203509 | JGI IMG/M metagenome (GOLD analysis project Ga0214473, IMG submission 203509) | Soil microbial communities from uranium-contaminated site in the Upper Colorado River Basin, Wyoming, United States - RVT98D197 | ecosystem: Environmental > Terrestrial > Soil > Contaminated >...
TTTTGCTAAAGGAGTATGGCTATAAAGAATTCCTGATTTCAAATCGAAAAATCCTGAAATGTCAATAAAACTATGCTTTTTCATTGTGTTATAATGTCCTCATCTTTCAACGTTGGGACAGTAGTGAATTCATAACTTATAACTCAATTTGATTTAGGAGGTAGTAAAATGGAAAAGCTATTGGAAAAGAGCAAGTATCTGATATTAATCGCAGTTGCCTCTTTGTTTGTAGCTTCTGCGGTTGCGTTTTTGTGGGGCGGTCTTAAGGTTATTTTTGTTGTAATAAATCTTATTAAGACTTACGGCAAAGATTTATCAGGAGCGATAGCTTTGATTGAAATCATGGATATATTTCTCATAGCTACTGCTCTCCTTGTATTTTCTGTCGGCATCTACGAGCTTTTCATCGGCGATATAGAGCTTCCTGAGTGGCTCGTGATACGCAATCTTCATGATCTCAAAGCAAAGCTCGGCAGTATTATAATTCTTGTTATGGCTGTCACATTCTTAAAGCACCTTGTTGAATGGCGAGATCCCCAGGGCACGTACTATTTTGGAATTGCTGTAGCCATTGTTTCTGCATCGCTTATAGCATTCAGTCATTTCGGAGGCAAGGACTGATGTGTTGATTTTTCACCCTATTTAGAGTATTTTAAAACAGGTAAAGGGGAGTAGCTGAATCGGCGAATGTCGTCAACACGTCTGCAAGTAATTGCAGGCCGGCATTGCTGGCCAATATTTAATGATTAATTAAACTGGCAAGCAAGACCTTTACTGCGATATGATTTAACTTCGCGGTAAGGGTCTTTTTTTATCGAGGAAGCATTAAACGCAGGTGTGCTTCACCTGCATGGCTGGGACTACAATATTGAAACAGGCAAGATTTACACTTATAACACAAATGCAGGTATGTTTAAAGAAACCAAATTGAACAAATCTCAGGATTAGAATCTTGATATGGAATTTAACAGGGCTTAAATGAATTCTTTTCTTCTTAAAGGCATTAACCATACAAAAAGGCTGATGGTAGCGGTAGCCGGCTTTACGGTGCTATTAATCGGACTTGCCATGATTGTGCTTCCTGGCCCTGCTTTTATAGTTATTCCTGTTGGGCTTGGGATACTTGCTATAGAATTTGCATGGGCACGCAGGTTGCTGAAAAGGGTAAACCATAAAATTCAGAATTTTAGAAAAGGAGGAGTTAACAATGAAACCAAGTGAAAGAGAAGCAGAATATGTTGCGAGGGTGGAGTATGAGAAGAGGAAAAAGCTTGAAGAAGAAAAACATAAAAAGATGAAAGAAGAAGAAAAGAAAAAACTGAAAGAACTCCATTTTATGAGATGTCCCAAATGCGGGATGGAATTAATAGAGATTGATTATAAAAATATAAAAGTTGACAAATGCTCCGAATGCGAAGGAATATGGCTTGACGCAGGAGAACTTGAGGCTGTTGCAAAGCTTGAAAAAACAGGGCTTGATAAACTGTTCGGTGTATTTAAAAAATAGAAAAAGTTCCCTATGGCCGCATTTTTGGCGTCTCTGATATTCGTGGTTCTTGCAGAAATGGGTGATAAGACACAGCTTCTTGCAATGGCATTTGCATGCCGGTTTCGCTGGCAGACGGTCATGTGGGGCGTATTTGCCGCAACAGCGGCAAACCATCTTATGGCTGCTGCACTTGGTAATTATCTGAACGCAATTGTGCCTATGGAATATGTAAAGACAGCGGCGGCTGCATCTTTCATCATTTTTGGCTTGTGGACTATACGTGGAGACAAACTGCAAGGAGAGGACAAAAAATATAAGTTCAGTCCTTTCTGGACAGTAACGATAGCTTTTTTCATAGCAGAAATGGGCGACAAGACCCAATTGGCAACTATAGCCCTTGCAGTGGAATACAACGCTATAATCCCTGTCTGGCTTGGGACAACGCTTGGTATGCTCATTTCCAATGCCATCGGGATAATATTGGGAAACGTGATGGGCAAGAGGATTCCTGAGAATGCGATAAAATGGGCTGCGTCGCTGATATTTATCGGTTTCGGCATCTATGGCCTGTATGATACTCTTCCGGGGCATATCTGGAGCCCTGTTGTTGTTGCGGCCGGAGCTGGACTGATCGGGCTTTCCATATATGTCATGTACAGGATAGGGGGCAAGGAGCCTCAGTTGGCGAATGTCTGCAAGAGGGCTGAAGCCCTCGGCAAAAAAACATGATTTAGACAGAGGAGCATTCATATAAATCATAAAAGGAGATGGTTCCATCAGGGACTGTCTGATTAATTTTAAAGGGGCATTTATGCACTGGCATCAGAAAAAGGCAAATGAGATTATAGAAGTAATGAATTCTTCTGTCAGCGGCCTTTCTTCGGGCGAAGCGCAAAAGCGTCTTGCCGAATACGGCCCCAACGAGCTAAAAGAAAAAAAGAAAAAGACTGCGTTCATGATGTTCCTCGGCCAGTTCAGGGACTTCATGATTCTTGTCCTGATTGCAGCAGCAGTGATATCAGGGATTATCGGCGAGCTTTCAGACACAATCGCAATAGCCGTAATAGTTATTCTTAACGCTGTCATAGGTTTTATTCAGGAATACAGGGCTGAGAAGGCGATGGCTGCTCTCAAAAGAATGACAGCGCCAACGGCAACTGTTATACGAGATGGAGTTCATGCCGGCATTCCCGCGTCAGAGATTGTTCCCGGAGATATTGTACTGCTGGATGCAGGGAGTTTTGTTCCCGCTGACATGAGACTGGTTGAGACGGCACAGCTGAGACTGGAAGAGGCAGCGCTTACAGGAGAGTCAGTCCCTGTTGATAAGCATACAGGCGCGCTTCAGGATGAAACAATCCCATTAGGTGACAGAAAGAATATGGCATATAAGGGAACAATGGTTGCTTATGGAAGGGGAAGTGGAATTGTTACGGCAACAGGCATGGATACAGAGCTTGGAAGGATTGCTAAAATGCTTCAGGAAGAAGAAGAGGTAAAAACACCCCTTCAGAAAAGACTTGTCGGATTCGGCCAGCGCCTCGCTCTTGCGATTCTTGCCATATGCGCCGTTGTCTTCGGTATAGGGGTTTTCAGGGGAGAGCATCCTATTGTGATGTTTCTCACCGCAATATCCCTCGCTGTTGCAGCAATTCCTGAAGCCCTTCCCGCAGTGGTAACCATCTCCCTTGCCCTCGGCGCAAGGAAGATGGTTAAGCAGAATGCCCTGATAAGAAAACTTCCTGCTGTTGAGACCCTCGGCTCCGTCACATACATATGCTCTGACAAGACAGGAACTCTTACACAGAACAGGATGAGGGTGGAAGAGATGTATGTAGGCGGGGAACTTATTGAGAATGAAAAATTGGGAAACAGAGGTGTGGAAAAACTTTTAGTTTCTAACCCGCATCTTTCAAATCTCCTGAACAGTCTTGCTTTAAGCAATGACGCGAAGCCTGACAGGGATGGGAATATCATCGGCGATCCCACAGAGGTTGCTCTTTTTTCTGCTGCCAGAGAAAACGGATTTGATAAGTCTTCGCGTGAAGAGTTGTTCCCGAGAGTTGAAGAGATACCGTTTGATTCCGAAAGAAAATGCATGACAACGTTTCACAAGATGCAGGATGCAGGATACAGGATACAAGATGGAAAAAATCGTGCATCGGGCATCATGAATCATGCATCTTTCGTCTCTTTCACCAAAGGCGCGATTGAAGTTCTTCTGGAAAAATCAGACGGCATCCTCAAAGCAGGCGGGACAGTAAAGATAGACAGGGAAGAGATTCACAGGGTTAATGAAAGGATGGCTGCTGACGGACTCAGGGTTCTCGGCATTGCAATGAGGGGATGGGATGAGCTTCCCTCAGACATGTCCCATGAGAATGTGGAAAGAGGGCTTATAATCATAGGCCTTGTAGGAATAATGGACCCTCCGAGGGAAGAGGCGAAGGAGGCAGTCTCCATATGCAAAAAAGCCGGGATAATCCCTGTTATGATTACCGGCGACCATCCGATTACTGCATGGGCTGTTGCAAGAAGGATAGGCATCATAGAGGAAGATGATGTGCACTTTAACACCATAACGGGAAGAGAGCTTGAGAAGTTATCTTTAGAAGAATTCGAAGAAAGGGTTGAGGGCATAAAGGTCTATGCGCGTGTTGCGCCGGAACAGAAGCTGAAGATTGTTAAAGCGCTTCAGGACAAGGGGCAGTTCATCGCAATGACAGGCGACGGCGTAAATGACGCTCCGGCATTAAAAAGAGCAGATATCGGGATTTCAATGGGAATCACAGGCACTGATGTGGCAAAGGAAGCAAGCCACATGATTCTCCTTGATGATAATTTTGCGACTATTGTAAAGGCAGTAAAAGAGGGAAGAAAGATATATGACAACATAAGAAAATTTGTTAAATATCTCCTTTCAACAAATTCAGGAGAGATATGGACTCTGTTCCTTGCTCCTTTAATCGGCCTTCCTATTCCTTTGCTTCCGATTCATATTTTATGGATAAATCTGATGACTGACGGGCTTCCTGCGCTTGCGCTCTCTGTTGAGCCTGCCGAAACCGATGTGATGAAGAGGCCTCCGCGCGACCCTAAGGAAAGCATATTTGCAGGCGGCCTTGGATTCTTTGCGATATGGGTCGGGCTTTTGATGGCGGCGCTGACTTTGTCTGTTCAGGCATGGTCAATTAAAACAGGCAATTCGCACTGGCAGACAATGGTGTTCACGGTATTATGTCTTACGCAGCTTGGCAATGCACTTGCAATAAGGTCAGAGAAGGAGTCCTTGTGCAAAATAGGATTTTTCTCAAACAAGGCAATGTTTGGCGCAGTGACACTGAGTTTTGCCTTGCAGATGGCAACGATATATGTGCCTTTCTTTAATCCGATATTCAGGACAGAGCCGTTGAGTTTTAATGAATTGATGATTACAATAGCTGTGTCGTCCGTTGTATTCTTTGCTGTTGAATTAGAAAAGTTTTTCAGGAGGAAGCAATGGCTCAAGTACTGATGGAAACTGATTTGAAGGATGTGAAATTCCTCAGGCGCGGGAAGGTGCGCGATGTCTATGAGGCAGATGACTATCTTCTGATAATAGCAACGGACAGGGTCTCCGCATTTGATGTCGTTCTTCCGAACGGGATTCCTGATAAGGGCAGGATTCTTACACAGATTTCAATATACTGGTTCGACCGGATGAAGGACATAATAGAAAACCATATTGTTGCAACAGATGTAAAAGACTATCCGAAGGTTCTGCATAAATACAAAGATATTCTTGAAGGAAGAAGCATGCTCGTTAAAAAGGCAAAGCCCATGCCTGTTGAATGCATTGTAAGGGGGTATCTCTCAGGCTCAGGGTGGAAGGAATACAAAAAATCAGGCACAGTCTGCGGGATAAAACTTCCGGAAGGGCTTGTTGAATCCGCAAGGCTTGATGAGCCGATATTCACACCGAGCACAAAGGCAGAAGAGGGGCATGACATAAATATAAGTTTTGATGAGATGAAAAAAATCGTCGGTGATGATACTGCAAACAAGCTCAGGGATACAAGCCTTAAGGTCTATAAAAGGGCGAGGGAGATGGCAGAGAAGAAGGGAATAATAATTGCTGATACAAAGATGGAGTTCGGCGTCTATAAAGATTCAAGATTCAAGATTCAAGATTCAAAAAATCAGGAAGGGAAGTTGATTCTGATTGATGAAATCCTTACGCCTGATTCATCGCGCTTCTGGTCCATGAAGGATTATAAGCACGGAAAAAATCAGGACAGCTTTGACAAGCAGATTGTGCGCGATTATCTGTTGACTCTTGACTGGAACCAGACATATCCCGGCCCAAAACTTCCTGATGAGATTGTTGAAAAGACAGCGGCGCGGTACAGAGAGATATTGGGGATATTGACGGGGTAGGGTTTTTCATGCCATGGGTTAATCCTTATATGAGGATACCCTGACCATCTCTATAGGCTGCTCCTTGCCGCAGTGTTTGCAAAAATTTGCATCTTCTTTAATAATCTCTGCACAGTAAGGGCATTTTTTGGTATACCCTTTAGATGCCATAGGTGGAAGCAATGCAATAACAATAATAAGCAAAGGGAAAAGGGCGCATAGTATAAACCACAATATCGGGCTGCGCCCTTTTCTTATAGCTATAATGCTCCCCGCAACACCTGCAATAGTAAGCAGAATAACATATCTAAACAATGGGACTCTCTACTTTCTTGTTATTATTCGTTTATTTTTTATGTATATCTCCCACACCTATAAATGGCACTGCCCCAGCACCGGTAACCTGCGGGAGAATTCCATTCCATTTTTCTATAGCCTTGAGATTGGCCTCTATCTTTCTAAGCTCTATAAGATCCAGAGAAATATTTGCCCTCTGCAGCCTCAGGGACTCTGCCTCTGCCCTTGCTGTTGTAATCTTCTGTTCTGCCTCTATCTTTATCCTCTCCAGATCCCTTTTTGCTCTTTGAGCGTGTTGTTCTGCTGTCTGCTTTGACTCAATGGCTTCCGTAAAAATCTTGGAGAAACTAAAATCCACAATAGAGAATGCATCAACTGCTATGTTGTGCACCATGAGTCTTTCAGTAAGGTTTGCTCTCATTGCCTCGCTTACCGCCGGCCTCTTTGTGATAAGTTCTTCCGCTGAATACCTGGCTGTCACAGCCTTTACCACCTCCTGCACTGCAGGGTCTATGATTCGCTCTTTAAAGTGTATGCCGATGGACTGATAGACAATATTTGCCTTATCCTGAACTATATGATAGTTAAGCGCAACCTCCGAACTCACTTCCTGAAGGTCAGCCGATGAAGCAGCAGACTTTGTTAAAGATTTCTGAACCTTGACATCCATCCGGACAATCTTCTGCATTATCGGTATCCTGAAATGCAGCCCTTCTCCAAGCACATCCTTCTGAACAGCGCCAAAATTAAGGACAATCCCTCTTTCACCTGCCCCAATCTGAACCCATGGATTTAAAAACAGAAAACCGATTAGAATTGCTCCAATAATCAGCCCCAGCCTTGCAGGCCCTTTCTTCATTGCAGACTGCATTGCATCCTTAGCTCTATAAACATCTCTTTCATCCATTATACTACCTCCTTCTTTCTTTGTTAATTATAGCATAGGGGACATCTCACCAGAAAAATTGCCCCAAACTTCCGAATGAGATTGTTGAAAAGACAGCGGCGCGATATAGGGAGATATTAGGGATATTGACGGGGTAAGGGTTAAAGCAGAAAGTCTTTCATTTCTGTATAATTTCAACCACCTTTCCAATGATCTCGTTAACTTTAGTGGCTGAAAGATTCCCAATTTTGTATAGAACGATGTGGCTGTCTGCTGTAAATATGCGGTTAGGTCTTACATTGCTGGACTGCTTTAAACTTCCAGTTTCAAAATCTTTATCGTCAATTGAAATTGCGTAGTTATCTCTAATAGCTTGACTGGTTATCTGACAGAGAATCAGGTCATCTCCTTCTAACTTTGAAATGACTAAAGCAGGTCGTCTTTTGGCTTGAGTTAGGTCTGAAAAAGGAAAAGGAACAACAACTACATCACCCTTTATAAACTTTGCCATGCTTCATCTTCCTCTGGTTTCAGCCAGTCTTTTTTGAGAGATGATTCACTCGCAATGGCAATATCAATTTTTTCCTTAATTATCTTTGTTTTCAGAAAATGAACAAAATCTATCACCTCATCAAGAACAGACTCAGGGACTTGTTCTATCTCGCTTAAAAGCAATTCCTTCTTGCTCATGGCAACCTCCTTTCTTTGTTAATTATAGCACAAGGGACATGTCTCCAGAAAATTGCCAAAACTTCCAGATGAGATTGATGAAAAGACTGCTGCAAGGTACAGAGATATATTGGGGATATTGAGGGGTAAGGGTAAAGTTTTGGGGAACGTTTCCATTGCAAAAGAAGTCCCCATGCTTCGGGATTTGGATGTTAATCTTTTGCAACGTGTTGCTCGCCTCAGATGTTTTCCGGTTCTTTGCCATTCTCGTATTCGCTGACATCGTAGTCGTCTTCATCGTAGTTGAATTCAACTTTGCTTTGTTTGATAATATCGCTGAGTATGTCGTTTAAGAAACCCTGATCGATTGCCGACCGAAATTTGACAAGTAATTCGGGGATGTTGATGATTTCCTCGATGCAGGACATATAGCGAGAGACAATAGCTTTGATTGAATACTGTCTCTCCGCTTGCTTTTGTATTTTCTGTCTGATAGTGTCAATTGAATCAGACGACTTCACAACGAACGTTATGGGGTATTTCTCAATCTTGTCAATGTCTAAGAAGTATTTCTTTACATCGATGGTCTCCGTAACCTGAAAGAACCGCCCCAATGGTTTCATAACGAAGTCAATCCCGCCGTCGTTGGCGTTTGTACGCCCAGTCTTGTAGAGCTTGAGATTATCTTCTTGAAGGTCATCGGGATCAAAACCCCAGTAGAGTTTCTGATTGTGATAGTAATACTTGAGAATGCTGTAGCTTACGATTTCAAAAATGCGTGCATCAACTGTTGGTTCCAGCAAACCGGTGATAAATGTTACAAGCTCTTGTTCTTTGAATTTCTCTGCGCCCTCACAGAACTTGATGAAGCGGTCAAATGCGCTTATCTTTGCCTCAATGTATGCGTCGATTATTTCTATCACAGACTCCGAAATATCGTGTTTCTTGGCGCCAACGCTGAGTTTGAGAAGATTCTGATTGAACCAGTATCGATTGGTATAAGGATCTCGAAGGATAGGTATGTATTCGCAGTTTGGGAAGAACTTCTTGAACTCCTCATTCATTCGGTGGTTGAGTGCGTGATTTTGCAACTTCTGACCGAATGGAAGTTCTCTTTGTCTATTGAAAAGAGTTGAGAATACCGCCCCCTCATAATTCTTGTAATTGCCCGACTTGTGGAACCCTTTTGCGATGTAGTCTTCGACTAAAACATAGATTGCGTAAAGATTGGCAAAACTCCCTCTCGACTTGGAACCTTTGTTTGCCGACTTGGTCTTGATATTGAGATATTGAATAAGCTCGCTCTTTGAAAAGATCGTCTCCGATGACTTTGGAAAGTTCTTCTCTATAATGCTTTTGATCGTCTTTGTAAACTCGTGTTCCATTTGGCTTTCTTTTCAAATAGGGTGAAGGTGGTTTGTTTTTCGTCTACTGGCAGCTCATATGTTTTCAGCTCTCTGCGTAGTGGTGCACCGTTGAACTGTGTGGCAATCTGCAATCGGCGCAAACCAATCTTTACGTAGTCCTCGTTGATTTCGATTCCAATTGATTTCCTTTTGAGCTGTTTGGCAACGCAGGAAGTTGTGAAAGAGCCAGAGAAAGGATCAACCACTGTATCGCCCTCGTTGCTGCTTGCCTTAATAATCCTTTCCAGCAACGCTACTGGTTTTTGAGTCGGATGGTTTTCGTATTCGTCCATGCGGTATCTTACTCGTGAAATATGCCAGACGTTTCCGGGGACCTTCTTCGAGTTGTAGATGGTCGGAACTGGCTTCCTATAGTCAATCAGTTTACGGACGGCACCAGTCCTTGCCTCAACTAGAATATCATTAGCATTGAAGGTGTAGTCATTCTCGTCTTTAACGCAGTGGAGTATCGGCTCGTACAAAGAACCGAAATACTTGCGGGCTTGAACACTTGAACTATCGTAATACCAGACAATTCGAGATAGGATAGTGAGCTTGGCTCTAAGGAAAATATCGAAGTACGGCATATTTTGGGTGGCTGTCATTACGTACATCGTTCCGGTGTTCTTTAATTTTTTAATGCATACCTCAAGCCACTTGTAACCCCAGTTCAAATATGAACCATCTGACGCCCATTGATCAGGAATATCTACAAATTTCTTCCCGATGTTGTAAGGGGGATCGGCAAAAATAAGATCAACAGAATTGTCTTTAATTGTGGCAAGTGCCTCTAAAGCCTCGCCCCAAATTATTTTATGACCATTCTTCTCAAATACCTTCATATTGTTCCAATGCTGGTGAAAGTTTAAAGATTATCTATAATAACATACCACAATGTTCGATTTGGCAAATCGGATAGCAAAAGTCGACAATCGTTTGCCCATCAATGATCATAACAGCCAGAAACACATAATGAACTGTAGGGTTTGACGAAATTAGGAACAACAGGTAAGTTAGTCCTCCGGTCGTAGACACGACTCATACCTTGATAGGCTCAAACACATGCTCTACCTTATAACTGGCAATCTTTTTCCTCGTTGCTTTTTCTTTGTGCTTAATCGGCATATCTTTGTCTATGAAATCAAGTTCGGCACCATCTGTTATGGTATTTAGAATGTCAGGATGTTCGATTACGTGCTTTACAAAGTCGAATGTCATGCCGATATTCCTTTCTGCATATTCTAATTTTGCAGAATCTACGACTTCCTGCCTGAAATAACGGCTCAGATCCTGTGGAGTTCTTAAATCAACCTTTCTTCCGATGATTTCTGACAATTCGATTTCCATACCGGCAAGCGTTATAAGTCCAGGGATATGATCCGGGTCGAATTCAACAAGAAGATCAATATCACTGTCAGATCTCAATTCACCACGAAGGACAGAGCCGAAAAGAGATAACTTGCTGATATGGTTTCTCTTGCAGAATTCTGCAATCTTATCATGGGGAATTTCTATGTGTGCCGCTGTTGCTTTCATGGTTTATAAATAACATATTGTGGCGATATTTACAATAGGAGGTAATAGATTATTCTTCTTTTGACAGCTCTGTCTCCGCTTCATTTGCTTTCGCCTTGAACTTACCTGTAAATGTCATAAAGAGGTAAATAACCAGCGGAATTATGAATGCTATGTCAACTGCGCGCATCTGGGAATCAGGGGAAGTTAAAAAAGACTGCCCGATGACCATGCCGAAAAATGCACATGCGATTGAGAGCCCGAGACATCCGCAGAGCCTCCAGAAGTTAGGCCAAAAGACATCTTTTAAAAACCAACTGATTGCTGTTGCGACTGCTCCGGCAGTAAATGCGATAGCGAGGAATACCGGTTCCGGAATCTTTTTCAGAATTTCGAATCTGAGAGTTGCAATGCCCATGAGAGCCATGCTCCATAATGAGAGGAACAGGAATATGAGAATCAACAGAGAAATTTTTAATGTATTCTTATACCAAGTTTTCTCATGCAGCCTATCATGCAAATAGCCGATGCGATCAAGCAATCCAATCAATGCAAAGACCGCTGCAACAACGCCTGCGACTGTAATTAAGAATCCGAGAATAAAGCCGAGTATTCCGTGTTTTTGATACTGTGAGATTCCGACTGAAATGGCAATGATTATGAGAGCGGCTATAAGAGTGCGCTCATGCATCACACCGCGATCATTTCTTACAAGCTTTAGCATTGTTACCACGTAAGAGAAAGAATTGACTTTACATCCGACTGAAGCCGGTTGAATTTACATTTGAGTGCCATGCACTGCTCTGAGCGGTAACAGTTGCCGTCTTTTATAACAACATGGATGTGAATTCCGGTCTCTTCAGCATAAGGACAAGGCAGATGCAGTTTTCTTGTAGACTCGGAATAGTGTTTTTCCTTTATAGGTGGCTGCATGAATTTTTATCTGTTCTTTAATTTTGCGAGCAGAAGCCCTATGTACTTGTTAATTGGATTGCCTCGTGAGAGAAACGGCAGAGGAGATTTTTTCCTTGTCCCAAGTTTTTTAATCTCCCACAGCAGGTCATGATTAGCCCCGTCAACCTTTAACCCGTTATTAAATGCGGCAAGGGCAGCTTTTTTTTCTCCGCCGGCAACGTATGCCCTGCCAAGGTTAAGATAAAGCGTGGCGTGAGCGGATTTGGTTATAGGCGGGAATGCGAGGTCAAGCCTTTCCATCGCCTTCTTGCATATATTTATCCCCTTGGTATATTTTTTATCAGCAATGGCTGTGAGACATCCGTAATAGGATACAATGAGCGGGTCTTCGTGGTATTCTTCAACTGCTTCCCTTAATATTTTTAAGGCTTCCCTGTTGTTTTTCCTTGCGAGAAGCTTTTTTGCGGCGTCAAGATACTCTGACTTTTTCCTGCTTTCTTTAAGTATGGCTGTAAATTCTTCAATGGCGTTCTTATGATGATTCTCCATAAACTCATGGAGCTTATCCTCGTAGTCTTCTTCGTCCATAATATCAGAGCAATCCTCTTTTTTTGAATAAACTATTTCCTCTTTATGGTAAATGAGGGTTGTGAGCAGAGGTTCTTTTGTCCCTCCATGTTCTGTCTGGACATGATAGCTTTTTTCTCCGAGCTTAATGTTTACGTTAAACCTGAGCGGGATGTCTGAGGTAATGTGCAACTGGTCTGATTTCTCTATCATATAACACATTATCTAACAAGATTTTGGTGATTAAATCAAGCTTAAAACATAAAACATCTTATATAATATTCCATGCTTATACTCGGAATAGACACATCATGCGACGACACCGCTGCTGCTGTTGTTGAGAACGGTGTCAGAATAGTCTCTAATATTGTCTCAAGCCAGACGGATATTCACAAAAAATACGGAGGCATTGTCCCTGAGCTTGCATCGCGAAGGCATATAGAGATGATATTGCCTGTTGTTGATGAGGCGTTGAAGGGCGCAGGCGCAGGGCTTGAAGATATCTCGGCTGTTGCAGTCTGCCATGGGCCCGGATTGATAGGCTCTCTTCTTGTCGGATGCTCATTTGCAAAGGCATTATGTTTTTCAATGGATATTCCTTTGCTCGCGGTAAATCACCTTGAAGGGCACATGTTTTCCTGTTTTCTGGAAGAACCGCATCCGGAATTTCCGTTCATCTCGCTGATAGCATCAGGCGGCCACACAAGCCTCTACCGCGTTGACGGTTTTGGGAAATACAGAGAACTCGGCAGGACAAGAGATGACGCGGCAGGCGAAGCTTATGACAAGGTATCCAAGCTTCTTGGGCTTGGTTATCCGGGAGGCCCCATAATTGATAAGCTTGCATCCGAAGGAAATCCAAAGGCGATAGATTTTCCAAGGCCGTATCTTCCTGAATCATTTGATTTCAGCTTCAGCGGTTTGAAGACAGCAGTGTTTCATTTTCTGAAGTCAGGTGTCAGGTGTCAGGTGTCAGGTGTCAGAAACCAAAACATAGAACACAGACCACAAACCACAGGCAGAAGTAGTCTGAGATCTGAAACCTGGAACCTAGAACCTGTTTTTATAAAGGACATTGCTGCCTCATTTCAGGCGTGCATGGTTGATGTGCTTGTAAGAAAGACAGAATGGGTGATAAAAAAAGAGGGCATAAGGCGTGTCACTCTCTCAGGCGGTGTATCGGCAAACAGCGAATTAAGAAAGAGAATGAAAGAAATGGGTGATGAAAGGGAAACAGAGATATTTATTCCATCCATAAACCTGTGCACGGATAATGCTGCCATGATTGCCTCGGCAGGGTATCATCACTTTTTAAATAAGGACTTTGCAGGAGCAGGCCTGAATCCCAAGGCATACCTTCCGCTTTAGTCCCGAGCATCTCGGGATTATCGGATTAATACAGCGCTCTGACAAAGCTTATGTATTCCTGCGGCGGGTCTATGATTTCAAGCCCTATGTTGTCTGTTAAACCGTCCGGCGGCATCTTGTAGTATGCCCATTTTGTTCTGCCGCGGAGGTGGATTGTTTCTCCTGTAGAGAGTTTCAGCCTCAATTCAACCTCTGTGCCGGGAGCATATTTCTTATTATCGTTTGAAGTTGTGGTAAGCAGGTAGATGCCGGATTCTGAGATATTCTCTATGAAGACAGCATATTTTTCATTGCCTGATATCCGCTCAGCCTTCAGGTTGACCCGTATTCTCCTGAAACGCCTTTTTTCCATGGGGCTATTTTAGCATATCCCGGCTTAAAGTAAACCCCGTTAGAAAAAAAGTTTCTTACGGGGTAAAGAGGCGAAAATTATCTGTGCCTGCAGTTTCAGGAACGGCTTATATCTTCTTTTTTCTGAAGACAAGGATTGCCGCAACAGCGGACAGGAATAGTAAAACACTTATTCCCTGCGATATTGAGATATTTCCAAAGAGAAAGCCTCTCACCTCATCGCCTCTGAAGAATTCCACGGTAAACCTGATGACTGAGTATATTAAAAGGTAAGCCCAGAACAACTGTCTTTTGAATGCCTGGCGCTTTCTCAGGGTTATGAGTATCAGAAAATTTATGAATTCTCCTGCTGATTCGTATAGCTGTGTAGGGTGCAATGGTATGCCGATTCTTGCAAGGGATTCAGGGTCAAGGAATGTCACTGCCAGAGGACATCCTTCCGCAGGGCTTCCGTAACAGCAGCCTGCCGAGAAACATCCGAGCCTTCCGATTGCATGCCCGATTGCAAGTGATGGCGCAAATATGTCTGCTGTGCTCCAGATATCAAGCCCTTTCTTTTTTGCATACCATATTGCAACAGGGATTGCGAATATAACGCCTCCGTAGAATACAAGGCCGCCTTTCCAAATTTTGAATATGTCCAGAGGATTTCTCAGGAAATAACCTGCCTCTACAAGCACAAAGAAGAGCCTTGAGCCTATCAGCGCTGCAATGAGCATGTAAAAGCCAAGGTCAACGATTTTATCAGCAGGGATTCCCTGTTTTTTTGCCTGTCTTACGGCAAGCGCAAGCCCGAGCAAAAAGCCTGCGGCAATGAGAACGCCGTAGGTGTGTATCGTCAGCGGGCCTATTCTAATTAATATCGGATGCATTAGTGTTACCCTCATGTTTTTTAAAAAACAATTTTATAAATATCAATCCTATACCTATTGTCAGCGCTGAGTCTGCGACATTGAAAGCAGGCCAGTGAAATCTCCCTGCAAAAACATCTATGAAATCAACGACAGAGCCTCTGAAGAGCCTGTCCATTAAATTCCCTGTTGCGCCTCCGAGGATAAGAGAAAGTCCTAAAGGGTCTTCCTTGCCTTTTATAAGCATAAAAAAGATGACTGCTATTGCAACGAGGGATATGATTATGAAGATGTTATTCCCGAAACTTTTAAACACCCCGAATGCAGCGCCTTCATTTCGCAGGTTCACGAGATGGAGAAATGGAAGAAGTTCAACCGGCTTGAAAGTACTTATAAGTTTATCCGCGAGATATTTTGTTCCCTGATCCAAGATTACAAGCAGGGGGATAATGATAAAAGATGTTTTTTTCATTTAACGACATTATAACATCTATCGCATAATTCAGTGGCGCCGGTGTATGTGCCGACGGATGTGCTCCAGTTCCAGCAGCGCTCGCATTTTTTGCCGCTTGCCCGTTCCACAATAACTGACATGCCTTTTATCTCTTCGCTTTCATAAGCGCCGTCTATTTTTTCTGACGCCTGCCTTGCCTCTGCTGATGAGACAATAAACAGTGAGGGAAGGAATTCTTTATATTCATTCAGGAGATTAAACTCATTTTCAGGAAGGCATATAATCACCTTTGCCTCAAGAGAGTTTCCTATTAACTTATTCTGTCTCTTAATCTCCAGAGCCTTATTTGTCTCATTTCTTATTGCTATGAGTCTTGCCCATTTTTCTTCAAGCGCCGGATCAAGGTATTTTCCATCTGCCATTGGGAAAGGCGAGAGAAACACGCTCTCCTCTTTTTTGCCGGCAATGAATCTCCATATCTCTTCTGCCGTGAAAGAAATTACCGGAGCCATAAGCCCGGTCATTGTTAAGAGTATCCTGTTTAAGACCCACTGCGCAGCCCTTCTTTCCTTTGAAGCAGCTTTGAAGGTGTAAAGCCTGTCTTTAAGAATATCAAGATAAAATGAGCTCATATCCACAACACAGAAGTTATGCAGAAGATGATAAACCTCATGGAAGTCAAATCCCTCGTATGCAGATGTGATTTTTGCAGTCAGAGTCTGAAGCCTTGACATGGCCCACCTGTCTATCTCAAACAGGTCATTACTATAATCTTTTCCGTCCTTCCCGTCAAAATCAGAAAGATTGCCGAGCAGAAATCTTGCGGTATTCCGAATTTTTCTGTATGCCTCTGTAAGCCTGTCTATAATTTCCTTTGATATCCTGACATCATCCCTGTAATCTTCAGCAGAGACCCACAGCCTCAGTATCTCGGCGCCGTTTGCTTTAATGATTTCCTGCGGCGCAACAACATTGCCGAGAGACTTTGACATCTTCTTGCCTGAGCCGTCCATTACAAATCCGTGTGTAAGGACTGTTTTATACGGAGATGTCCCCTTTGTTCCCACTGACGTAAGAAGGGAACTCTGGAACCACCCTCTGTGCTGGTCGCTGCCCTCAAGATATATGTCAGCGGGCCGTGAGAGCTTTGGATTTTTCTCCAGAACAGCAGCGTGGCTTACGCCTGAATCAAACCATACATCAAGTATGTCCATCTCTTTTGAAAAAGATGTCCCGCTGCATTTTTCACATTTGCATCCTGACGGCAAAAATTCATCTGCTTTTTTCATGAACCATATATCAGCCCCGTTTTCTTCAACGTGCCTTGCAATTGCGTCAAGAACCGAATCTTTTTTGACAAATTCTCCGCAGCCTTCGCATCTGATAAGGGTTATAGGCACTCCCCATGCCCTCTGTCTTGATATGCACCAGTCAGGCCTGCCTGAAACCATGTTGTATATCCTGTCTCTGCCCCATTTAGGAATCCAGTTGACTCTGTCTATTTCCTCAAGGCATTTTCCACGCAGGTTGTTATGCTCGACAGATATGAACCACTGCTCGGTTGCTCGGAATATGACGGGTTTTTTGCACCTCCAGCAGTGAGGATAGGAATGTGTTATCTTTTCCTCCCTGATGAGCGCATTTTTATTTTTCAGGATTTCAATGATTGCGGCATTTGCCTTAAATACAAACTGCCCTTCAAGTTCAGGGACGGCCTTCGTAAATTTCCCTTTTTCATCAACAGGCGCATAAATATCAAGCCCGTATTTTAAGCCTGTTTCATAGTCGTCCTCGCCATGCCCCGGAGCAATGTGGACTATTCCAGTTCCTTCTTCAAGGGATACAAATTCTCCGAGAACAGCAGTTGATTTCCTATTGATAAAAGGATGCTCCGCATTAATCCCTTCAAGCTCTCTGCCTGTTATCTTTGCAATAATCTTTCCGTCCAAGCCGATTCTTTCTTTCAGCGCTTCAAGCCTTCCCTCAGCAACAATGTAAATCTCATTTGAAAATCCCCCCATCCCCCCTTTGTCAAAGGGGGGTGAGGGGGGATTATTTCCATCATTTATTTCAACAGCGACATAGGTTAAATCAGGATGGAAAGCTAAGGCAAGATTTGCAGGCAGTGTCCATGGCGTTGTAGTCCAGATAATGGAAAAAACATTTTTCCCCTTTAGTGAGGGCATCTTGTCTGCAAACTCCGAACTTTCAACTCTGAGCTTTACAAATACAGATGGCGATTCTTTGTCAGCATATTCCACCTCTGCCTCTGCCAATGCAGTAACACAGGATGGGCACCAGTGCACAGGTTTCTTGCCTTTATATGCATAGCCTTTTTTTACAAATTCTAAAAATTCCCTGACAATCGTCGCTTCATATCCGTATGACATTGTGAGATACGGCTCTGCCCAGTCTCCCATAACTCCGAGCCTCTTGAATTCCTCTCTCTGAATGTCCACAAATTTTTCCGCGTATTCCCTGCAGAGCTTTCTTTTCTCAAGGATGTCAACCTTGTCTTTTTTTTCTCCGAGGTTTTTATCCACCTGAAGCTCAATCGGAAGCCCGTGGCAGTCCCATCCCGGAACGTATGGCGAATAAAACCCCTGCATTGATTTGAATTTTACAATGATGTCCTTGAGTATCTTATTGAGCGCATGCCCGATATGGATGTGGCCGTTGGCATAAGGAGGGCCGTCATGGAGGATGTAATGCTCACTTCCCGAATTTTTGTTTTGCAGCTTTTCGTATATCTTATTCTCTTCCCAGAACTTGAGCATTTCAGGCTCTTTCTGTGTTAGGTTCGCCTTCATTGGGAAGCTTGTCTGTGGAAGATTGAGTGTGTCTTTTATGTCTTTTGCCATGTCAGGAAATGCTCCCCTTGCCTTATTTCTCTTCTGCTTTTTCTTTCTTCTGCGCAGCCTTATCAGCGATTATCTTCTGCGCTTGGTGTGAAGGCACTTCTTCGTAATGCGAGAACTCCATTGAATAGAGTCCCCTTCCTGATGTGAGGCTGTGGAGCTGGTTTGCGTATGTTAGCATCTCGGACATAGGCACTAATGCTGTTATCTTCTGGTTTCTCGCCTGTGATTCAACTCCCTGAACCTTGCCCCTCTTTGAATTGAGGTCGCCTATAACTGCGCCGAGGGCCTCATCAGGAGTTGTAATCTCTACTTTCATTACGGGTTCAAGGAGTATCGGCTTTGCATTTTCAACAGCCTTTTTTATACCCAATGAGCCTGCAATCTTAAACGCCATTTCCGATGAATCCACTGTATGATATGAGCCGTCATAAAGTGTAACCCGTACATCCACCATAGGATAACCGGCAATTATCCCTTCGTGCATTGCATCTACAATTCCTTTTTCTACGGCAGGTATGTATTGCCGCGGTATTGCTCCTCCGACTATATTGTCAACGAACTCAAAACCCTTGCCTCTCGGCAGCGGCTCTATCTTTATCCGGCAGTCTCCGTACTGTCCTCTTCCGCCTGACTGTTTTTTATACCTGCCATGCGCATCGGATGAAGCCCGGATTGTTTCCCTGTATGGAATCTTCGGAGTTTTCATGACAACCTCAACCCCGAACTTCCTTTTCAACCTTTCAAGCGCAACTTCAAGATGAACCTGTCCCATGCCTGAAAGTATCATCTCTTTTGTCTCTTCATCCCTGTGAAATTTAATGGTCGGGTCTTCTTCAAGCATCCTGTGAATGCCTGTGCTGACTTTTTCTTCATCTCCCTTGCTTTTCGGGGCTATAGCATAGGAGATTATCGGTTCCGCAAACTTTACCTTCTCAAATACGATGGGATGAGCTTCATCAGAGAGAGTGTCTCCGGTGTTTGTCTCTTTGAGTTTTGACACGACTCCGATCTCGCCGGGACCTAAACTGCTTGCCGGTATCTGCTTTTTGCCGAGGAGATAGAATATCTGACCTATTCTTTCTTTCGCGCCAGTTGTTGCGTTCAGCACGGTTGAATCAGCCTTCAGCGCGCCTGAATAGACTCTGAATACAGACAACTTTCCCGCATAAGGGTCTGCTATGGTTTTAAAGACGTATGCGGAGAACGGCTCTTTTTCGTCTGGTTTTCTCTGTGCGTCTTTTGAGTCTTTCGGATTTTTGCCTTTAATGGGAAAAATTCTTACGAGGTCATGGGGAGAGGGCAGGCAGAGTATTATTGCGTCCATGAGCTGAGGGATGCCTATGTTTTTGGTTGCCGAGCCGCATACAACTGGAATAAACCTTCTTGACAGAGACCCTTCCTTAATCCCACTTATAATCTCTTCCTGCGTCAGTTCGCCGCCTTCAAGATATTTTTCAAGAAGCGCGTCTTCTGATTCAGCAATCTTTTCTACAAGCTTTTTCCTGTATTCCTGAGCCTCGGACAGCATATCAGAGGGTATGTCTGATTCCTCCGCCTTAGGCGGATTGCCGCCTGAAAACTTGTACGCCTTCATGTTAATGAGATTGATTATTCCGCTGAAAGTTTCTCCTGAGCCTATTGGTATCTGCAGTGGAACGCCTTCTGTGCCGAAAGACTGTACAAGTTCATCAAGAGCGCCGGGGAAGTTGGCTGATTCTTTATCCATTTTGTTTATAAAGACTATTCTCGGGATTTCATATTCACAGGCGTATTTCCAGACCTTCTCTGTTTCTGCCTTAACGCCTGATATGGCGCTGACTATAACGACAGCTCCGTCAACAGCCTTGAGGCTTCCTCTGGTGTCTTCTACAAAATTTATGAATCCCGGCGTATCAATCAGGTTTATGCGGTGGCTGTCCCAGCTGCAGAAGCCGAAAGCTGATGTAATGGTTATCTTTCTTGATATTTCTTCAGGTTCGCAGTCAGTTGTTGTATTGCCTTCTTCGATTCTGCCGAGCCTGTCAATAGAACCTGAATTAAAAAGCATTGCCTCGGTCAGGGATGTTTTTCCCGCGCCTCCATGCGCGATTACAGCGACATTCCGGATTTTGTTAACATCAAAATTAGCCATAAACCCCCCTATATTAAATTCAAGATTCAAGATTCAAGATTCAAGATTCAAAAATCAGGTATATTAAATTTTAAATATTGAATGTTGAATCTTATTCAAGTATCTCTTCCACAACAGGTTTTGTTTCCGTTTTTTTCTCTGCTTTCAGGCTCCATATCTTGATGCCTAAAAAGGCAATCAGGAATAAACTGAAACCGAATATTGCTGACAGTATGTCGGGGTCTATATCTTTAAACTGACGGCTGAAAATTTCTTTTCCAAGAACCGCGCCTGCAATCAGAGCTATTGCGGGAATGCCGTAAACAAGTATTGAACCTTTGAGATATGTGTATGACTTTATGACAACCCTGACCCTCTGCCCTGCCTTTGCGCCTGCCTTGTTCACTGCATCAATCTCCATGGACTGTTCATCAGGCTTGCATGTGCCTGCTGTGCATCCTTCACAGACGCTCTTTTTCGGAACCGAGACTTTTGCAAAAGCCCCCGCTGTGCTTTTTACTGTGCCAATTTCCTCCATAACAATAGCATTTTAACATACTGTGTTTTAAAAAATCTTGAGTCCGGACAGGGGCTACCTGAGCTTAAGACGGTGCATCATAAGCCCGGTGTATTTATTCAGAAAATTGTTTCTGGGAAGGAAAGGAAAGACGGGTTTCTTTCTGGTTCCTAAACTGTCAAGAATGTGCTTTATCTCAGCATTGTCTCCGAATGAAAGGCCTTTTCTGAATGTTTCTATCGCATCCACTCTTCTTCCCGCCTTCAGATAAATCCTGCCGAGGTTCAGGTAGTGAACCGGATTCTCAGGTTCCTGCAGGATTGCGTCGTTGCAGAGCATAAGCCCGTATGTAATCTTTCCTCTTTCAATGGCTATGCACATTCCCAGGTATGACTGTATGGAGGGCGCTTTTTTTATGTTATAAGCTTTTTCAAAAAATGCGAGCGCGGCAAGAGGATTATTATCGTTTAAAAGGGCTATTCCTTTTTCAAAAAGTTCATCGGCAGTCATTGTTTTTAGAATGCACTACCTTACTCTTTTTCTTTCAGGAGCTTATATTCAATGCTGTCAACAAGCGCCTGCCATGACGCCTCTATAATGTTCTCCGATACGCCGACAGTGCTCCACCTGTTTTTTTCATCTCCTGATTCTGCAAGCACTCTGACCTTTGCAGATGTTCCCCTGCCTGCTGTAAGCACTCTTACTTTGTAATCGTGAAGTTTTACTTCTCTCAGTTCAGGGTAGAATTTCTCAAGCGCTTTTCTTAGAGCATTATCAAGCGCATTTACAGGACCGATGCCTGTGGCGGCAGTGTGTTCAGTTTTTCCTCCGACCTTCATCATTATCGTTGCTTCGCTTAAAGGAATTTCACCTTCCTTTCTCTTTTCAACGATTAACCTGAAGCCGATAAGGTCAAAGAATTTTCTGTGCAGCCCGAGTGCCTTTTTGAGAAGAAGCTCAAATGACGCCTCTGCCCCTTCAAACTGAAATCCCTGATGCTCAAGATCCTTCAATCTGTTTAATATGTCCTGAAGCTGCGGAGAATCCGGCTCTATGTGGATGTTAAATTCCTTTGCCTTTCTGAGAATGTTGCTTTTCCCTGCAAGGTCCGAGATTAGGACCCTGTGTGAGTTTCCCACAAGCTCAGGTTTTATATGCTCGTATGTCTCAGGCCTTTTCATTACAGCGCTTACATGAACGCCTGCCTTATGCGCAAAGGCGCTGTCTCCGACATAGGGCTGGCGCTTAAAGTGCCTCATGTTTGCAATTTCATTCACAAAGCGCGATACGTCCCTGAGCCGTTTCAGTTGTGCATCGCTGATGCACTTTATTCCAAATTTGATATGTAGGTTTGCGATTATGGAGCAGAGGTTTGCATTCCCGCATCGCTCTCCGAGGCCGTTTATTGTGCCCTGAACCTGTGATGCGCCAAGTTTCACTGCTATCATCGAGTTGGCCACGGCACAGTCAGAGTCATTGTGCGCATGTATTCCTATGGGGAATTTGATTTTTTCAATAACAGATGAGATAGTCCTTCTCATCTCATCAGGCATTGTGCCGCCGTTTGTGTCGCAGAGGACAAGGCAGTCTGCTCCTGCATCCCTGGCTGCGGCAAGGCACTTTAATGCGAATGCCTCGTTGTTTTTAAATCCGTCAAAAAAATGTTCGGCGTCAAAAAATACCTTGTCTGTATATTTCTTCAGATGGGATACGGAATTATGTATTATGTCGAGGTTCTCATTAAGAGATATCTTCAGGGTTTCCTTTACATGGAAATCCCATGTCTTTCCGAATATGGTTATTGCAGGAGTCTCTGATTCGAGCAGGGACTTTATATTGACGTCATCCTTGACCTTGTGCCCTGGCCTGTGTGTGCTTCCGAACGCAACTATGACTGCATTTTTGAGCTTTAGTTTTTTTGTCCGCTTGAAATATTCGGCATCCTTTGGGTTTATCGGCCAGCCGCCTTCGATATAATGCACTCCGAGTTCATCAAGCTTCCCGGTAATCCTGAGTTTGTCCTCAACAGAGAATGCAATATCCTCTGCCTGAGAGCCGTCCCTCAGAGTTGTGTCATATATTTCAACCTTACGCATACTGTTATTTTAATAATGCCTCTCTAACGTTGTTTCTGTCATGCCCCGAAAGCTTTCGGGGCATCCTTCCCCTCGTATGTCATTCTGGCTCGTCCCTATTTTGTCATTGCGGCTTGTCCGCAATCTTTCAGAAGGATTCCGAACAAGTCGGAATGACCCGACAAGCGGGAATGACATTTTATCTATAAACCGCTCTTTAACTCTCAACTTCTAACTTATAACTTCCTACGTCCCCATCTCCCAGCTCGCAAGATATTTTTTCTGCTCGGGAGTAAGCACATCTATCTTGATTCCCAGGGATCTGAGTTTCAGTTTTGATATTTCAGCGTCTATTTTTTCAGGGACGCTGTAAACTTTCCTTTCGAGCTTTCTGTAGTTTTTCACCATATATTCTGCGCACAATGCCTGGTTTGCAAAGCTCATGTCCATAACAGCGGAAGGATGTCCCTCTGCCGCTGCAAGATTAATAAGCCGCCCCTCTCCGAGGAGATACACCCTTTTGCCGTTCCTGAGAGTGTATTCTTCCACGAAATCCCGTATTGTCCTCCTTGACTTTGACAGTTTCTTAAGGGCGTTTATTGCTATCTCAACATTGAAATGCCCTGAATTACAGAAAATGGCGCCGTCCTTCATAAGATTAAAGCATTCTTTGTATATGACGTCAATATCTCCGGTAGCTGTAACGAATATGTCTCCGATTCGCGCCGCATCTCTCATGGGCATAACATCAAATCCGTCCATCGTAGCTTCAAGCCCGCGAAGTGGATTGACCTCTGTGATAATTATCTTTGCTCCCATGCCTTTTGCCCTCATCGCTATGCCTTTGCTGCACCACCCGTAGCCTGCTATAACGAATACTGAGCCTGCAATCAGCCTGTTTGTAGCCCGCATTATTCCGTCTATGGTTGACTGTCCCGTGCCGTAACGGTTGTCAAACAAATATTTTGTATATGCGTCATTCACTGCGATGATAGGGTATTTCAAAACCCCCTTTTCAGCCATGGCCCTCAGCCTTATAACGCCTGTGGTTGTCTCTTCTGTCCCGCCTAACAGATTTTTCAGCAGTTCTTTTTTCTTTGTATGCAGCGTTGAAACAATATCGGCACCGTCATCCATTGTTATGGTCGGCTTAAGGGAGAGGGCGTCCATTATATGTCTGTAATAAGTTTTGTGGTCCTCTCCTTTTATAGCAAAAACAGAAATGCCTGAGTTCTTAACGAGCGATGCGGCAACGTCATCCTGTGTGCTTAAAGGATTGGATGCACAGAGGTAAACCTGCGCTCCGCCTGCCTTCAGAGTTTCAGCAAGGTTTGCAGTCTCGGTGGTTACATGCAGGCATGCGGCAAGCCTTACGCTTTTGAGAGGTTTTTCCTTTCTGAACCGCTCTTTGATGCTCTTAAGAACAGGCATCTCTTTAGCAGCCCATTCAATTCTCAGCTTACCTTTTTGTGCGAGTTTAATATCCTTTACGTCGTGCTTTACCATTTATCCTCCAGAATTAGTTAAAAGTTGAAAGTTAAGAGTTAAAAGTTTTAAAACTCTCAACTCTTAACTTAAAACTTATCACTTTATTTATTATATTCCTGCCTCTTTTTTCAATACTTCCGCCTTATCTGTTTTCTCCCATGTGAAGTCAGGGTCGTTCTTGCCGAAATGTCCGTATGCGGCTGTTTTCCTGTATATGGGCCTCCTCAGGTTCAGGTGTTCAATTATCCCCTTTGGAGTCAGGTTAAAGTTTTTCTTTATCAGTTTTACGATTTTATCCTCGGCAATCTTGCCGGTCTCAAAAGTGTCAACAAGAATGGAGACAGGTTCAGGGATGCCGATGGCATATGCAAGCTGGACTTCAACCCTGTCAGCTATGCCTGATGCAACGATATTTTTGGCGATATATCTTGAGATATATGCTCCTGAGCGGTCTACTTTCGTTGGATCTTTTCCTGAGAAGCATCCGCCCCCGTGGCTGCCTACGCCGCCATAGCTGTCAACTATTATTTTTCTCCCTGTCAGTCCGGTATCGCCCATAGGGCCTCCGACAACAAAACGGCCTGTGGGGTTAATGTAGTATTTCACGTTTTCTTCATCAAGCAGTTCTTTTGGGATAACAGGCTTAATGACTTTCTCTATAATATCTTCCTTCATGTCTTTCATGTGGACATCAGGGCTATGCTGAGAAGAGACGACGATTGTATCTATCCTGAAGGGCTTCCCGTCCTTGTATTCAATTGTAACCTGAGATTTTCCGTCAGGCCTAAGATAGGGAAGGACGTCATTTTTTCTGACCTCCGAAAGCCGCATTGCAATCTTATGCGCAAGCATTATCGGCAAGGGCATAAGCTCTTCTGTTTCATTACATGCAAAGCCGAACATCAGTCCCTGGTCTCCTGCGCCGCCTGTGTCAACCCCCATGGCTATATCGCCGGACTGCTGGTCAATGGATGTTATTACCGAGCAGGTTTCATAATCAAAACCGTATTTTGCCCTTGTATAACCTATGTTCTTAATGGTTTCTCTAACGATGTCAGGTATATGGACATAACACGTTGTTGAAATCTCGCCTGCGACAAACGCCAGTCCTGTTGTCACAAGAGTCTCACACGCCACTCTTGCAATCGGGTCCTGCGCAATTATCGCATCAAGAATTGCATCTGATATCTGGTCGGCTATCTTATCAGGATGGCCTTCAGTTACAGATTCAGAAGTAAAAAAATAGTTCTTTCTTGCCATGTGCTGCCTCCTTGAGCGTAATTTGAATATGTATTTTATAAATTTTTGGATGAAAAATGGAAGAGGTATTTAAAAAGAACTCTTTTTTCTGCTAAAATCTCCTGTGTTCACCCAGCAGTTAATCAACGGCCTTACCCTCGGCGGAGTGTATGCGCTTATAGCTCTCGGCTATACAATGGTTTACGGCATACTTGAGCTTATAAACTTCGCGCACGGCGAGATTTATATGCTCGGCGCATATCTCGGAATTATATTTCTTGCTTTTTTCACGGCAATAGGGCTTACAGCATACAGCCTTCCGCTGGCGCTGATTCTGACGTTTATTCTCTCTGTCGTCTTCTGTTCATTCTATGGCTTTACAATAGAAAAGATTGCATATAAGCCTCTGAGGAATGCGCCGAGGCTCAGCCCCTTGATAAGCGCAATAGGCGTGTCAATATTCCTCCAGAATTATGTGATGCTCACGCAGGGGGCAACCGACAAGATTTTCCCGAATCTTTTTGAAAAAGCAGGAATTGAATTTATCGGAGCAAGAGTTACATATACGCAAATTTTCATAATGGCAGCCTCGGCAGTCTTGATGCTCTCTTTGAATCTGTTTATAACAAAAACACGAATGGGCAAGGCAATGAGGGCGGTTGCGCAGGATAAGGTGATGGCGTCACTCATTGGGATAAACATAAATACCGTCATATCAGCGACCTTTATAATAGGCTCAGGCCTTGCCGCAGTTGCCGGACTTATGGTTGCGGCGTATTACGGCCTTGTGAATTATTCTATTGGCTATATAGCAGGAATTAAGGCATTCACGGCAGCAGTGCTTGGCGGCATCGGAAGCATTCCGGGCGCAATGTTCGGCGGAATCCTGCTTGGCCTTATAGAGAGCTTCAGCGCGGGCTACATATCAAGCGAATACAAAGATGCATACGCATTTATCATATTGATTATCATTCTATTTATTAAACCCTCAGGCCTGTTCGGAAAAACACAGGAAGAAAAAGTATGAAGCACACATGCCGACAAATCGGTACAAAAATGAATGAAAATGTCATTCCCGCTTCTTCTGTCATTCCGACTCGTTCGGAATCCTTCCTGCTTGTCAGGAATCGTAAAGAAAGATTCTGGACAAGCCAGAATGACAAACAGACAAGCCAGCATGACAAGGAGGGGTATTTATAGGTGAAAAAAGCTATTCACCCACTCACCCATTCACCGCTGATTATTTCTCTGTGGTTTTCACTCCTTTTTCTTCCGTTTAAGGGATTAGAAGCAGCGGGAATTCTCTTTATAGTGTTGTTTGCTGTGGTTTCTCTGCTAAAGGTATTTAAAAACTATGCCGGAAAAATAAAAGGGCGTCTAAATAGGGACAGCGACCATTATTTTATAAATATATTGCGTATTGCTGTAGAAATATATGGTCGCTGTCCCCATTTAGACCCAAAAACCCGTTCAATTTCCCTGACTCTTCTCATCTCTGTTGTTGTCATGGCCCTGCCTTTTTACGGGCATGATTATCTGATTGACATCGCAGTGCTTTCAGGCATCTACATAATACTGGCACAGGGACTGAATATAGTTGTGGGTTTTACCGGCTTATTAAACCTCGGCTTTGTCGCTTTCTATGCGATAGGTGCATATTCGTATGCGCTTCTGAACACAAAGCTGGGGATGGGTTTCTGGGCGTCTCTGCCTCTTTCAGTAATGCTTGTAACTTTATCAGGATTCATACTCGCTATTCCGGCGTTGAGGCTGAGGGGAGATTATCTTGCAATAGTGACTCTCGGCTTTGGAGAAATTGTGAGGCTTATACTGAATAACTGGGATTCTTTTACTAAGGGGCCGAACGGAATCGGCGGGATTGAGCCGCCGCATATTTTCGGAATGCAGATAAGCAGGCTGGGACATTTCTATTATTTCATCATTATATTTGTGCTGTTTGCCGTATTCATAATAAGAAGGGTAGCTGCATCAAGGATTGGAAGGGCATGGATAGCGATAAGGGAGGATGAGATTGCGTCATCTTCCATAGGGATAAATACAACAGCATACAAGCTTTATTCATTTGCATTCGGAGCATTCTGGGCCGGGCTTGCAGGAGTTCTCTTTGCCGCTAAGATGCAGTTTGTGTCTCCGGAGAGTTTCACGTTCATGGAGTCTGTCCTGGTACTCTGCATGGTTATACTCGGAGGGCTGGGAAGCATCCCCGGTGTAATATTAGGGGCAATAATACTCGTTATGCTTCCTGAGATGCTCAGAGAAGTGCAGTTATACCGCATGCTTGCGCTTGGCAGCGGGCTTGTTATGCTTATGATATTCAGGCCGCAGGGGTTAATGGGAGGGAAGGGTGTATCTTTTAGAAGTTAGGGATCTCACAAAACATTTTGGCGGGATAAGAGCGATAGAGGAAGTCAGGTTCAGGGCTAAGGAAGGCTCTATCATGAGCATCATCGGGCCTAACGGCGCAGGGAAGACAACACTCTTTAACTGCCTTACAGGAATAACCCGGCCGACAAAGGGAGCGATAAGTTTTTTTGACAGGGAGATAACGCGACTTAAGCCAGACAGTATTGTGAAGCTCGGCGTAGCAAGGACATTCCAGAATATAAGGCTATTCAGGGAAATGACCGTCATTGAGAATGTTATGGTATCGCAGCACTGCAGGACACAGTCAGGACTCCTGTCAGCAATAATAAGGAGCAGCAGCTTCAGGGATGAAGAAAAGGCAATAAAGGAAAAGGCGCTTGAACATCTTGAACTCGTCGGGCTGGAGAGCTATTCTGACACTATTGCAGGCAGTCTTCCATACGGAAGCCAGAAGAGGCTTGAAATAGCGAGGGCGATTGCAACAGAGCCGAGGCTCATTCTTCTTGATGAGCCAACGGCAGGCATGAACCCGCAGGAGACCGGAGAGATGATGGGGCTTATTAAAAAGCTTCAGGAACTCGGCAAGACGATAATTCTTATAGAGCATGATATGAAGGTTGTGATGGGAATTTCGGAGAATATTGTTGTCCTTGACCACGGTGTGAAGATAGCGGAAGGAACTCCTTCGGAGATAAAGTGCAATCCGATGGTCATAGAGGCGTATCTTGGAAAGGAACATTAGGAGACAAGATACAAGATGCAGGATGCAAGATACAGGATAAAAAATATCATGAATCATGAATCGTGTATCATGCATCTGTGATGATTTATGCTTGAGCTTAATGACATACACACATTCTACGGCCCGATAGAGGCATTGAAAGGCATTACGCTGAAAGTAAATCAGGGTGAGATAGTATGCCTTATAGGAAACAACGGCGCCGGAAAATCCACGACGCTGATGGCCATATCCGGTATATTAAGGCCTAAGGCAGGAACAATATCTTTTATCGGAAGTGACATCTCTGATATGCCGCCTCACAGCATTGTTGAAATGGGGATAAGCCATGTGCCTGAAGGAAGGAGGATATTCCCAAGGCTCACCGTAAAGGAAAATCTTGAGATGGGAGCGTATACAGTGACCAGTAGTCAGGTGTCAGGTGTCAGGAGAAAAACAACTAAAAACCGACAATTAAAAGCTTTGCTTGAAAAGGTTTATGACATGTTTCCTGTCCTAAAGGAGCGTGAGAGACAAATGGGAGGCACCCTGAGCGGCGGAGAGCAGCAGATGCTTGCAATATCAAGGGCATTGATGTCAGATCCGAAACTTCTTCTCCTTGATGAACCGTCATTGGGGCTTGCGCCGATGATAGTAAGCAGGATATTCAAGGCGATAAGAGAGATAAATCAGGAAGGAGTTACAATCCTGCTTGTCGAACAGAATGCACATGCAGCCTTAAATCTCTCAGGCAGGGGATATGTCCTTGAAAACGGCAGGATAAAGATGCACGGGCAGGGGAAGGAACTTTTGAATAGTGAAGAGGTAAAAAAGGCGTATCTGGGAGAATAAGGGCAGAAACCAGTCAAAATCCAAAGTGCTAAGCAGGGTTGCCTTTCGTTTCCTGCGATATTTTTCGACAGTTCTAAAGCTCATTCCGCTACATCCTCGAAACTCGCCCCGAAAGCTTTCTGTGCATCCTTCTTTCTGTCATTGCGGCTTGTCCGCAATCCTTCCCCTGTCTGTCATGCTGGCTTGTCCAGCATCTTTCTTCAGAATGATTCCGAACAAGTCGGAATGACAAACAATACAAGCGGGAATGACACCTGCATTGAGGCAATATAAAAAGCTGACATTTCTACTTTGCCTTGCAAAATCAATCAGTTTCTTGACTTTTTCATGAAAGATAGTGTTTAATAAACATTCCGGAGGTAACAAAATCATGTATGCAATTATAGAAACAGGCGGAAAGCAATATAAAGTCTCATCAGGCGACACGATAAAGGTGGACAAGATGGCTGAAGCAGTCGGCTCTGCTGTGTCGCTGGATAAAGTGCTTGCAGTAGTCAGGGATGAGAAAGGCAAGAAGAATAAAATAGGCGCGCCTTATGTAAAGGGCGCAGAGGTGAAGGCTGAGGTAATAGGCGCTGTAAAAGGGGACAAGGTCATTGTTCATAAGCAGAGGCCGAGAAGGGTGTACAGAAAAACCAACGGCCACAGGCAGCAGTATACAGCCCTGAAGATAAACGAGATATTAATCGGAGGAAAAGATGGCGCATAAAAAAGGCGTAGGAAGTACAAGAAACGGCAGAGACAGCGAGTCTCAGCGTCTCGGCGTTAAGATATACGGAGGGCAGGTAGTCCGTGCAGGCAATATCATTGTAAGGCAGAGGGGCACAAAGTTCCATCCCGGTTTTAATGTCGGAAAAGGAACTGATGACACTCTGTTTGCAAAGGTTGACGGCAAGGTTGCCTTTGAGAGGAAGAACCGCTCAATGCTCAAGATAAGTGTATATCCCTTACAAGTACAGACAAGTTAAGAGTTAAAAGTTGAGAGTTAAGAGTTTTTCAGAGAAATTTTTAACTTCTAACTTTTAACTTCTAACTTTTAACTCTTAACTTTATCTCGCTGTTACCACCAACACAAAGCCGATGAGCATGAGGACTGCGCCGAGCAATCTTTCTTTAATATTCTCTTCCCTGAAAAGAAAATAGCCGTATATTATCCCGATAATCAGGCTTAACCTTTTCACGGAAATCATATAAGCCACTTTTGTCAGGTTCATGGCAAGCATGTGTGTTGCCGCCATGACGGCAAAAAAAACACCCGGCTGAACAAGCTTCCTAAATTGTTTGTCCCTGAAAAAAACTCCCAGTTCCTTTCTGCCCATCCAGAAGGCTATGGGCGCAAAACAAATTGTCAGGGCTATGTAATAGGTTATTACAAAAAACAAAGGAGAGGAATGCTCTATCGCTATCTTGCCGAGCGATGCGGTAAAACAGTAAATCAGCGCTACTCCTATCATAAAGACAGAGCCTTTTTCTCTTGGTATGCTCCTGAACGGCTCAAGTATGCCTTTTTTTATTTCACTGATATTCAGTGTATAACTTCCCGCTGCAATGAGGAATATGCCTGCGCCTCCACGGAACGAGACTTTCTCGCCTACAAGCAGATATGAGATGAAGATTAAAAACACAGGCGTGAGCGCAAGGAAGGGAAGCGTAAGGCTGAGAGGCGAAACCCTCAAAGCTTTTATATAAAGGATAATCGTCACAATCTCAAGCGGCAGCGCGATTGCAAATGCCCTGTAAAAGTCCGCATCAAGTTTCGGCGCGGGAACAAACAGCCATAAAATCAGGAGCAGGGGGAGTGAAAAGAAGAACCTGAACCAGGCGGCAAGATATTCATTGCTGTCTTTCAGCGCCTTTTTTGTAAGCGCATCGCTTGTTGCGAGAGTAAAAGCTGATATTAACGCAAAAACCACCCACATCTGTCTATTTTACAAAACAAGGAGGGACTTGTGATAGAATATTTTATATGGGAAAGAAAATTAAAAAACAACTCCAGGACTCAGGAGTTTCGATTGTTTACCTGTTTGGTTCCATGTCATCGGGCAGAACTTCTCCTATGAGCGATGTAGATATAGGGATTGTTTTAAGAGATGTTAATTTGCTTAAGCGCTCAAAAAATATTTATACAAAACTATATGCGATATTTGCGGATATTTATCCGTCATTTACCATTGATATTGTATTTTTACAGTCAGCCCAGCTTGCTTTGCAATATGATGCGGTAAGAAACGGAAAAGTCCTGTATGAGACAGATCCAAAACTTAGAGCAGATTATGAAGCAGAAGTCATGAACATGTATTTTGATTTCATGCCTGTTCTCAGAGCATTTGATGATGCAGCAGGCGTAAGGTACGCTCATGTATAGAATACCGCTTAACAAAGAAGCAATACAGAAAAAACTTGATTATATTGAGGAGTCTGTCAACAGCCTTGAAAGGTTCGGCGGGATTAAATTTGAAAAGTTTCAGGCTGATTCGGATAATTTCCGAATCGCATTTTATGACCTGCACAGGGCGCTTGAGGCGGTGATGGATATCGGTTCGCACATACTGTCCAGAATCCCCGGAGCAAGGCCATCATCATATAAAGATATTGCAATGCTTCTTGAAAAACATAAGATCATACCTGCTGAGTTTGCTTCGGGGAAACTACTTAAGATGGCGGGATACAGAAACAGAATGGTTCATTTCTATGGAGAGATAACGGAAAAGGAACTATACGGGATTATTCAGAAGGAGCTTGGAGATTTTCTGGTTTTCTGCAAATACATAGTTAAACTCCTTAATCATCCTGGAAAATTCAAGATGAGGGTTGAGTGAAAAAATTTCTTATAGGCTTGGCTGTTTTATCTCTTATTGCGGCTTGCGATGAAAAGCCAAAGAACCCTGTTTCAGAATACGGCGATGCAATGATTGACGCATATAAAAAAGGGCAGGCTGTTAAAGAAACAGCAAACCTTGACGCCGTAAAAAAGGCTGTTCAGGCATATCATGCCGTCAATGATAAGTATCCTCAATCCCTTGATGATGTTAAAGAATTAATCGGCGCTGAAATGGATATGTCAAAATACACGTACGACCCTCAGACAGGGACTGTGAGCCTAAAGAATAATTAGTTTCCTGCTGAAAAACCTTG